>ERZ890510.1619-NODE-1619-length-14341-cov-5.534999_pt1 | contig 14341 bp, 18 predicted proteins | sample MGYA00521265_ERZ890510 | MGnify/ENA primary metagenome ERZ890510 (study PRJEB32303, sample SAMEA104408624) | aquatic metagenome | biome: Brackish water; feature: Chemocline; material: water | place: Baltic Sea | collected 2014-10-26T21:54:00 | depth 110 m ...
CTGTGGTTCAGGTTATGGCTTCAAGTCGACTGTTTAAGTCCGGTGTATTGGTAAAGGCGGCAGACGGGTTAGAGCGTCTTGCACAAATTGATGCGGTTATATTCGATAAAACGGGAACTTTAACCTTGGGTCAGCCCGAACTTGCCAATGGTGATGATGATAATATATCCACTTTTAATTTACAACTAGCCGCCAGCATCGCCAAATCATCAAGCCATCCGCTTTGCCGCGCGTTAATTGTTGCTTGCCACGAACGCGATGTACCGACCATTGCCACAACGAGCGACATTTATGAAGAACCCGGCATGGGCTTAATGGCAACCATTAATGGCTTTGAGGTACGTTTGGGAAATCGTGAATGGTGCTCTATTCATTCAAGTAACCAAGCTGAGAATCGCTATAGCGAACTTTGGCTTAAAGTCAAAGGTGCTAAGCCGGTTTTATTTGCCTTTCGCGACCGTATGCGCAGCGATGCTCATGATGTGGTTCAATGGTTCATTCGTCGTCATATCAAAGTTATAATGCTTTCTGGTGATCGCAAAGATGTGGTAGAGGAAACAGCAGATGAATTAGGCATAAGTCGTTTTAAATATGCCTGCAAGCCTCAGGATAAAATTGAAATCATCGAAACTATGAAGGAAAATGGTGATACTATTCTTATGGTTGGTGATGGTTTAAATGACGCCCCGGCATTACGAGCAGCCCATGTTTCAATTTCCCCCTCTACAGCGGCAGAGATTAGCCAAAATGCCGCCGACTTTATATTTCAATCACAAAAGCTTGAAACCATTGTTCAGACATATCAAATATCATTACAAAGCCGTAAACTCGTCTTTATGAATTTTGGCTTTGCCGCCCTTTATAATATTATAGCAGTTCCCTTTGCTGCGGCCGGAATGCTTACTCCCCTTATTGCCGCAATTGCCATGTCCTCATCATCGATTGTTGTAACCGCCAACGCTTTGAGGTTAAATTTGGTCAAAATTTATAGAAGTCATGATGTCTGATTTTAAATTAAGGATCAATTGAATGGACGGGCTTATATATCTAATACCCGTAGCTCTATTTTTAGGATTAGTGGGACTTGCAGGTTTTCTTTGGTCTCTTCGCAGCGGTCAATATGATGATTTGGAAGGAGCCTCATACCGCGCTTTATTTGAAGAAGATGATATTGAAGAAGAGCAGAAAAATGCTATTTCCCAGAAGAACGCTGATAAAAATAAACCACAGAATAAATCATAAAACGTAAAATATAAGCCATAAAGAATACGAATCCCCACAAAAGATAATTACGGTAATTCACATATTCCTGAGAGACCATAGATCCTTCGGGTAGAGCAAAATATGTTTCATGCAATATAATACAGATCACCGAAATAGCAGCAAAAAAGAACGCCTTCAATAGATCAGTTTCATTGATAGAATGTTCATCAATATATTGATAGCTACGGACAATGACGGCAAGGCCAAAAAATATCGCAATGAATATAAACATATTATTTCCTTAATCTAACCTCTTATATATAACTTTAAGCTATAGCAACCTTGTTAAAGGTCCATCCTTAAATTGATATTAAAGCATATAGTGCAATGAGCTAAACGCACTGCAAATTCTTTAGAACGCGCGATCATTTTTGAAATATCAAATATTTAAGTTTACAATTTAACTGTTTTAAGTTTAGCTAACCATTAGAAAAACGATATCATCTTTTAAGGAAATAATAGCGTGACTTCCAAAGCAAATTTGACCTATTCAGCTTGCCCTCACGATTGTCCATCAACCTGTTCGTTAGTGATTGAAAAGAATGATGATGGAACCATTGGTCGCGTTCGCGGAGACGGTCAAAATACTTATACCTCTGGTGTCATTTGCGCCAAGGTTGCGCGCTACGCGGAACGTACCCATCATCCAAAGCGCTTAACCGTTCCCTTAAAACGCTCTGGCCCAAAAGGCTCCGGTCAATTCACAGAAATTTCTTGGGATCAAGCCCTAGACATCACCGCTAATGCCTTTAAAGAAGCAACTTTAAAATATGGACCAGAGACAATATGGCCTTATTCCTACGGCGGCACTATGGGCTTGCTTCAAAGCGGCAGCATTAATCGTTTATGCCATGAAATGGGGTATTCCCGACAACGCTCCACCACATGCGGCGCCCTCGTCAATGCGGGTTGGATGGCGGGTACGGGCCGTAAAATCGGGGCTGACCCCCGTGAAATGGCGGACGCTGATTTAATCGTTATTTGGGGTACCAATGCCGTATCAACCCAAGTTAATGTCATGAGCCATATTGGACAGGCGAAAAAGAACCGCGGCGCCAAGTTGGTCGTTATCGACCCATACCGTAACCCAACAGCCGATAAGGCAGATATACATCTTTGCTTAAAGCCCGGAACGGACGGCGCATTAGCATGTGCAATCATGCATATTGCTTTTAGGGACGGTTATGCCGACCAACATTATATGAAACAATATGCCGATGTCCCTGAACAATTAGAGGCACATTTAAAAAGTCGGGACCCAAAATGGGCGGCCAAAATCACCGGCCTTTCCGTTGATGAAATCGAAGCTTTCGCGCAATTATACTGCCAAACAAAACGGGCTTATATTCGTGTTGGTTTTGGTTTTTCCCGTTGCCGTAATGGTGCTGTTAATGTCCATGCCGTGACCTGTTTGCCTGTGGTGACGGCAAAATGGTTATCTCCAAGTGGCGGTATTTTCTTTAGCAATAGCGGAATTTATAATTTCGATCATACCCTGATCAAAGGCTTAGACCTTAAAAAAGACAATGTAAGATTATTAGATCATTCTAGGGTCGGCCCTGTTCTCATGGGGGAGTGTGAAAATCTCGAAGATGGCCCCCCAATTACAGCCATGATCATACAGAATACCAACCCCATGGTCATTGCTCCAGAGCAAAATAAAGTGCATCAGGGTTTTGCTCGTGAAGATCTTTTTGTTTGCGTCCATGAACAATTTATGACCGAAACCGCACTCATGGCCGACATTGTGTTACCAGCAACCACCTTTGTCGAGCATGACGATATTTATGAAGCAGGCGGACATTCCCATATTAGTCTTGGCCCAAAAATCATCGAGCCGATCGGACAATCGTGGGCTAACCATGAGGTCATTTGTGCATTGGCACAGCGATTGGGTGCTAAACACCGTGGTTTTAGTATGACCGCAAATCAAATCATAGACGAAACTTTAAAAACATCCAATCATCCTGACCTTGCCACATTGGCGAAAGAACATTGGCATGATTGTATCGGCGATTTTGAGACACAGCATTTTATTTCCGGTTTCGGCTGGCCCGATAAAAAATTTCGCTTTAAGCCAGACTGGAAGGCTATGGGCCCTAGAGGACATGAATTACCCCCTCTGCCTGATCATTGGGACGCTACTGATCCTGTTAATGAACAACATCCATTTCGTTTGGTAACACCCCCTGCTCGCAATTTTTTAAATTCAACTTTCAACAATATGCCAACGTCATTAAAAAAAGAAGTTAAGCCCCAGTTATTGATCCATCCCGATGATGCCCGTGATTATAATATTATTGACGCAAGCAGCGTTACAGTAGGCAATCAATTGGGTGAGCTTGAATTGAGTGCAAAGCTATTTGACGGCCTACAGCGCGGGGTCGTCATTGCCGAAGGCCTATGGGGCTTAGACGCTCATAAAGGGGGCAAAGGCATCAACCAATTGGTCAGTGCCGAAGCCGCAGCACCAGCAGGGGGCGCAGTCTTTCACGATAGCGCGGTTTGGCTGCGAGCCCAAAGCATGACTTAAGCATCCTAATCTGGTTAATAAGAGCGGTTTCAGTATAATATTATTGAGCCATAAAGGACTTTAAATGAAAAAAGCAGACATTTACGAATTTTTTCGCCGCCTAGAAGAGCGTGACCCAGAACCTAAAGGCGAGCTTGATTATACCAATCCTTATACTTTGGTGGTGGCCGTTGCTTTATCGGCACAAGCCACCGATATTGGCGTAAATAAAGCCACAAAAGAACTCTTTAAAGTGATTTCAACGCCTGAGCAGATGCTCACTCTTGGTGAGGAAAAACTAAAAACCTATATTAAAACCATTGGTCTTTTTAACACCAAAGCCAAAAACATTATTAAAGCGGCGAAAATACTTGTCGATGATTTTGCAAGCGTGGTACCAGAAAATCGTCAAGATTTAGAAAAACTGCCCGGGGTCGGCCGAAAAACCGCCAATGTGGTGCTAAATATTGCCTTTGGCCATCCCACCATTGCTGTTGATACCCATCTATTTCGCGTCGCTAATCGCACTAAAATGGCACCGGGTAAAACGCCGCTTGAAGTTGAATTAAAACTGATTAAAAAAATCCCAAAAGAATTTGCTCGTCACGCCCATCATTGGCTGATCCTCCATGGCCGTTATATATGTAAAGCAAGAACGCCAAGCTGCCCTACTTGTCCCGTTGAAGATTTATGTTGTTATAAAGAAAAAACCCAAATTAAAGATTAATCTTGCAGAAAAGTTGAAATACAAAAATCAGCCCGTTGGCCGGTTAATTCCACGAGGCCTTTTTCCTCAGCCGTTTCAACATATTGTACATGCATGGCGCTGTTATCATCTTCGTAAAAATAGACGTGAGCATTACAAAATTGATTGTCATAAAGCCACACTTCTGCTTCTTTTTCGACCCGCTTTAAGGAAGGTTGGCCAAGTATATTTTCGACAGTGTTTCTCTCCAATCCCATAATATTACTCATCTTAAAACGAGGCTCGGGCGGCTTTGCTACTATTATGACTTCTACGGGAGCAGGTGGCGGCGTCTTAACAAGTTTCTGCGGTTCGGTGCAGCTAACTAAAATCAGGCCACTGAATAGAATTAAAAAAATCTTCATATTGTTGCTCTGCTAATGTGAAATATATGACAGATTAAGGCTACACCCAAAATTGGTGCCGCCAATTGGACAATGGGGATCATAAAGAATAATGTCATAACCATTCCTGCCACAATAATGCTGCCGCGGATTGATTTTTTATGAACCCCTGCTTGCTTAATACCCAAATGGCGCACCGCTACCATTTCATAATAGCCCCAGCCCAATAAATAACCATTCAGCAGATAAAAAATCGCCAGTGGTACAAAGGGTATCCAAAAAAGTAATATATAAAGAGGCAAAACCAATATATTAAGCAAGATCATAAAAAACAATATTCTCAGCGCTAAAAAGGCCAAATGAGAGATACCAAGACGCTTTCCTGCTTTATTGTCGCTATAAAAACGATCTTCAACACAATCAACAATATCATCAAGGAAAATTGAAATAAAGATAGTCGATATGGGGGCAAAAAATAATATAATCAGGAAAAAATAAATAAAATTAAAGGCATAACCCGTAAAACCATTGACCAGATCCTGCCACCATTGCCAATCGGATTGATAAAGCGGCATTTCTTTTAAAAGCTCATGGGAAATCAAGTATGCAATAATGATCGCCGCTAAAGTCGTTAATATCCCCCAAAAAAATACTTTTAGAAATGCCCGATCAAAAACTTGTTGGCCCGTGCGCTCTATGGCTGTGATTAAATTTTTCACGTTTTCATATCCTATACTGTCCCCACAGTCTTCATATTGAAATATGGGTAATCCCTACTAAAAAGGCAAGACCTATATTCAAGTTTACTTGATGGTTATTTTTCATTATCAATAGTTATACAAACATTAAATCAGGAAAATTCATGACAAACAAGTATGATGTACTCGCCATAGGCAACGCAATCGTTGATATTCTAACCCATGTAGATGATGATTTTTTAGAATCTGAAAACCTTATCAAAGGAAGCATGGCGCTTATTGACGAAGAAAGATCCAATGATCTCTACAAGAAATTAGGTCAATGTGTTGAATGTTCTGGCGGCAGTGCGGGTAATACCATCGCAGGTTTGGCCTCTATGGGCAGTCGCGCTGCTTATATGGGGAAGCTTAAAAAAGATCAATTTGGCGCTATCTTCAAACATGACATTAAATCATTGGGTATAAATTTTGAAACGAACCCGGCCGAGGATGGCCCCGCCACCGCCCATTGTCTAGTTCTAGTGACACCGGATGCGGAAAGAACCATGTGCACATATCTTGGCGCCTGCGTAAATTTAAGTGAAGATGATATTGACGAAGAAATTGTCCGCAGCTCTGATATTATCTATTTAGAAGGCTATCTTTGGGATCCTGAACCCGCCAAAACGGCCTTTAGAAAAGCCATCAGTATCGCGCATGCTGCCGGTAATAAAATGGCCTTTAGTCTCTCCGATCCCTTCTGTGTTAGCCGCCATAGAGAAGATTTTCTCAGCCTTGCCAAAGACGGCATTGACATTTTATTTGCCAACGAAGACGAAATTAAAATGCTTTATGGCACCGACGATCTCAATGAAGCCGCCCTTTTAGCCCAAAAAGATTGTGATATGGTCGCCATTACCTGCGGAGCAAAAGGTTGCATAGTCACCAATAAAAACGAAATAGGCCATGTCCAAGGCCGGAATATAGAAAATTTGGTCGACACAACGGGAGCTGGTGATTTATTCGCCGCAGGTTTCCTTCATGGGGTCATTTCAAATAAAACTATTGGTCAATGCGGCGCCCTTGGTAATCTGGTTGCAGGTGAAGTCATCACTCATATGGGCGCACGTCCAGATATTGATTTAAAAGAGTTTATTGCAAAAAACGGTTAAATTAACGGCTTAGCATGGGGCCTAATTTTTTACCGCTTAAAATGTGAAAATGTAAATGTGGTACGTCTTGATGGGCATTAGTCCCGATGTTGGCGATCAGCCTATAGCCGTCTTTTTCTAATCCTAATTGCCGTGCTGTTTCGCCGACAGCGCGGAAAAAACCGATCAATAATTCGTCAGGGGCTCCCTCTGTAAAATCATCCATGCTGATATATTCGCCTTTAGGAATGATCAACGTATGGACCGGAGCTTGCGGGTTAATGTCGTTAAAAGCCAAGGCATATTGATCTTCATATATTTTATCACACGGAATTTCACCACGGAGAATTTTTGCAAATATATTTTGCTGATCATACATGGTTATGGCTCCCTTGAATTTTTTTCATCAATACCCGATACACCTTCGCGGCGGGCCAGTTCATTATAAACATCGTCTGCTGTGATGCCCATGTCAGCCCAAAGCACCATCATATGAAAAATAACATCCGCAGATTCAGCAATGGCTTCATTTTTATCATCAGCCACCCCCGCAAGGGCAAGCTCAACTGCTTCTTCGCCAATTTTTTGGCTTATTTTCTTACGGCCTTTTGAAAAAAGGCTGACCACATAGCTATTATCAGCATCGCTTGATTTACGGTTTTTAATCACCGTTTCAAGTTTTTTTATTATATCATTATTGTTTATCATCTTAAATCCTAACGTCTAATCCAGCCTTTGCCATATAGTCTTTACATTGTGATATGGAATATTCACCAAAATGAAATATAGACGCTGCAAGCACCGCCGAGGCGTGACCATCACGGATCCCCTCAACCATATGATCCAACGTCCCAACACCGCCCGAGGCAATCACTGGTATAGAAACACTGTCGGCCACGGCGCGCGTCAGGTCAATATTAAAACCACTTTTTGTCCCGTCGCGGTCCATTGATGTCAATAAAATTTCGCCTGCACCGTATGAAGCCACCTTTTTTGCATAGTCCACCGCATCAATGCCCGTCGCCGTACGCCCACCGTGGGTGAATATTTCATATTTATTGTCGCCCACTGACTTTGCATCTATGGCCACAACGATACATTGTGAGCCAAATTTCATAGCAAGTTCACGCACTAATTCAGGACGATTAACCGCCGCTGTCATCACCGATACTTTATCGGCCCCCGCCAAAAGTAATTTTCGAACATCTTCTTCACAGCGCACCCCGCCGCCAACGGTCAATGGCATAAAACATTGTTCTGCTGTTTTTTTGACCACATCCAAAATAATCTGCCGATTATCACTTGAGGCGGTAATATCCAAAAAACACAATTCATCCGCACCGGCCGCATCATAAATTTTTGCTTGCTCAACCGGATCACCCGCATCACGCAAACCAACAAAATTAACCCCCTTGACGACGCGACCGTCTTTTACATCCAAACAAGGTATGATGCGAGCTTTTAACATGACAAATTGCCTTTTAAAAATGATAAGGCTTGGCCAATATCCAAGCTACCGTCATAAAGCGCGCGGCCAGATATAGCCCCTTCGATCACCCCTGTAGCCGTATCTGCGGCTGCTTTTAAAATCTTTAAATCATCCAAAGACGCTACCCCGCCCGAAGCAATAACAGGAATGCTTAAAGCATTGGCAAGCTCAATGGTGCTTTTAACATTAAGCCCTTCCATGGTGCCATCACGGTCAATATCCGTATAAATAATACTGCAAACCCCGGCATCTTCAAATTTTCTACCCAGTTCAATGGCTGACATGTCCGATGTTTCGGCCCATCCTTCAACGGCAACCATACCGTTACGTGCATCAATACCGACAGCCACTTTATTGGGAAATTCTTTTGCTGCAGCCATGACGATTGAGGGGTCGCGCAAGGCAATCGTGCCAAGGATCACCCGACTGATACCCTTATCAAACCAAGCTCGGATAGTTTCTAAATCACGAATACCGCCGCCTAACTGCACAGGAATATTAACTTTATCCAATATGGCCACCACCGCATCTGCATTAACGGGTCGGCCGGCAAAAGCACCATTTAAATCCACCAAATGTAACCATTCGCAACCGGCCTTTTCAAATTGTTGCGCCTGATCACTTGGATCATCATTAAAAACAGTGACTTGATCCATTTTGCCCTTGTAAAGGCGTACACAATTACCGTCTTTAAGATCAATAGCCGGGAATAATTTCATACCTTAATCCAAATCTTTAGAATAATAATAACCAGAAACAAATTGATCATTGACCCGGGAATAACGTTCTTTGATACCCCAACGGTCCATTCCAATCCATTCACAAATAGCAATCGCGGCATGCTGATCAGAACTCATATGACATTCCAATGTACGACACCCTTGTGTCTTTGCCACATCTTCGGCTTTTTGCAACATTGTTTTGGCTAAGTTATGACCCCTCGCCCATGGCGCGAGAAAGAATGTTTCAACATGACCGCGAAATGAACCTGCTTCATTATTGGCTGGTGGGCGTACAAGTTGACAACATCCGGCTATTTGTCCATCCATTCGCGCAATGATTAAAGTACGCTCAGGAATTATAAACACCCCTTTCCAAAAATTTTCTAATGTCTTTTCTGGTGGTGGTGTCAGCCAATTAAAGCCTTCGTGAGTAAGGATCGCTAACCTAGTGGTTTCACAAAGCTCTAATATATCCACATTATCAAGGGTTGTTACTTCGTCAACGCTTAGACGGGGGTTGTTTTTTATTTGATCTTCTTCATTTGACATTTTACATATTCCCTCATTCAGGTGACCATTGTAAAAAATTCGCTAGGAACTGCAAACCTACTTTTTGGCTTTTTTCCGGATGAAATTGTGTGCCTATTATATTATCACGACCAATCATCGCCGTAATCGCCTCACCGTAATTAACATGAGCAAGAATATGAGACGGCTGATCGGCTTTAAAATGATAGCTATGAACAAAATAGACATGGTCGCCGTCATTAATGTCCTTTAACAAAGGATGATCTTCATGATCCAGATAAAGATCATTCCATCCCATGTGAGGAATTTTTAAAACCCTATCTGAATTTTCGTCATTCTTTATGGTCATTTTTTCTACCGTGCCGCCAATCCAGTTAAGCCCTTCTGTCTTGCCATGCTCTAGACCCGCTGTACTCATAAGCTGCATTCCCACGCAAATTCCAAGGAACGGCTTAGCGTTTTTGATCACAACCTCGTCCAATGCCTCGATCATACCATCAAGTCCTTTTAAACCCGCCATACAGTCACCATAAGCACCAACACCGGGCAGAATTATTTTATCAGCTGTTAAAACATCATCAATCGATGAGCTGACCACAACATCCATTTCAATCCCAATAGCCGTCGCCGCACGGATAATAGATTTTTCCGCAGAACGAAGATTTCCTGAACCATAATCAATAATGACAGTTTTCATCACTTAATCTGACTTATCTCCGATCATTCCTTTAGTAGAAGGAATGGCGTCGGACTTACGAGGATCAATTTCTATGGCTTGACGCAAGGCGCGGGCCAAGGCTTTATAGGACGATTCAATAATATGATGGTTATTGTCGCCGTAGATATTTTCTACGTGCAAAGTGATTCCGGCACCGCCCGCAAAGGCTCGGAACCATTCTACAAATAATTCTGTATCCATATCGCCTAATTTATCACGGCTAAAGTTTACCTTAAAGACCGTATAAGGTCGGCCGGATATATCAATGGAACAACGGGTGCATGTTTCATCCATGGGAATAATGGCATTGCCGTAACGGGTAATACCACGCATATCGCCAAGGGCATCCTTAATGGCCTGACCCACGACAATTCCAACGTCTTCGACTGTATGGTGAAAATCAATATGAGTATCACCGCTAGCCTTTAAGGTAAGATCAATCAGGCTATGACGGGAAAGCTGTTCCATCATATGATCTAAAAAACCAATGCCCGTATCCACATCATAAATACCGTCACCATCAAGATTTATGGTAGCGCTAACAGATGTTTCTTTTGTCGTGCGCTCAATAGTTGCCTTGCGCATGATCGTCTCCTTTTTTAAACGTCTTTATATTTTCATGACATATAGCAGTAGTTGGACAAAAGTACTAGCCTTGTGCTAAAAACTTTAAATTATTTTAATTAAAAATAATATCCCCCTTGACCATAGAACAAAAATTCCCCACATGTTAAACTATGGTAACACCAATGCAGGGCGGATTATATGAGCGAACAAGCAAAAGGATGGCGCGGCACGACAATTTTAAGTGTCCGCAAAGGCAATAAAGTGGTGATCGTGGGCGATGGCCAAGTATCGCTCGGTAATACGGTGATTAAGGCCAATGCGAAAAAAGTACGCCGTATTGGTGATGGTAATGTCATCGCCGGATTTGCAGGATCAACAGCCGATGCCTTTGCCCTTTTCGAACGATTAGAAGAAAAATTAGAACGCTACAATGGTCAACTTACCCGCGCCTGTGTTGAAATGGCAAAAGATTGGCGAACCGATAGATATTTACGTAAATTGGAAGCCATGATGGCCGTTGTTGATAAGGATGTTTCCTTAATTCTCACTGGAACCGGTGATGTATTGGAGCCAACGGACGGGCTTATTGCTATTGGCTCTGGTGGTAATTATGCCCTTGCCGCCGCCAAAGCATTGATTGATCAGAACTTAGACGCAGAAGAAATTGGCCGCAGGGCTCTGGAAATTGCCGCAGAAATTTGCGTTTATACAAATAATAATCTTACCGTCGAAACACTTGATATTTAACTATTGGACAAAAATAAATGACACCTTTTTCGCCGCGTGAAATCGTATCCGAGCTAGACCGTTATATTATCGGACAAAAAAATGCTAAACGAGCTGTGGCGATTGCCCTTCGAAATCGTTGGCGCAGACAGCAATTAGACGGTGAAATGAGAGAAGAAGTTCTGCCGAAAAATATTCTTATGATCGGCCCTACGGGGGTTGGTAAAACCGAAATTTCAAGGCGACTTGCCAAACTTGCCAATGCACCGTTTGTTAAAGTTGAAGCAACAAAATTCACTGAAGTGGGCTATGTGGGCCGTGATGTTGAACAAATCATTCGTGATTTGATGGAAATATCCATATCCCTTATTCGTGAAAAGAAAAAGAAAATGGTCGTAGGCAAGGCCGAGCTTTCAGCAGAAGAAAGGGTTCTTGATGCCCTAGTCGGATCAACGGCGGGCGATGATACGCGACAAAAATTTCGTAAAATGCTCCGTGAAGGCGATCTTGATGATAAAGAAATTGAGGTTGATGTGGTTGAAAGTCAAAGCTCCAACATGCCATCTTTTGATATTCCGGGTATGCCAGGTGCCAGCATGGGAATGCTTAACCTTGGCGATATTCTGGGGGGATCCATGGGGCAAAAAACCGAAAAGAAAAAACTGCGCGTTGCCGACGCCTTAGAAATATTAGCAGGCGACGAAGGGGAAAAGCTTTTAGACGAAGACAGCATCATTCGCGAGGCCATTGAAAATACCGAACAAAGTGGTATCGTTTTTATTGATGAAATTGATAAAATAGCAGGAAAAGCCAACCGCAATAGCGGTGAAGTAAGCCGCGAAGGGGTTCAGCGGGATCTATTGCCATTAATCGAAGGCTGCACTGTATCTACTAAACATGGTAATATTAAAACCGATCATATATTATTCATATCATCGGGTGCTTTTACGGTGGCTAAACCATCAGATTTACTACCTGAATTACAAGGCCGTCTACCAATTCGTGTTGAGCTTGACGCCCTTACTGAGGATGATTTCAAACATATTCTTGTGGAACCCGATTACAGCTTGATCAAGCAATATGTGGCGTTACTCGGAACAGAAGATATTACCTTAAATTTCACAGATGATGGTATCGCTTCTATTGCCAAAATGTCAGCTAAAATAAACGAAAGTGTTGAAAATATCGGCGCAAGGCGGCTCCATACTGTGTTAGAACGCATTTTGGATGAAATTAGTTTTGAAGCCACAGATATGTCGGCAACTGTAGTGACCATAGACGCGGATTATATCACCAAACATATCGGTGATCTGGCCGATACATCTGATTTATCGAAGTTTATTTTATAGGGGATTATTTTTATTTCACATCCGTCGTTCAACAACTAAAAATTTAAGGTATAATCATGGCATCAAATTCAACGTCAGTTGTTAAAGCATTTTTCGACCTCAATACTTATACAGTCACATATGTGGTTGCTGATCCCTCGAGCATGGCTTGTGCAATCATTGATCCTGTGCTTGATTATGACCCTGCTTCAGGACGCACGAGCACGAAATCCGCAGATCAGATCATTGCTTATATTATAGAGAATGCCTATCAATGTCAGTGGATCGTTGAAACTCATGTTCATGCGGATCACTTGTCCGCTGCCCCTTATTTAAAACAAGAAATTGGCGGAAAAACAGGCATTGGCAATAAAGTTCCCCTTATTCAAAATACTTTCGCGAACATATTTAACGCTGAAAAATCTTTCGCAACGGATGGTCGCCAATTTGATCATTTATTTAACGATAATGAGACATTTAAAATAGGCAATATCGAGGCCACAATATTGCACACTCCGGGCCATACACCAGCTTGCGTCACGTATCTGATTGATGGTGCATGCTTCATTGGTGATACCATGTTTATGCCCGATTATGGTACGGCAAGATGTGATTTCCCCGGCGGTGATGCTGGCGAGCTTTATAATTCAATCCAACGTATTTTATCACTACCGGATCAAACAATCCTCTATATGTGTCATGATTACGCCCCGGGCGGAAGAGAATATCAATGGGTTACATCTGTTGGTCAACAAAAAGAAGATAACATTCATTTAGCTGGTAAAAGCCGTGATCAATATATAAAAGCCAGAACAGAACGTGACGCGGAATTAAGCATGCCAAAGCTGATTTTGCCCTCTGTGCAGGTCAATATGCGGGCTGGCGAATTTCCACCGGCTGATGACAATGGAACGAGTTATTTAAAGATTCCCCTTAACGCGCTTTAGTGATCATATATTTTAATGACACCAAACACCGTAAGTATCTACATGTTTGAACCAGTCATAGTCCGACCAATAGCGGCTAAGTTCAACAGGTGGCAAAGGGCATTTATAAAGCCCTTTTTGGAAGCATATTTTTTTCTGTTTAAAAGTGAACGACATAATATTTCTCCTCTATTGAGAACATATACCGTTATTTTTAGAATAAAGCAAGAACAAAATTAGTACAAATGTTATTTTAATATTTTCAATAACCAAGTTAAGCGCTTGGATAACAAAGTTTAATATCCCTAAACTTTAATAGTTTAACCAATTCTAAATTATATACGCCTATAAATTGCCGATAAAAAAAATCAAAAATGCCGATAAAAAAATCAAAAACAAAGTGACCTAATAGCATGCTACCAGAATGGAAAACTCAAACTGTCTCACTTCCTTACTGGATCGGTGAAGTTTGTTTATTTAGAAAGTCGTTTGAACTTCAAGTAACTGACGTTGATTTTCTACATTATAATGCTGAAGACACGTCCCTGCTAAATCCATATAATAGCGTGGTGCAAGGTGATGAAAATGGCTATATGAGACCTCAGCATAACTAAAAGATTCCCATAGACAAGAATATTTGTTATT
>ERZ890510.1620-NODE-1620-length-14326-cov-7.005746_pt1 | contig 14326 bp, 13 predicted proteins | sample MGYA00521265_ERZ890510 | MGnify/ENA primary metagenome ERZ890510 (study PRJEB32303, sample SAMEA104408624) | aquatic metagenome | biome: Brackish water; feature: Chemocline; material: water | place: Baltic Sea | collected 2014-10-26T21:54:00 | depth 110 m ...
CTGTCTTGACATGGCAGGGGTCACAGGTTCAATCCCTGTCGCGCCCACCATCGCCTAACCCCCAGCCCTTGATCCGGCCACCCCTTGATCTGAATTGGGCGCCATCGGACTGTAGAGGATCACCGGAGTCCCGATGTCCGATTTTTTCTCGCTTTATTCCCATGAGTTCCTGCGCCTGGCCTGCTGCGTTCCGCGCACCCGCGTGGCAGATGCACCATTCAACCTCGCCGAAACGCTGAGGCTGGCGGCCGAGGGCGACAAGGCCGGCGCCGCGCTCATGGTCTTTCCCGAACTCGGACTCTCGTCCTACGCCATCGAGGACCTGCTGCTGCAGGACGCACTTCTCGACGAAGTCGAGCGCTCCATTGCCGAGGTCGTGAAGGCGTCGAAGAAGCTCAATCCGGTCCTGATCGTCGGCGCACCGCTGCGTGTCCGCGGCCGGCTCTACAACACGGCGATCGTCGTCCATCGCGGCGCCGTCTTGGGCGTGGTGCCCAAGATCTACCTGCCGAACTACCGTGAGTTCTACGAGAAGCGGCATTTCGTGTCGGGTGCCAACGTTCTGGAGCCGGAAATCGGTCTTGCCGGCCAGACGGTGCCGTTCGGCACGGATTTTCTCTTTCGCTCGACCGGCAGCGTGCCGTTTACCTTCCATGTCGAGATTTGCGAAGACATCTGGGTGCCTGTGCCGCCTTCGAGCCATGCCGCCCTCGCCGGCGCCGAGGTTCTGGTGAATCTGTCGGCCAGCAACATCACCATCGGCAAGGCCGAGACGCGCCGCCTGCTGTGCGGCAGCCAGTCGTCGCGCGGCGTTGCAGCCTACGCCTATTCCGCATCGGGTGCGGGCGAGTCGACGACCGATCTGGCCTGGGACGGCCACGCCGCCATCTTCGAATGCGGCGACCAACTGGCCGAGTCCGAGCGCTTCGCCAAGGACTCGGTCACTATCCAGGCCGATATCGATCTCGGCCGCATTCGCCAGGAGCGGCTGCGCTACAATGCTTTTGCCGACTGCGCGGCGAACGAGGGTGCGCGGGTGACGCGGTTCCGCGCCCTCGAATTCCAACTCGATGCACCGAAGAAGAGCGTAGAGCTGCACCGGCCCATCGAGCGGTTTCCCTATGTGCCCTCGGATCCGGCCAAGCTGCGCGACAATTGCTACGAGGCCTATAACATCCAGGTCCAGGGCCTGGCGCAGCGACTGCAGTCGAGCCGGGTCCAGCGCGCCATCATCGGCGTGTCCGGCGGCCTCGATTCGACACATGCCCTGCTGGTGACCTGCCGGGCGATGGACCTGCTGGGCCTCGATCGCAAGAACGTGCTTGCCTACACGATGCCGGGATTCGGCACCTCGGATAAAACCCACAAGAATGCCTGGCGGCTGATGCGCGCGCTGGGCGTCACGGCGGCCGAAATCGACATCAAGCCAACCGCCAAGCAGATGCTGGCCGATATCGGCCATCCGTTCGGCCGTGGCGAGAAGGTCTACGACGTCACCTTCGAGAACGTCCAGGCAGGGCTGCGCACCGACTATCTGTTCCGCCTGGCCAACCAGCACAGCGGCATGGTGGTCGGAACGGGCGATCTGTCAGAACTGGGGCTGGGCTGGTGCACCTACGGCGTGGGCGACCACATGTCCCACTATAATCCCAACGGTTCGGTCTCCAAGACGCTGATCCAGCATCTGATCCGCTTCGTTGCCGCGTCGGGCGATGTCGACGAGGACACGGCGGCGACGCTGCACGACATTCTCGACACGGAAATCTCACCGGAGCTTATCCCGGCGGGCGAGGATGGCGTCATCCAGTCGACGGAGCAGTCGGTCGGACCTTATGCCCTGCAGGATTTCAATCTCTACTACCTGACGCGGCTCGGTTACCGGCCGTCGAAGATCGCTTTCCTTGCCTGGAATGCCTGGCACGACGTCAGCAAGGGTGCGTGGCCCGCCAACGTACCCGCATCGTCGAAGCGGGCCTTCACTCTCGAAGAGATCCGCAAATGGATGACTCTTTTCCTGCGCCGCTTCTTCGCCAACCAGTTCAAGCGCTCGGCGCTGCCCAACGGACCGAAGATTTCGTCCGGCGGATCGCTGTCGCCACGTGGTGACTGGCGGGCGCCGTCCGACGGCAGTCCCGATGTATGGTTGGCGGAGCTCACCGGGAATGTCCCGGAGAAGTAAGCCGAATTCTGCGTAAGGAGGACGATGCGATGCCACTCGAAATCAAGAAGACCGTGCAGCAGATGGTCGACGAGGCGAATGCCGTGATCGAGACACTGCCGTTGGCCGACGCGATGAAGGTTCATGGCCAGCCGGGTGTTACTTTCATCGACATCCGCGATCCGCGCGAATTGTGGCGCGACGGCACGATTCCCGGTGCCATCAATGTGACGCGCGGCATGATCGAGATGTGGATCGATCCCAAGAGCCCCTACGCCAAGGAGTTCTTCCAGACCGGCAACAAGTTCGTGTTCTTCTGTGCCGGCGCCTGGCGCTCGGCGCTGGCGACCAGGACGGCACAGGACATGGGCCTGACGCCGGTGGCGCATTTCGAAGGCGGCTTCGGCGCCTGGAAGAAGGCCGGTGGCCCGGTGGAGAAGGTCGAACCCAAGAAGTAGGCGGGGCTTGCGGCGATGAGTCCCGACCAGATTCTGGTTCCGCAACCGACGCAGGCGGACTTCCCCGAATTCCTCTCGATTCCGGTCCGTGTGGCGCAACACGCCGCTAGCTTTCCCGACAAGCGTGCCGTCGTCTGCGAAGCCACGACGCGAAATTGGGGAGACTTCGACCGGCGGGTGAACAGGATCGCGCGCGGCCTGGCGGGCATGGGGGTGGGGTGCGGCGACAAGATCGCGATCCTGGCCGCCAACTCGGTCGAGTATCTGGAAACTTTCGTGGCAGGCCTGCGGGCCGGGGCCTGCGTCGTGCCGCTGTCGACCATGGCCGCTGCGGATGCGCTGGAGAAGATGCTCGACGACTGCGACGCCAAGGTTCTGTTCCTGTCGGATCGGTACCGCGGCCTGGTCGAACCCTACGAGGACCGCCTCCGCAAGCTGGTCGCCGGCGGCCGTATCGCCTACGACTTCGCGCGGCCGGGGTGGTCGGGTTTCGAGGAATGGCTGTCTCCAGCCAGCGACGAAGCTTTTGCGGTGCCGATCGGCATGCTCGACGACTTCAACATCATCTACAGCTCGGGCACGACGGGCCTGCCCAAGGGCATCCTGCATTCGCACGGCATGCGCGACCTGCTGGCCGTACGCTTTACCGCCCTCGACTACGGTCCCGACACGGTCTCGCTGGCTTCGACACCGCTGTATTCGAACACGACTCTCGTGTCCGTGCTCGCGACGATCGGTGTCGGCGGCACAACCATCTTGATGACCAAATCGGATGCCGGGAAATTCCTCGAGATCGCCCAGCGTGAGCGCGTGACCCATGCGATGCTGGTGCCTGTGCAGTATCAGCGCATCCTGGCGCATCCGGACTTCGACAAGTATGACCTTGGTGCGTTCAAGGCCAAGCTCTCGACCAGTGCGCCACTGCGGGCCCACGTCAAGGCGGATTGCCTGGCGCGCTGGCCGGGACGATTGATCGAGATCTACGGCCTCACCGAGGGCGGCGCGAGCTGTATGCTGGAGGCCAACCTCAATCCAGACAAGCTCCATACCGTCGGCAAACCCGGCCTCGGTAGCGAGATCGTGGTGCTGGACGAGCATGGCAAGGTGCTGCCGCAGGGCGAGGTCGGCGAGCTGGCGGGCCGCGCCCCGGTGATGATGAAGGGCTACTACCGCCAGGAAGACAAGACCCGGGAATTGTTCTGGTACGACCCGGATGGCCGACTGTTCTTCAAATCGGGCGACATGGGCAAGATCGACGAGGATGGCTTCGTCATCCTGCTCGATCGCAAGAAGGACATGATCATCTCCGGCGGTTTCAACGTCTATGCCGCCGACATCGAGGTGATGCTGCTGGGTCATCCCGACGTGATAGATGTGGCTGTCATCGGCGTGCCGAGCGACCAGTGGGGCGAATCGCCGATGGCGCTTGCGGTGCGGGCGCGGGGCTCGAAGGCGACGGTGGATGAGATCCGCACATGGGCCAACGGCCAGCTCAGCAAGACGCAGCGGCTGGTCGCTTTGGAGTTCCGCGATTCGCTGCCGCGCAGTACCATCGGCAAGATCATGAAACGCGACTTACGTGCGCCCTACTGGGAGGGCCGCGAGAGCAAGATTTGAGGAAAAGATGACTGTACCGACGCTCCGTTCCTCGCATCTCTTCACCCTGACTCTCGCCGTCGATCAGAGCATGACCGATCTCGGCGAGACGCCGTACGGGCACCGCCGCATCGCGACCGTCACCGGCGGTACCTTCCAGGGCGAGGAATTGCGCGGCACCGTCCTGCCGTCGCCGGGCGGCGACTGGCTGTTGATGCGGCGTGACGGCGTCTTGCAGCTCGATGTCCGGCTGACGCTCAAGACCGACGACGACCACCTCGTCTACATGAGTTATCGCGGCATGCGCCATGGCCCGGCCTGGGTGATCGACCAGCTCAACAAGGGCGAGAAGGTCGATCCCAGCCAGTACTATTTCCGCTCAACGCCGTGGTTCGAGACCTCGTCGGACAAGTATCGTTTCCTCAATCGCATCGTCTGCGTCGCAACCGGCAGGCGCGAGCCGACCGGGCCGGTCTACGAGGTCTTCCAGATTCTCTAGCGGGCGATCTTGTCCAGCACGGGCAGAATATATTCGCGGAACCTCGCCGGGTTCTCGCTCATCGGGAAGTGGCCGAGTTCCTTCATCACCTGGACCTCGACGCCGGGGATCTGGGCTGCGGTGCGCAGCGTGTCCTCGGCGGTGCAGGAAAAGTCGTACTCTCCGGTCAGCAGGTAGAGCGGACAAACCCTAGTGTCGATTGTCTTCACCTTCTCGCGCAGATCGCCGTCAACACGGTAGAAATAGAGGTCGCCCTTGAACACGCCGGGGCCGCCTTGCATGTACATCCACAGTGTCTCGTGGCGGTTCACCGGCGGACTTTGCGGGGCGATCAGGCCGGAGATAAGGGCGGCGCAGACCTCGCCGCCGTGCACGTCGGGACGGTGCAGCCAGGCCGTGTCGTACCAGGGTTTCTGGAAGTCGGCGGCTTCGAGGGCGATCAGGGCGCGAAATTCCGCGGCATGGCCGATCGCGAGATTGAGCACGATCCGCCCGCCGATCGAGCAGCCCATGACCACCGGTCTGTCGAGTTCCATGGCACCGCAGAAGGCGCGGACGGTGGCGGTGTAGGACGCGGTGGTCAGGCGATATTCACCGCCTTCCCAGCCGTCCGGCGGCGTCGACTTGCCGTGCCAGGGCATGTCGAAGGCCAGTACCCGGAAGCGGCGGATGATCTCGGGATCGGCCAGCAGGTGGCGGAACTGGCGGTTGTCGGCGCCGGCGGTGTGCAGGCAGACGAGGGGGATGCCTCCGCCGTCCGGGGGGCCCGCCTCCTCGAAGTAGACGCGGTGGGGGATACCGTCGATGTCGAGGCGGACATAGCGGCCGACCATGGGATCGAGGGTTGGTGCCATGTCAGCTTGCCTCCGGCAGCCGGCGCGGCAAGGCCAGCAGGTCCTTGAAGTACTGCAGATTCTGCAGCAGCGGCCGCAGATCGCCGTTGATCGACATGGCGCCGCGTTTGGTCATGGCGAAGAGGTCATGCCAGCCAGGGGCGGGCACTTTCTGCCAATGGTGCCGCCATGCGTCGTCGGTGCCGTGGAGGCTGAAGGCGACCGAGCGCAACAGGCGAGGGCCTCGGGCAAAGTCGGCAAGGCCACCTTCGCGCAGGGTCAGATGGAAGGGCTCGGCCCCGATGTCGATCCGACAGTCGGCGTTCAGCCAATGGCCGCGGCGGCGCAGATCGGTGTCGGCGGCAAGGAGGTCGGGCAGTCGGGCGAAGCGGTCGGCGGGCGTCATTCCTGCAGAATGTACTCGATCGTCGATCCGTCGGAAGCGGCGAATGACATTCTTACCCAGCGGCCGCGGTCGTCGAACCACTGGTCCATGACGATATCGCCAGTGTAGCGATAGCGCATGGCCTCGATCGAGCCGCTGGATGTGCGGACCGTTTCACGCCCGATGGACACAATCTGCACCCTCGCTTCGGCGCCGGTCTGGGTGTTCAGCAGGCTGGTTTGATGGACCTGGCGATGGTTCCAATGCGTCGAGGGCAGGATGTCCGGCGGCCCGGTCTTGCCGGTGGTTTCGCTGCCCGGCGTTCGGACCGCGAATTTCTTGCCATTGTCGTCGGTCTGCGAGCTGAGGGACTGGAATGTCTCGCCACGCCAGACTTCCTGCGCCTGATGGGTGTAACGGTAGACGGTCAAGCCCAGGAATTTTACGGCGAGATCGATCGAGGTCGAGATCTGGAGCTCCGGTCCGCGCCGTTGAAACGCAAGAGTGTGATGTCCGATCGCCTCACCGTTGCGGTAGGCGACGAAAGTCAGGCCGGTGCCATAAGGGGACTCCTCCGCAGCGGTCGCGGGGATTACCCCGATCAATGCGAGGACGATTGCGAGAACAAGACGGCGCATGTGTGGCTCCTTGCTCGTTGTACGCATCAACGAGCATCCGGATCACATGACGGCGTCGAGGCGTCAGACGACGCGGTCGGCCCGTAGTTTCTGGATCGCCGCAGAGTCGTAGCCGAGCTCCTGCAGGATCTGGTCCGTGTGCTCGCCCAGCGTCGGCGCCCGGCGGCGGATGGTAAGCGGTGTCCGCGACAATTTTACCGGCTCCTGAAGCACCGGCACCGGCATGGCCGCGCCCGGATACTCCATCGGATGCATGAACTTGGCGTCCCGCACATGGGGATCGTCGAGTGCCTGTTGCGGCGTGTAGACCGGGCCCGCCGGTATGCGGTTGGCCTCGAGGGCCGCCAGCGCCTCGGCCGTGGTGCGGCCGTCGCACCATTTCTGCATGATGGCCGACAAGGTCTCACCGTTGTCGCCGCGCGCCAGGTCATCCTTGAAGCGCGCGTCCTTGGCCAGGGTCTCGTCGCCCATCAGCTTGCACCAGCGCACGAACAGGGGCTGGCCGATGGTCATGGCGTAGATCCAGCCGTCCTTGCATTTGAAAGTGTCTGACGGACCTGCCGTGAAGCCGCGGTTAAGCGTGGCAATACGATTGAGGCTGAGCATTGCCTGCTCGATCAGGTGGCCGTTGGTGATGTTGACGGCAGTACGGAGCAGGGCCGTCTCGACCTTCTGGCCCTTGCCGCTTTTGGCGCGGTCGATCAGGGCGGCCAGCACGCCCACCGTGTTGAGCAGTGCCGTGCCGAAATCGACGAACGGGGCGTTCATGCGGGTCGGCACCTTGCCGTCCCCCGACAGGAACATCGCCCCCGACATCGCCTGGCCGATCGTGTCGAAGCCGACGCGGGTGGCATAGGGGCCCTCCGAACCGAAAGTCGAGGTCGTGGCCAGGATGATGCGGGGATTGAGGGCGGAAAGAGTCTCGTAATCGATGCCCATTTCCTGCAGGGCCTCGTAGGGCAGGTTGGCGATGACCACGTCCGAGACCGCGATCAACTTCTTCACGATCTCACGGCCGGCCGGCTTCATCGGGTTCAGCGTAAGACCGAGCTTGTTGCGGCCCATCTGGAGGAACATGGCGCCTTCGCCGCCCTCGGCGACTGGCGTGACCCAGCGATCTTCGCTGCCGCCGAGCTTCTCGATGCGGATGACCTCTGCACCAAGGTCGCCCAGCATCGTGCCGCAGAATGGCCCGGCGATGTAGCGGCCGAAATCGAGTACGCGAATTCCGTCAAGTACGCCGGGCATGATGTTCCATTCCCATCTGCAAATGCCGTTGCGGACCGATACTCAAGCCGTCTGAGGGCGGCGAGAGTAAATCCAGGCAATGGCGAGTGCCGGACAGGATACCGCAAGAGCGGCCAGCGTCATCTGCAAAGACGACAGTGGCATCAGGCCGCCGCCGGGCGCCGCGAACATCAGGCCGCCAACGATCAAGGCGGCACGGACCGGCCATTCCAATGGCCCGCAACGGCGCAGATTGCCAATTCGGCTGATGTATCCCTGGAGGCCGCCGCAGACCAGGACGACTCCGATAACCGCGGTGACGATGTGCGGCACGAAATCGGCAAGAGTGCCCTGCAGCACGAGAGCAGGATTCATGACGAAGAAGAACGGCACGAAATAGATGATACTGCCGATCTTCATGGCCTGAAGGCCGGTTTCGATCGGGTTGGCCTTGGCCACGGACGCCGCAGCAAAGGCGGCCAATGCTACCGGTGGCGTGATGAAGGAGACCATGCCCCAGTACATGATGAACATGTGCACGGCCAGCGGATCGAGGCCGACGTTGATCAGGCTGGGTGCGAGAAGGACCGCCAGGAAGATGTAACAGGCGGTGATCGTCATCCCCATGCCAAGGATGAAGCTAGTCAGCGCACCCATCAGCATGAGCAGGAGCGGCTGATCGCCGGCCATGTACAGCAGTTCGGTGGTCAGGGTCCCGGTCAGTCCAGTCAATGAGAACGAACCCACCAGCAGGCCGATGCCGGCAAGGATTGCCACCAGTTCGACGAAGACACGGCCGTTGCCCTCGAGGAACACCAGCACTTCGTTCCAGCCCCAGCGCCTGTCGGAGAAGAGCTGATTGAGCACGAGGAGGAGGCCGGTGGCCAGCCACGGCGCCCAGTTTTCGCGTTTCATCACCAGGAGCAGCACGACCAGCAGGATGATGACGAAGATAAAGTACCAGCCGTCGCGGAACACGTCCCGCAGCTTCGGCATTTCCTCTCGTGGCATCCCGATCATCGAGTTGCGGCCGGCGTTGAAGTCGATCTGCATGAACAGTGCGAAGAAGTAGAGCGCCGCGGGCACGGCGGCCGCGAGCGCGACATCCGAGTAGGGGACATTCAGGAATTCAGCCATGACGAAGGCGGTGGCGCCCATGACCGGCGGCGCAAGGACCGCACCCGTGGAGGCGCAGGCTTCGATGGCAGCGGCGACCGACGGCTTGAAGCCGGTCTTCTTCATGGCGGGAATCGTCATGGTTCCCGTCGTGAGGACGTTGGAGATGACGCTGCCGCTCATCGAGCCGAGCAGGCCCGACGAGAAGATCGCCACTTTGGCCGCGCCACCGCGATAGTGGCCGCACAGGGCGAATGCCAGATTGATGAAGAAAGCGCCGGCGCCCGTGTACTGCAGCGCCGTTCCGAACACGAGGAAGCCGATCACCAACTCGGCAAAGGCTCTCATCGGGATTCCAAGGACGCTCTCGCGGGAGAAGATGTGATACGAGGCGGTATCGAGCAGGTCTACCGATGGCGAGTGAAGCGGAGGCGGCATGACGCCTGCGAACAGCGGGAACAGAGAGAACGTACCCATCAGGAAAAACAGGACCCAGCCGCCGGCTCGGCGCAAGGCCTCAAGAACCAACGCCCACATCGCGACTGCGGACCAAACGATCCAGGGTTCGGCGACAAAAGGTGCGTTGTACTCCCACCCGCCGGCTGCCGACTCGCGGGCCGTCGCGATGAATACGCCGCAGAGGGCTGTCGACACCAGGAAAAGCAGAATGTCGTAAATCGGCACGTGGTCGACGTGCACGCCGGGCTTCAACGGGTAGAGTATGAACGCCAACGGCAGCAGGACTGCGATGAGGCCCCAAAAATACTCTGTGTCGAGCATCGTGAAGCCGACGAAAAAGCGCAGGGTGAACTGCTGATTGAAGCAGAGGATGATGGATCCGGCAGTCCAAATCAGCAGCAGGGCCCGCCATGCGGGCGAGAGGCGCCGGGTTCGGGATGACCCTGAACCCGGCACTTCGTCGACGGATGTTTCCGACATTTTTACGCTGTTACCTGTCGAGTCTTGGTCGAGTGTTAGAAAATCGGCTCCATGCCGACCTTCGTCAGGGCGTCCTTGCGCTTGGCCATCCATGCCGCCGCGAACGCGGCCTTGTCCTCGGGCGGCTTCGCCTTGATGAATTCCGCCCACGCCTTGGCCAATGTGTCCTGGCGCTTGATCAGCATGTCATTGTGCTTCTGCGCTTCGGCAGTCCAGACGCCGGCTTCCTTCATCGCCTTCACCGTGCCCTCGTGGTACGGTAACACCCACGACAGGATCTGGCGCTTGAGTTCCAGGCCGTCCGCACCGGGCGCGCCGTCCTTGTAGTCGGCGTAGTTTACGATCATCGACTTGGCGATGGAGTAGATCAGGTCGCTCTTCTCCGACGCATATGACATGAAGATCGGGTAGGGGTAGGCCGGCAACTCGAGGGGATGCTCCTTGCTCACGCCGCCCGCGCCGCACGTCGTCTTGTGCGGGTAAAAGTACGGTCCAAGTTTGTGCAGACGCTCCCAGCCGGCCTTGTCGGAAACGGGTGTCTGCGGCAGCACCAGGCCTCGCGGCGAGGCTTCCATTTCCCGAGCCTGCCCGGAGATGTTCGAGGCGATGGCAGCATCAACCTCGTTATTGAGCATGCCTTTCCACATGGCGCCGTAGCCCGAGAATTCGACGAACTTCACGTCGCTCTTGCCGAGGTTGGCGAAGGCCAGGATGGCGAAGGCATTCTGGTTCAGTGCCGGCGAGCCGACGACCTGTCCGATGCGCTTGCCCTTGAGGTCCTTGAACTCCTTGACGCCGGTGTCCTTGGCCACGCCAAGGGTAATGGCGTTGCATGAGGCCGCCGACAGGATCAGCCGCAATGGCTGCGGCCCCCAGTCGGCAGTCGCAAATTCGAACACGCCTTCAGAGGCGAAATAGCTGCCGATGCCCATGGCCGAAGCCTGGGCGCGTCCGGTCTTGAGGGGCGCCAGGCGCGCAATGTCGTTGCCGGCCGGCAAGACACGAACATCGGTCTTGTACTTTTCCTTCATCATCTTGCCGATGGCGACGGCGATGTTGAAGCCCGACGTGCCGGTGTCGTAGGCCGTCAAGGTAAGCGACTGCGGCAGCTTTATTTCCTGTGCGGTTGCCGCGCCAACGGTCAAAGAGGCCGCTACGGCCCCGGCCGCCAGAAAGATTAGTCTGCGTTTCATAGTTGTCCTTCCCGGAACAATAGTTTCGTTCATGACGCGGGCTCCCCATGAGCCCAGCGCCGCACCGATGCCGCCGGCATGTCGATTGCCAACGCGCGCCAAAGTTTTTGCGAAGTGAGGATGACACCTGCTTGCTCCAGATGATCGCTGCCAAAGCAATCAGCGACACCACACGCGAGCAAGCGTGCGGTTAAACCTCCTTTGCCTCCTGCAGCGGTCTAGTCAGCCGCTGTTCGTCGATGCCATGTTGCATGGGCGTAACGCCCGCGTCCACCCACGAGCGTCGCCTAGCGGGCTGGGCCGTCGAGGAACATGTTGGGCTTGAGGAAAAACGCCAGCATCAGGCAGCCTTCTTCGGTCCACGCATCGTGGCGGCTGCCTTTGCGTCGCCAGACGAAATTGCCCGCAGTGCAGACGCCGTCGTCGTCGGCGAAAGACCCTTCGAGCACATAGGTCTGCTCGAGTGCGGCATGCTCATGCTCGGGCAGTCGGGCGCCGGGGGCCCACCGCATCAAGGCGGTGAACATGCCGGTTGCCTTGTCTTCCATCAGGATCTTCCACTCAATGCCGGCAAAGCGGGTCGCTTGCCAAGGCGTGTGCGCAACCTCGACGAAGGTGGAGTCGGGGATCGTGCTCGTCATTGCGTCACCATTCATGCTGCCACCTTTTGTCTGGCTGCCTTCAACGTACCACCGCGCATGACGTGACCGGGAAGAGGTCGCCCGACAACGTCTTCTGCGAGTCTGGCGACTTCGATGAGCTGATCGATATCGAGTCCGGTCTCGACGCCCATTTCCTCGCACAGGAAGGCAAAGTCCTCGGTGCAGATGTTGCCTGCCGCGCCGTCGGTTGCCGCGAACGGACAGCCGCCAAGCCCGGCGATCGAGGCATCGAACCTGGCAACCCCCATGCGCAGGCCGGCATAGGCACTGGCCATGCCAGTACCGCGCGTATCGTGCAGGTGAAGCGCAATTTCGAGATCGGGCCACTTGGAACGAGTCGCGCCGATCAGCCGCTCGATCGACCGCGGCGTCGCCCAGCCCATGGCGTCAGTGAGCTTGATGCCTCTCAATTCAAAGCCGGCCAAGTTGGCCTCGTCGAGTACCGACTGGACCCGCGACAGGATCAGGTCAGTGGAAAGCTCGCCCTCGAAATTGCAGCCGAAGGCGCCGAGCACGATACCCCACTCGACCGGCATGCCCCGGTCCTTGAAGGTCTTGAGCGACATGCGCTGCTCGACCAGAGCGTCCTGCACCGATTTGCCGACATTCTTGCGCGAGAAGGTATCGGAGGCGGTAATGCGTACGCCGCCCTGCACGTCGAGGGGGCCCCTCAGCGCCCGCTCGAGGCCCTGCTGGTTGAGCCACAGCGCGCTGTACTGAATGCCCGGCTTGCGCCGGATCAGCGCCGCCACTTCCTCGGCATCGGCCATGGTCGGCACGCGCTTCGGATTGACGTAGGAGACACAGGCAATTCGCTCCAGGCCGGTGTCCGCCAGCGCCTCGATGAGGCGTACCTTGTCGGGCACCGGGATCGCTTTCTTTTCGGATTGAAAGCCTTCCCGGGGGCCTTCCTCGTCGATCAGCACGCGCTTCGGCAGGTCGGACATCTCAGGTCTCCTCGGCCGTCAACCCTCTTCGGTGAACGCTTCCTTGCGGGCTTTCTTGATGCTGGGCAGCGCCATCAGCAACAGGAGAAACGCCGTGGCGATCAGCAGGCCGAGACTGATTGGCCGTTCAAGGAATACCATCGGGTCGCCACGCGACAGCAGCATGGCGCGCCGGAAGTATTCTTCCATCTGTGGGCCGAGGACAAGCCCCAACAGGAAGGGGGCGCCTTCGCAGCCAAGACGGGAGAAGATGTATCCCAACACGCCAAAGGCGGCGACCTGGTAGACGTGGAAGGTGCTGTTCTGCAGGCTATAGGCACCAATACAGCAGAACAGCAGGATGGCCGGCGCAAGGAAGCGGTAGGGCAGCGTCAGCAGCTTCACCCACATTCCGATCATTGGAAGGTTGATGATAACCAGCATCAGGTTGCCGACCCACATCGAGGCGATCATGCCCCAGAACAAGCTCGGATTCTTGGTCATGACTTCGGGGCCGGGCTGAATGCCCTGAATGATCATGGCGCCGACCATCAACGCCATCACCGCGTTCGAGGGGATGCCCAACGTCAGCATGGGAATGAACGACGTTTGCGCCGCAGCGTTGTTGGCCGCTTCGGGCGACGCCACGCCCTCGACCGCACCCTTGCCAAACTCTCCGGGATTCTTGGAGATTTTCTTCTCCAGAGTATAGGCCGAGAAAGCCCCGAGGGTCGGGCCGCCACCTGGCAGCACGCCGAGCAGCGAGCCAAGCATGGTGCCGCGTAACACGGCAGGAATGGATCGCCGGATTTCTTCGCGAGTTGGCCACAGCGAACCGACTTTTATGGCGCCAGACCGGGTCAGATGTCGTTCGAGGTTGACGACGATCTCGGCGATGCCGAACAGGCCCATGGCGATCGGCGCGAAGTCGATACCGTCGCTGAGTTCGGGGACGTCGAAGGTGAAACGCTGCGCACCGGTGTTCACGTCGGTACCGATCAGGCCGAACAGCAGGCCGAGAAAGACCATGGCGATGGCCTTGGTGACGGAGCCGCTGGCAAGCACGACGGCCGCCACGAGGCCCAGCGCCATCAACGCGCAATAGTCGGCCGGGCCGAATTTCTGCGCCATCTGGGTCAGGGGCTCGGCGAACAGGACGATCAGCATCGTGCCGACAGTGCCGGCAAAGAACGAACCGACCGCCGAGATCGACAGCGCCGCTCCCGCACGGCCCTTGCGCGCCATCTGGTAGCCATCGAGGCAGGTTACGACCGAGGCCGCTTCGCCGGGCAGGTTGACCAGGATCGACGTCGTCGAACCTCCATACTGGGCGCCATAGTAGATGCCCGCCAACATGATCAGCGATGCCGTAGGCGGAAGGTGGAAGGTGATCGGCAGCAGCATGGCGATGGTTGCGACGGGACCGATGCCGGGAAGTACTCCGATCAGCGTTCCGAGCATGCAGCCGAGCAATGCGTAGGTCAGGTTCTGCAGGCTGAAGGCGACGCTGAAACCGAGCGCCAGGTTATCGAGGATCTCCATCTCACCAAATTCCCTGCACGATGGAAATATTCATCCCGAGTCCAACTTTGAAGACGAGCGTGCACAGGATCGCCAGCACGATGATGTTGCCGATGACCTCCTTGAGCTTGAATTCTTCGCCCCCCAGGGATGCGATGAAGACCAGGACGATCAA
>ERZ890510.1621-NODE-1621-length-14324-cov-6.035181_pt1 | contig 14324 bp, 17 predicted proteins | sample MGYA00521265_ERZ890510 | MGnify/ENA primary metagenome ERZ890510 (study PRJEB32303, sample SAMEA104408624) | aquatic metagenome | biome: Brackish water; feature: Chemocline; material: water | place: Baltic Sea | collected 2014-10-26T21:54:00 | depth 110 m ...
TTTCTTCTAATCTTAGTTCTGGCCTGTCTTGGCGCCTATCTCCTTTGGGACCGAGAGCCATCATCTGCGTCACCCGATCGATTAGTCATGCTGGATCGGGATCAAATCGCACGCGTCTCAATCCTGAAAAATAAGGACTTTGAGATCGATATGACGAGGAATTCACAAACATGGTTGATTACAAAACCCTTTAGAGCACGAGCAAATTCTGAAGTTGTCAAACTTATTCTCGACCTCACCGATGCATTTATCATCAACGAGATTAAAAATTCTCCTGAGAATCTCGGGTTTAATCCGCCGCAATATACCGTAAGTTTAGACCAAGAAACGATTAAATTCGGCAGCATAAACGAAGTTACTAATGAGCAATACATTCAGGTTGGCAGTCACACTTTCCTCACTAAAACACATCACGGGTACAACCTGCCCCACGACCCTATCAAGGTGGTTGACCGCAGAATTTTAGGGGTCGAAGAAATTCCAATTCTATTGAAAGCCAACTCATGGCGCGCAGAACGTCAAGAGAACCAGTCATGGGCCGTGATGGCTGCAGATAACAATCTAATGACCATTGCTTCTTCCAAAATACAAATATGGGTTGCTGGATGGCGCTCTACAGCCGCGACCAAAATAGAACTCACCAATGAGGCACCCGGCCCCATATATGAATCGGTATCAATCACATTCGAAAACGGCAATCAAGTCGTAGTTTCAATAGAAAAAGATAGCGATGGTTATCTCTTGCGCCGGTCTGATGAAACTGTTGCCTACAGAATCGGGCACGATGCTGGCCTTAGATTGATTGACCCCTATGAGGTCGCACGAACACTGTAAGTGAGAACATCGTCGAATGCCTGAATTACCAGAAGTTGAAATCACCAAACAAGGCATAGAACCCTTTCTGGTCGGTCAGTCCATAAAAAAGTTTATTGTTCGCAATCGAAAACTTCGATGGCCGATTCCAGAAAAACTCGAATCAACGTTAGCGGGCCTTAAGGTCAAATCAATTGATCGCAGAGCAAAATATATAATAATTGACTGTGGCGCCGGCTGGCTACTCATCCACCTCGGGATGTCAGGCAGCCTGAGGGTACTCAACTCCCCGAACGACTCCGCCACAAAACACGACCATTACGACATTCTCTTAGCCAACGACACCATAATTCGCTACCGCGACCCTCGTAAATTCGGCGCCTTACTGTGGACACGGCAAAATCCCGCAATTCACCGCTTAATAAAAAATCTCGGACCAGAACCACTTGACCAAGACTTTGATGGAAATGTTTTATATCAAAATTTACGCACTAAATCCTCTTCCATCAAATTACAGATCATGAACAATCAAGTGGTTACTGGGGTGGGTAATATCTATGCCAACGAATCATTGTTTCATGCTGGGATCCGCCCAACGCGCCGCGCCAATTCAATTAGCCGAGAAAAGCTACACATTTTAGTCACAGCAATTAAAAAAACCCTCACAAAAGCCATCCAATCGGGGGGCAGCAGTCTGAGAGACTTCTATTTAACAGATGGATCTACCGGATATTTTCAACATGAATATAAGGTTTATGGGCGTGACGGCGAGAAATGCCACATCTGCGACACACCAATTAAAACCGTCACATTAGGACAACGATCATCTTTTTATTGCCCGACATGCCAAAAGTAACTTAACTTGGGCTCTGAATCGCCTTCATTAACCGCTCATATTTTTGCAATAACTCATCTTTGCTCTCAACCCTCATTGGATTGAGAGGAATACAATCAACGGGACACACCTCTTGACACTGCGGGTTATCAAAATGGCCAACACACTCAGTACATTTGTCGGCGTCTATCTCGTATATATCCTCTCCTTGATAAATCGCGTCATTCGGACATTCTGGCTCGCACACATCACAGTTAATACAGTCATCCGTTATCAGCAGGGCCATTAATCCCTCCCGGACACACTCAGTTTTTTCTGAATATATTTGAGCACAATCGGATTAACGAACGTAGAGACGTCTCCACCGAGTACGGCGATCTCCCTTACCATCGTCGCGGATATGAATGTGTATTTTTCAGCTGGTGTTAAAAATAGCGTTTCAACATCGGGATACAAGTTACGGTTCATACCGGCAAGTTGGAATTCATACTCAAAATCAGAAACCGCACGCAATCCGCGAAGGACGATCTGCGCTCCCTGCGTTTGAATAAAGTCCATGAGCAGCCCCCGAAAACCGGTTACCGATACATTGTTAAAAGGTTTGAGTGCCTCTCGTGTAATGGCGACACGCTCATCCAAAGAAAATAAGGGGTTTTTTGCACGGCTGTCCGCCACCCCCACAATAACCTCATCAAAAACAGATGAAGCACGACGCACGAGATCCTCATGACCAGCAGTCAACGGATCGAATGTCCCCGGGTATACCACTCTGTTTATTTTATTTTTCATCTTGGTTTCGATACTCCCATAGCGCGAAGTGAACACGACCAGCCTTCGCCCCCTTAATGACATTAAAACCTACCGGATTCATGATGGGGAGAGCTGTCTCTATATAGATTTTACATCCATTGGCAAGATGATTAGGCAAAACCGATAATACGTCCTCAATTAAATGTTGCTGCGCGAACGGAGGATCGAGAAATACAATATCAAATTCACGTTGTTTATGCCTCAGAAAATCTAGAGCATCTGAGCACGTAACGCTAAGATTTAAGATTCCTATTTTCTGACAATTATCTCGAATCGATGCGCACGCCTTTTGACTTAAATCGACTGCATCAACGTTATTGGCTCCTCTTGAAACCGCCTCAAATGACAGGGCACCACTTCCAGAAAAAAGATCTAGACATACGGAATGATCCAGTCGTTGCCCAAGCCAATTAAATAAAGTCTCTCGAACACGGTCAGGAGTCGGCCTAAGGCCTAACAAATCAGGAAATCGCAAAACCCTACCCTTTAAATCACCGCCAATTATTCGTACTGCATTAACCATTGGGCTCATTCGGGCGTTTCTCTGGTCCAACAATAATTCGTACAGTTTTATCTAAACTCATACGACGACTAACCGCGTCTTTAACTTGATCAAGTGTCACCGCCTTAACTCGGAGCGAGAAACTATCAATATAATCAATAGGAAGATCATAAAATCCGATCGCCGCATAATAATCGAGCAACTCCCCGTTACTATCAACATTCAAAGCAAAAGCACCAATAAAATATTTTTTTGCCCGCTCTACCTGATCAAGGTCTGGGCCATTACGGATAAAATCACTCAGGATAGTCAAAGTAACCTCCAGCGCCTCCCAAGCCTGGTCCTTTCTTGTTTGAAATGCGATAACGAAGGGCCCAGGATCTTTAAGCGGACTGAAGTAGCTGCCCACCCCATACGTCATCCCCCTCTTCTCACGCAATTCATCATAGAGAATCGAAGTCATTCCACCACCACCCAAAATTTGGTTCGCCAATGCCAGGGGCAAGTGATCTGGGTCTCCTCGCCGTATCCCAACCATCCCAATGCGGATGTGTGCTTGAGCGGCCTCATGAGGAATAATAATTTCCTTTGCCTCAGCGCTCGGGGCATTCGCGGCTAAGCGTTCCCTATCGAGTGGCCCTTGGGGCAGGTTTTCTGACACTTGTTGTGCTATTTCTCGCGCCCGCACCTCATTCAAATCCCCCACGATGGTTATCACTGCATTAGCTGCGCGGTAGAATCGGGAATGAAATCCAACGAGGTCATCTCTAGTGAGTAATTGAAGAGTCAGTTCCGACCCCTCGCCCGTGGATCGGTATGGATGTTCCCCAAACAATGTTTGATGTAAAGCCCGAGAGGCAATTGATGCCGGTCGAGTATTACTCTCTCGCAAAGACACAAGTGATGCGTTTATTTCTCTATCGAGCACTTCTTGAGGAAAAATTGGATTGGCCAATATGTCAGTGAGAAGATCTACCGACTGACCGAGGGGCTCATCGTACGATAAACTTCTCAGCGTGACCCCAGCCCGATCCAGATCAAACCTCCCTCCCATTTGAGACCCCGTCGCAGCAAGTCGTTCCGCAATTGCATGTTCATCATACTTTCGGGTACCTGTGTCCAGCAACCCCATCGTTAAACGGGATAAGCCTTCCTTGCCATCCGGGTCAAAGGCGGCACCCGCCACAAAATCGACCGCAACATCCACCATAGGCAAGCTGGTTGATTGTATGAATATCACTTTGGTACCAAATTCTGTAACCCACTGCTCCCGCGCTTGAGCATGAACATTCAGAGCATGCGCACACAGGAAGAAGACCAGCATCCTGGAATAGCGGTCTAGAGAAGTGAAAGTATGACGACTGATGCTCAGCATATTGAAGCTCCAACGAAACGTTCTATTTTGATGTCTTTGGCTCAAGGATGGCGATCGTTGCTTGGTGTTCAACCAAATATTTCTCTGCTACTTGTCGAACCTGCTCAGGAGTAATCGTCCGTAATTTTTCATTGATAACATCAGAGGCATTAGGAGCAAATCCAATTGCCCACATCCGCCCCATACGGCTGGCCTGCCCAAGGACCGAATCGCTCGAGAAAACTTGGCCAGCAATTACCTGAGCTTTTACTCGATTTAATTCATCCTCGCTCACGCCGTGGGTCACAAGTTTAAAGACCTCATCAAGCCAAACTGCTTCCAAATCCCTCAGCTCTCGGTCTTTGACGGGGGTAAATTCTACATAAAAAACCCCCGGCCCTCTTCTTAAACCATCATAACTCACACTGACAGAGTGGGCGATTCCCTCCTCCAAAACCAGACGCTTATGCAACCGTGCAGCTGAATGTCCATCCAACACCCCCGCCAGCAAGTAAAGCGCATAGGGCTCCCAATCCATGTCGACATCACTCAATCGAGGCGCTGGGTATGCGGTAATTTGAGACGTCATCGTTGTATTTGCTCTAACTGTCACCGTTCGACTACCCAAGTGACCTGGTTCTTCCTGAGGTTTTCTAACAGGCAACAGTCGCGATTTAATAGGGCCAAAATACTTCTCGGATAACAGCACCACCTCTGCAGGATCCACATCACCAGCGACAACCAAAGCCGCGTTATTTGGGACATACCAACGACGATACCAATCCGCCGCGTCCTCAAGGGTCAAGTGCTCAAGGTCGTTCATCCAACCCACTATTGGAGTCCTATAAGGATGTGAAAGGTACATCGTTGCGGCTAACTGTTCCATGAGTAACCCACTCGGATTATCGTCAACCCTTTGCCTTCTCTCCTCCATCACTACGCGCAGCTCGTTATTGAATTCCACTTCGCGCAGTAATAAATTGTGCATTCGATCAGCTTCCAACTTAATCGCAAGCTCTAACTCAGAACTATGAAGCTCTTGCAAATACCCGGTGTAGTCACTTGAAGTAAACGCATTTGACCGCCCACCCGTTGCAGCTATCCTTTTCGCATACTCCCCAGGCGCAAGCGTCTCTGTACCTTGAAACATCATATGTTCGAGCACATGAGCAACCCCGGTACGACCACCCACTTCATCCATGCTTCCGGCTCGATACCAAACCATCACCGCAGCGACTGGCGATCGATGGTCAGGTTTAACAATAACCCTCAGACCATTTGATAGCGTATCCTGGAATACCGACAAGGCAGGCTGCACACTGGATTCAGCTAATGCTGAGGAGAGGGCCATCAACGTTGCCAAACCAACAAAAATCGCTTCTCTCGCCCAATTTTTTCTCATATAAATCAACATTTCATGTCCTAAATGAATGACCTTCGACAATTAAAATTGCTGGCATCCGTCAAACCTTAGACGACAGTTTACAATATCGTTTTGGAATGCCACTTAATGAACGCGTAAAGCAAATTGACTCGTCCTATATAGAATGTTTAGTTTCCTAAAGTCCCGTAAAGTTTCAAAATTCATTGAGAGCTCCGATGATTCAATAAATGCCACCTCAGAGCTCGCGTCGAAAAAGACCTGGGCTAAGAGCTTATCATTAACACGCTCGAAGCTCGGACAGCGTCTCTCGCAAATTTTTTCATCGAACGGCCCCATTGATGACGATTTGTTTGAACAACTCGAAACAATACTGATAACCAGTGATGTTGGCGTAACCGCGACGGAACAACTGATCGCGAATACTAAGTCAATTGTAAAAAGAGGCAAGCTTCAAACAGGACCAGAAGTCAAAGCAGCGCTTAAGTCCGAAATGCTACGTTTGCTGCAACGTCTTTGCGACCCCGTGATAGAAAAACCTGGAGAGCCTTACGTTATTTTAATTGTCGGAGTTAATGGTGCAGGGAAAACGACAACCATTGGAAAACTCACAAAACAGTTTACAAGTGCTGGCAAAACTGTCTTACTCGCTGCCGGAGATACCTTTCGGGCCGCAGCAGAGGAGCAAATTAAAATTTGGGGAGAACGCAATCAAGTCAGTGTAATTTCTCAAGAGAATGGCGACTCCGCGTCTGTAATCTTTGACGCCATTCAATCGGCAAAATCCAAACATATTGATGTTGTCTTGGCCGATACAGCCGGGCGCCTTCCAACTCAAAAACATTTGATGGCCGAATTAGAGAAAGTGAAACGTGTCATGGGTAAGGCTCTTGATACATCACCCAATGAAGTAATGTTAGTGATTGATGCCAATACCGGTCAAAATGCGATCGAACAGGTAAAATCATTCGATAAAACCCTAGGGATTGATAGCATAGTGCTGACAAAATTAGATGGAACCGCCAAAGGCGGCTGCTTATTCGGGATTGCTGATTATCGAGCCATCCCTTTAAGATACATCGGCATTGGCGAGGGCATCGATGATTTACAACCATTTGCTGCTCAAGATTTCATCGATGCCATGTTTGAAGAATGATTTATCAAATCACCACAAACTTTAATGATCACAACTGAACAAGTATCAAAACGATATCCCGGTGGCCACCAAGCCCTCAAAAACGTATCGCTTTCGATCCAAGAAGGGGAAATGGTCTTTCTAACGGGCCATTCAGGAGCTGGGAAATCAACCCTGATGAAACTCATTGGCGGCATCGAGAGGGCCACCAGTGGCTCCATAACAATTAACGGGACCAAAATCTCAAATTTAACTCGGTCAGCATTGCCTTACCTCAGACGAAACTTCGGCTTTGTTTTCCAAGATAATAAGTTACTACTGGATCGTAGTGTTTTTCATAACGTAGCACTCCCCTTATTAATATCAGGTTTCTCAAAGTCGGAAACAACAACACGTGTGCGCGCTGCATTAGATAAAGTAGGCCTGCTCGAAAAAGAAGGGCTTAGTCCCGTGACGCTATCCGGTGGGGAACAACAGCGGTTATGTATAGCGCGAGCCATCGTCAACAAACCGGCGATATTGCTGGCAGATGAGCCAACTGGAAATCTTGACCCAGGGTATGCCGCCGACATTGTGGCAATGTTTCGCGCGTTTAACCGCGTAGGTGTCACGGTAGTGATCGCTACGCATGATCCAGCCATGATTCAAGGGTTAGGCGCCCGCATAATCTCGCTCAAGCAGGGGGAGTTGCAGGAATGAATTGGTTTTATATAAGGTTCAGCGCTTTCAGTGACAGCATCAGCAGATTTTTTCGGCAACCCATCACGTCACTGTTGCATATTCTGGGTATGGGCATTGCCCTATCCATCCCCATGGGATGCTACATGCTGCTCGATGGCGCGGACCAATTTTCAAGAAAACTAAACAACTCCACTCAGTTGAATGTGTTCCTGACGACCGAGTCCTCCGATGAGACAGTCAAAACCGCTCAAACACAACTCGAAGAACTATTTGATGGTGATATTAAGTTTATTGATCGCGACCAAGGTCTCTCAGAATTATCGAAAAACCCTGAATTTAGCGAATTAGTTGCCAACCTTGATACCAATCCGATCCCACACCTGTTCGTTTTAACACCTAACCAGAATAACCCTCAACAACTTTTATCTATTGCTCAAATTATTGAGAATTGGCCTTTTGTGGAGGAGGTCGGGTTTGATGCAGATTGGGCAGGAAAACTCGAGTCGTTTGTTAAATTATCAAAAATTCTCGTCATGCTGGTCGTACTTCTCATTGGACTTGGCTTTGTCTCGAGTATTTTCACAACTATTCAATTACAAATCACCATCCGCAAAGATGAAATCGAAGTGGCGCGACTGGTTGGGGCAACCGGCCGATTCATACGTCGTCCGTTTCTCTACTATGGCTTCATACAAGGTCTACTTGGTGGATTATGCGCCGTATTTATCATCTTTTTAGGCATGAAGTATGGGCTAAAATCCCTACAGCCAATGCTTGAACCTCTGGGTATTTTCATTCGCAAACCCAGTTTACTCACGCTGGGAGCACCTTTGATTCTCAGCGTCTCTCTTAGCCTGCTCGGCGCCTGGCTCTCGTCAAACAACCATCTCAAAAAAATTGATTCCTAACAGCATGTTAGGACTAAACATAGAACTTTTAGATATTTTAGCACTCTCCCCAAGGGAGTGCTAAAATATACGTAAGGATACAATCTATGAACACTGCACTTATATCAACGACTTTGCCGCCAATCGCCAGCTTGGATTTATATATCCAAGCGGTGAACAGGATCCCGCTGCTAACCGCGGAGGAAGAGTCGAGCCTGGCGAAGAGACTTAAAGAAGAGAATGATCTTGATGCCGCTCGGATCCTCGTTATGTCGCATCTGCGTTTGGTCGTATCAATTGCCCGACGGTTCAACGGATACGGACTGCCGTTTGCTGACCTAATTCAAGAGGGGAATATTGGCTTAATGAAGGCCGTCAAGCGATACGACTACGAAAATGGCGCCAGACTTGTGTCATTCGCCATGCATTGGATTAAAGCGGAAATTCATGAGTTTGTACTCAAGAACTGGCGGATCGTTAAAATCGCCACGACAAAAGCGCAGCGTAAACTCTTCTTTAATTTGCGGAGCATGCGATCCAATCTAGATACGCTCGACAGCAATGAGATTGATAGAATTTCAAGAGAGCTGAACGTTAAAACAAGTGATGTCTCGGAAATGGAGGCTCGCATGTCAGGACACGACCTCGCACTCGATCCGCTGTCCATGGATGAGGAAAATGAGTATTCGCCAATCTCATATTTGCCAACCCCAGACTTGGATCCCTCTCAAACCCTTGAAGAGAAGCAACTCGAAAAAAAGCAAAGTGAAGGCCTGACCGCCGCATTGTTGATTCTTGATGAAAGAAGTCGAGACATTATTCAAGCACGATGGCTCAACGAAAAAGATCAATCAACGCTGCATGAATTGGCTGATCAGTACGGGATTTCTGCTGAACGAATTCGTCAGATCGAAGCTCAGGCCATGAAGAAAATGAGAGCTGCGATGAGCGAGGCTTAACCCCTCACTCAAGAAATCGGCCTCCAATTGTCAACGTCGCGTTTAGAGTGGCGCCTCGATCAATTGCAAAATATCGCTCGTTAATTCATCTGGATTAGCTCCGTATGGAACAAAAAGTCGTACCTGACCATCCCTATCAAATACATATGTGCCTGCTGAATGATCCACTGAATAGGTATCAGACATGGAGCCTTCAACTTTTTGATAAATTACCTTGAATTCCTGAGTGACCGTTGCAATCTCATCAGCGGTGCCCGATAAACCCAAGAAATCTGGATTAAAGGCTCCCATGTAAGAGCTAAGATTTTCTAAGGTATCCCGTTCTGGATCAACCGTAACAAAAAGAACTTGTACATGTTTGGCATCAGCGCCAAGCCTTTCCATCACGACATTGAGCTCCGACAAGGTCGTAGGGCAAACATCAGGGCAGTGCATAAAACCAAAAAATAAAACAACAACCTTGCCCTTAAAATCAGCCAATCGAACAGATTGGCCATGGTGACTTGTCAACTCAAACTCTCGCGCGAAATCAGCGCCAGTAATGTCCGTGTGACTGAATTGGAGTCGACTTCCAGTGGGTTTATCACAACCACCGATCAAGCCTATAAGCGCCACAAACACTGCAGCCTTAGCAATCCTTTGTATTGAAAAATACATTCCCATTAGAGAATTAGATAATGGTCTAATAACAACGCCAAGAAAATCAGGGACAAGTATAAAATTGAATATCTAAACGTAGTTCTCGCGATCTCATCAGTGTAAGACTGCCAAATACGGTAAGAGTAAAACAAAAATATAAGGCCGAGAATTAGAGCTGATACCCCATATAACCAATCACTCATCCCAACAACGAACGGAAGCATTGAGACCGCAAGTAAAATTAAAGTGTACAGAAAAACATGTAACTGAGTAAATTTAACCCCGTGCGTTACAGGCAACATAGGCACCCCGGCCTTTGCATACTCCTCTCGACGATACAGGGCTAATGCCCAAAAGTGAGGTGGAGTCCACGCAAATATGATCAGAAAAAGCAACAAAGACTCGTAAGTCACCTCACCTGTAACTGCTGCCCAACCAAGGATCGGCGGCATAGCTCCAGACGCACCACCAATAACAATATTTTGAGGCGTCAACGGCTTGAGGATAATAGTGTAGATGACGGCGTAACCGACAAATGTCCCAAGGGTCAACCACATTGTCAGAGGGTTCACAAAAACATACAGTAAAAATAAACCCAAGCCTCCAACGACGAGCGATACCACTACGGTCTCAAAAACAGTCACGGCACCAGTCGGCAGTGGTCTTGCGCGAGTACGGGCCATCACCCCATCGATTTTTTGCTCAATCAAGCAATTAACCGCAGCAGCTGCTCCAGCGACCAGCCAGATACCAACAGATCCGTAAATCAAAATCTCAGTCGGCGCCAGCGAAGGTTGCGCCAGAAGCATTCCTATAAACGCCGTAAAGACGATCAACATGATTACTCGAGGTTTTGTAAGCCTCACATAATCTTCAAAACGCGTGTATAGAGATGCGGTCGATGTGCTCATCGGTATCTTAGTCAGACTAACTATGAAAAGGAGTTAAGTTTACCATTTGACCAATAACCTGGGCGAATTACCCGCTAATTAATTTTTTTCCAGGCTTTAGAGATCTTTAATAGCTTCCTAACATCTTTTTTCATCAGAGATGGGTCAATTGTGACGGGAAAACGCATCATCAAATTACCAATTTGATCCACTAAGTAAATATAATTTTTAGCGTCTTCCAGATCTCCAAAAACAGTAATCTCGCTCGCATCTGGCAATGTGATGAATCGAGTGCCCTCATACTCATCAGTTATTTTTTTAGGCAGTTGGTTATCACCCAACACAAAGTGTAGTCGCTCAAGTCGATCTTTTTCAGCCCCTTGCGTGAGACGTATTTGACGCATGAGATAGAGCTTCTTCTCGCAAATATCCTCACAATCCGAGGCATCAATCGATACAAAAGACCAAAAACCATTAAGGGCTGCAAAAGAAAAAATACCTCCTTGAGATGTGCTCACCTCCAAGCCATATATCGGCACGGGCTCAATCAATTCACCACTATTAACAAAACCGTCCGGCTTCCAAAAGTAATATAACGCCGTTGAAGCTATAACTGGCAATACACATATTGTGAGTACGATCCAGGGTACCAGCCAACTACTTTTCTTGGGTTTCGTTTTGTTTGATAAATCCATAATATATATACAAAAATAAAGTCAATAAACTAAAAAGTATCCACTGCCCCGCATAGGAGAAATGCTTAAGTATTCCAAAGCTTGGGGTGGCCCACGTACGTTCAAAAATATCCGTCACGCCATTCACGGCGTCACCTTGTATGACATAGTCGAGCACGTCAAGTGAATATAACGACCGGTACCGTTCAAGATCAAGATTCTGCCAAATATCACCGTCAAGAGTATTGTCGGATAACTCCAAAGCCCCTAATCCAGGTTTAACAGCCGTTCCACTGACGGAGACGATACCCTCAGGCATGTCAATGTTTGGCAACTGTCCGAATTCACGACCCCGCGGAATCCAGCCTAAATTTACAAGTATGATGTCACTCGAGCCGACCAAAAGGAGTGGCACCAGCACTTCGTATCCAGCCTGCCCTCGACGGATACGATTGTCGAGTACCATTCGCCGGGAATCATCAAATACCCCCTCTGCAGTCACTCGCCGAAACTCAAAGTCAGATAAAAGATCAAGGGTATCGTTTAGATTTACAACCTCTTCGGCTTGCATAGACAAATATTGCGACTCTTGCGTACGCTTATAATCCGCCCGCTGAAATTGCCAGTAAGCTGCGGACAGCGTTAACCCGAAGGTAAAAAGCGCGATAATAGTGATAATCCAATTAGGGTGCCTCATACGGTATGGTATCTTCGTATAAATTCGAAAAAATTAAGGTCAAATACAATGAAAATAGTAGTAATTTTATTTTTAATCGTGATATTTGGAAGTTTAGCATCGGCGCTGGTCTATCTGGTGCGAAACAACGGAAAATCAGAAGCAACGGTTAAAGCATTAACCTATAGAGTCGGACTATCAGTTGTGCTCTTCGTTCTGCTGATGACCGGATATTATTTCGGCATCATCCCACAAAATGGGATGTAAAAAAAACCCACCCGTACCCGAACGGATGGGTTTTTTTGAAATAGTCTATAGTTACAGCCAGTACACTAATATAAACAGTCCTAACCAAACCACATCAACGAAGTGCCAATACCAGGCAACGCCTTCGAATCCAAAATGAGTCTCCGGCTTGAAGTGTCCACGAATGCCTCGCAACCAAATCACGATAAGCATGATCGTGCCGATCGTGACATGAAACCCGTGAAAGCCAGTTAACATATAAAATGTAGCGCCATAAGCCCCACTCTCCAACGTCAAATCCAGCTCGGTATAAGCGTGCATATACTCCTCAGCCTGAAGGACCAAGAAAGTCACGCCAAGGGCGATCGTCAAGAACATAAATACATTGAGCTTCGTGCGCTGACCTTTCAAGAGCGCCCAGTGTGCGATCGTGAGCGTCACACCCGATGTCAACAATAACGCCGTATTGATTGCGGGCAGCCCCCATGCACCCATAGGTGTAAATTTACTTGCCACTCCGGGGCCAGCAGTCGGCCAAGCCGCCGAAAATCCACTCCAAAGCAGAGATCCTGTATCACCCTCTGCCAACCAAGGAATTGAAAGCACCCTCATGTAGAAAAGCGCACCAAAGAATGCGCCAAAGAACATGACTTCAGAGAAAATAAACCAGCCCATTGACCACCGGAACGATAAGTCTACCTGCTTATTGTATTTGCCAGACTCGCTCTCACGAATCACCGTACCAAACCAACCAAACAACATGTAGACCATAACAAGCGCCCCGGCCAACAGCACGTAGCCGCCACCTGAAACCGTATTTATGGTTAGCACCGCCCCAAACGCCATCAAAAACAACCCGATTGAACCGATAATCGGCCAATGGGAGGGCTCTGGCAAATAATATCCACCGGACTGCGAGCTCATTGTTTACTCCCTTTTAATAATTTCATTTGTTAAATTCATCAAACAATGTATTAAAACATCTACTAATTGGCAACTATATTCACCACTGTAATCACACCAGTGACGAACATAACCGCACAAATCAACCCCGCAATAATCACATGTTGCGGCCGAAGCGCGCTCAAATCTCTAGCTTTACCAATCCCTACAAAAGCGCATAACACGACTCTTATGGCTTGGATGGCTGTTCTAACCCGCGAATAACCAATCACGACTTAAACGCGCGGGAACCAACTTCCACTGTCGAGTCAACGGTACTTCGTGTCCCTTCAATTTCGAACATCGTATATGACAATGTCACAGTACCCACATCAATCGGCAAACTCGGATCGATCACGAACACCACAGAAAAATCGCGGGTTTCGTGCGCATTTATTTTTTGTTGCGTGAAGCAAAAACATTCTAATTTCTTCACATATTGGGCCGCATGCTGTGGCCCATAACTCGGGATCGCTTGCGCATCAAATATCGTGTCGGTTGGGTTAGTCAGCCTAAACGTTGCATGGACTAATTCACCTGGATGCACGTTCATTCGAACCTCGACAGGGACCAATTCCCATCCAACTTGACTCCTTGTGTTCGCATCAAATTCCATCACGACCGTGCGACTTTTATCAATCTGTGTATTTACTATTTCATCAGGCTTTATTAAGTCATAAACACCCGTGACTTCACAGATTTTTTTATACAGCGGTACCATCGCATAGCCAAACGCAAACATCACTAATGCAACCACAACGAGTTTGCGCAACAGCGTTTTATTCTGATTATCTAGGTTAGCGGCTTTCATTAAAGCATTGCACGGCGAATGATAAATCCCAAGAAAAACGCTACAGCAATAGTCGCCAACGTCAGCGCGGTTTTTTTATTCTTAGTCAT
>ERZ890510.1625-NODE-1625-length-14276-cov-7.073131_pt1 | contig 14276 bp, 14 predicted proteins | sample MGYA00521265_ERZ890510 | MGnify/ENA primary metagenome ERZ890510 (study PRJEB32303, sample SAMEA104408624) | aquatic metagenome | biome: Brackish water; feature: Chemocline; material: water | place: Baltic Sea | collected 2014-10-26T21:54:00 | depth 110 m ...
CCATCATCGATGTCGAGATGGCGGTACGTGTCATCGAGTACTTCGGCAGGCCGTCCACGCTGGTGATGATGATGGACGTTACCGACCGCCTGCGGGCCGAACGCGCACGCGAGGCCGCTGAGGAGCGCAACCGCCTGCTGTTCGACGCCAGCCCCTATTCGATGTTCCTGGGCGACCTCGAGACCTTGCGCATCCTTGCCGTCAACGACGAAACCGTGCGCCTGTTTGGCTGGTCGCGCGAGGAACTCCTGACGATGACAAGCAACGACATCTATCCGCCGGAGGACCTGTCCGAAGCCGTGGCCCGACGGAAGCTATTTTCGGCGAAGGAAAGCATGGTCGTTCGGGGATACCGGCATCTCAGGAAGGACGGCACCACCTTCGATGGCGAGATGTCGGTGCGTCTCATCGACTACAACGGCCGGCCGGCCACCCTGGCCATGGTGATGGACGTTACCGACCGCGTGCGGGCCGAGCGTGCACGCCAGGTCGCCGAGGAGCGTAACCGCGCCCTGTTCGAGAGCAGCCCGCATCCGATCTACGCGGTCAAGCGGCAGGGGGAGCGCATCGTGGCAGTCAACGACGCTGCCGTGGCACTCTACGGCTGGTCGCGCGAGGAGTTCGTTGCGATGAGGTCGAACGACCTCTACCTGCCAGAGGACCTGCCCGGCGTGATCGGCGAACGAAAGTTGAACGAGACCAACGCCACTTTCGCTGTTCACGGGCGCCGGCATCGCAACAAGGACGGCACGGTCATCGACGTCGAGCTGAATGTGCGTGCGATCGACCTCGACGGCCAGCCGACCCTTCTGGTGAACGTCCAGGACGTCACGACGAGAAACCAGGCCGAGGCCGCACGTCTTGTGGCTGAAACGCGGCTGCGCGCGATCATGGACAACACGGTCGACGGGCTGATCACGATCGACCATGGCGGCCGGATCCTCAGCCTGAACCGGACGGCGATTGACATGTTCGGGTACCAGGAGGCGGAAGTGGGAGGCCGCAACGTCCGGATCCTGATGTCCGAGCCGTTCCGGTCGCGGCACGACGGCTATCTGGCGTCCTACATGACGACCGGGCGGGCCACGATCATCGGCATCGGACGGGAGGTCGTCGGCATCAGAAAGGACGGCACCGAGTTCCCGATGGATCTGGCGGTGAACGAGATCGCGGACTCGGGCGGTCAGCGTCACTTCGTCGGAACCGTGCGCGACATCACCAGGAAGAAGGCGATCGAAGACGAACTCAACCGGTCGCAGGCGCATTACCGCCTGCTGTTCGATGCCAACCCCTATGCCACGACCGTGACCGACCGCGAAACCTTGCGCATCGTCGGCGCCAACCCCGCGGCCGAGCGGCTCTACGGCTGGACGCAGGCGGAAATGCTGACGATGACGGCCGACGACTTCTACCTGTCCGAGGACGCGCCGGCGATGAGGACGCAGCGGCAGGTCTATCAACCGGATACATCCTACGTGATCCAGGGGAAACGGCATCGCACCAGCGACGGCCGGGTCATCGATGTCGAGATGGCGGCGCGCATCATCGAGTACAATGGCCGTCCGGCGAACCTGACGATCATCACCGATGTGAGCGAACGCCTGCAGATGCAGCGTTCGCGCGCCGCTGCCGAGGAGCGTTACCGCCAACTGTTCGACGCCAACCCCTACGCGATCGCCCTGATCGACCGTGAGACCCAGCGCTTCGTCGCCGTCAACGACGCGACCCTGAAGCAGTACGGCTGGTCGCGCGAGGAATTCCGCGCGATGACGGCCAACGAACTCTATCTGCCCGAAGATCTGCCCGAGGTGACGGCCGAGCGGGAGCGGGCCCAACTCAACGTCACCCGGACGGTTCGCGGATGGCGGCATCGCCGCAAGGACGGCGGCGTCATCGAGATCGAAATGAACATGCGGCTGATCGACGTCGACGGCCGGCCGACCTGCCTGGCGATCATCGAGGACATCACCGAGGAAGAGACCGCCGGCCGGGCGCGCCTTGCCGCCGAGGAACAGCTTCGCCAGTCGCAGAAGATGGAGGTGGTCGGGCAGCTCACCGGCGGCGTGGCGCACGACTTCAACAACATCCTGACGGTCATTCTAGCCAATGCCGATGCCCTGCAGGACGAGGAAGGCCTGGCCCCCGGCGTGGCCGATCGCCTCGAGCGGATCACCAAGGCGGTCGGGCGCGCCTCCGACCTGACGCGCAGCCTGCTCGCTTTCTCGCGCAAGAACCCGCTCAGCCCGGCGCCGACTGCGATCAACGACCTGGTGTCGGCCACCGTCGATCTGCTGCACCATACGCTGGGTGAGCACATCCGGCTCGTCACCGTCCTTGCCGACGACCCGTGGATCGTCGAGGTCGACCGCGCCCAGCTCGAATCCGCCCTGGTCAATCTTTGCGTCAATGCCCGCGATGCGATGCCCGGCGGTGGCCGGCTGGTGGTCGAAACCGCGAATATCGTGCTCGACGCGGCCGGTGCGGCGGAGATCCCCGGCGCCGCCGCCGGCGAATACGTGTCGCTGTCCGTGGCCGATAGCGGCAGCGGCATGCCACCCGAGGTCGTGGCCAAGGTGTTCGAGCCGTTCTTCACCACCAAGGGCGTGGGCAAGGGCACCGGCCTCGGCCTCAGCATGGTCCATGGCTTCGTCACGCAATCCGGCGGCGCCATCGCGATCGATAGCGAGCCCGGACGCGGCACCACCTTCAGGCTCTTGCTGCCGCGTGGCCGCGAGGCGCGGGCGGAAGCGGAGGCCGTGGTGGAGGCCAGTGTGCGGCGTGGCGCCGAGCGTATCCTGGTCGTCGAGGACGAGCCCCAGGTCCGCGACAGCGTCGTCGGCCAGTTGAAGGGCCTCGGCTATCAGGTGTTCGCCGCCGCCGACGGCGAGGCTGGCCTGTCGACCTTCGAGGCGGTGTTGCCGCCGTTCGATCTGTTGCTGACCGACGTGGTGATGCCGGGCCGCCTGAACGGCAAGGCGCTGGCCGACGAGGTGGTCCGGCGCTGGCCGGCGACCCGGATCGCCTTCATGTCGGGCTACACCGGCGATGCGCTGTCGCAGGACGGCCGGCTGGAGCCTGGCGTGCTGCTGCTCGCCAAGCCGTTCCGCCGCGCCGACCTGGCCAAGATCGTCCGCCAGGCGTTAGATGGTACTGGCGACTGTACTGGCGACGGCACCGGTGAGCCGGCCCGCGCACCGGCCCTGTCGATCTAGGTGGGGCGCCCGGCCGGCGGCGGGGCGGGGCGCCGTCAGCGGCAGATGAAGGCCTTGAAGCTGATGATGTCGCACGGCGAGCCGGTGCGCTCGCAGTAGGCCGCGAACTCCTCGGGCGTGACCTGGACCATCTGGATGGTGTGCCGGCGGGCGCGCCATTCGGCCATCCGGGCGGTCTCCTTCAGATGCCAGTCGGCGTAGGAGGAAGCGGGGTAGTGCTTCACCAGTTTCTGGAGTTTTTCATGGTCGGTCGCGGAGACCTTGGCGAAGTATTGAACGGCCATGCCGGCAGGTCCTCGAAGAATAAGCCCGCGAAACAGCAGGCGGGCGCCTGCATCTAGCCGATCAGGGACCGCCCCTGCAACAGGAGCGATATCCTGGCGTTTGCAGTCGACCAGGGCGGAAAAGCCGCGGGCGACGTCGGCCTTCAGCGCGAAGTTGATGTTCTGCGGCAGGGTGCCGGTCCGGCGTGTCTACTTGCTACCAAGTGACAGCGTGATGATACCCACGACGTGGCCGCTGGTGTCGAGCAGCGGGCTACCTCTGTTGCCGGGCTGAACCGGCGCGGCGATAAGGACGGCGAGATCGTTCGCGGTGTCCGACTTCACCAGGCTCGCCGTCGCCGGTGCGCCGCCCTGGCGGGTGACCGTGATTTCCCTGCACTTGTCGACGACATGGGCATTGGTCATCACGTGGCCCTGCCGGTTGATGTAGAAGCCGGTGCCGGTAGCGGCCCGGGCAGGCGCACGCGGTTGCCGTTGCTCGAAGTTCCGCCGCCGTAGCCGCTGGCCGAGGTCAGGCCGACGAACTTGATGGTGGCGCGCTGGCCGTCGTCACAGGCGATGATGCCGTGGCCCTCGAGATGGCCGCGGTAATAGGCGAAATCGCCCTTGCAGCGGCTGCCCGCGGCGTTCGTGAGTTCGAGCGTGCCGGTGCGCGTCGCATAGCCGGCCGCCATGGGCGTTTCATTCGTTCCATAGTAGCGTGCGCCATGTTCCGTGCTGCGGCGATTGCCCTCCTGTTGTTGTGCGCCGGCCACGCCTCGGCGCAGTCCGTGAGTTTTCCCAGCGTCGCGGTGGGCAGCGCCGCCGCCGGCCCCGAGGTCAAGGGCTGGATCTACAAGCCCGGCGGGCCGGGTCCGTTCCCGGCGATCATCCTGGCGCATTCCTGCGCCGGCACCAATTCGCACACCGATGTCTGGGGCAAGCTGCTGGTGAGTTGGGGCTATCTCGTGCTGGCGCCCGACTCGTTTGGCCCCCGCGGCACCAAGGCGGTATGCACCACGCCCAATGTCGTGACGCCCAACATGCGGATTGCCGACATCGCCGGTGCGCTCGACTTTCTCGCCACCCGTGCCGATGTCGTGCAGGGCAAGATCGGCATCATCGGCCACAGCCACGGCGGCTCGACGGTGATCCGTTCGTCGCAAAGGATCTTCGGCCTCGCCAGGCGTGGCCTTGCCGGTGGGGTCGCCTACTATCCCGGTTGCTCGCCGCAGTTCGACATCGGCATCGACGTGCCGGTCCTGCTGCTGGCCGGCGACAAGGACGACTGGACGCTGGCCGATCGCTGCCGCGGGATGGTCTCGGGCCAGGCGCGACCGGCTCTGGTCGAGGCGGTGTATTATCCCAACGCCTACCACAGCTTCGATTCCAAGGTGCGGGACCGCGAGGTCGCCGGCTCCGGCGGCAAGATGCACCACCTTGCCTACGATCCAGTAGCGGCGCCCGACGCCGAGGCCCGGACGAAAGCGTTCTTCGCGAAGATCCTGCGCTAGGTTGGATCAGCCCGTCGGCTTGCGCGCCCTGCGGTGGCCGGGACGGATCAGCGATATCGCGCCGGCAAGCGCGGTCAGGCAGCCCAGCAGCACGATGACATTGCGGCTGGCCGACACGAGCACCGGTGCGGCAACATCGAGCGTGCTGCCGCTGTCGCCGCCGAGGCTGAGCGACAGCAGGGTCGAGGCGCCGGCGATGCCGGCGCTGATGCCGAGAAAGCGCATCACGTTCAGCACGCTTCCGGCCTGGCCGGTCTCCTCGGGCGGCGCCGTCGCCATGATCGCGCTGCTGTTGGGAGAGATGAACAGGCCCTGCCCGATGCCGATGACGGCCAGGGCCAAGGTCACCACCGGCAGGCTGCCGGCGGAACCATCGAGAAAGACATAGAGAAGGCCGAGCCCGGCGATGCAGACCAGCATGCCAAACGAGGTCGGTGCCCGCGCGCCGAAGCGGTCGTAGAGCGCACCACCAACCGGTGCCAGCAGTCCCAGCATCACCGGGAGGATCGACAGTCGAAGCCCCGCCACCAGCGCGGAGTCCTGGTAGACGCGTACCAGGGCGAAGGGAATGAGGAAGAACACACCGAACAGGGCGGCATAGGAGAGGAAGTTCGCCGCATTGCCGAGCAGAAAGGCGCCCTTGGCCAGAAGCTTGAGGTCGAGCAGCGGCGAAGCGGCGCGCCGCTCGGCACGGACGAACAGCGTCACGCAGACGATGCCGAGCAGCAGGCAGCCGATCAGCAGGGGCGATGTCGGCCCCCAGGTGTGGCCCTGGTTCAGCACCGCCACGAACGCCGTCAGTGCCGGTGCGATCAGGATCGCACCGCGCCAGTCGAAGCGGCCGGTGTCAGGCAACGCCTTGGTCTGGGGAAGAATGAACCAACCGAGGATCGCGCCCATCAGGCCGATCGGTACATTGACCCAGAAGGCCCAGTGCCAGCCCAGCGTATCGAGGATCAGGCCGCCGAGGGCCGGGCCGGCGCCGAGCCCGATCGCCTGGGCCGCCGATTGCAGGCCAAGGCCGCGCCCGCGCTCCTTCGAGCCGGTCGCCATGACGATGATGGCGATGCTGTTCGACGTGATCAGGGCGGCACCGATGGCCTGCAGGACCCGGAAGAGGATCAACGTCGGCAGGTTCGGCGCGAAGCCGCACAGGCCCGAGCCAAGGATGAAGAGGAGGAAGCCGCCGGTGTAGAGGAGCTTGCGGCCGACCATGTCGGCAAGCCGGCCGAAGATCGGCATGAACGACGCCATGGCCAGCAGATAGGCGACCGCGACCCAGCTCACGCTGCTGAGGCGCGCCCCGAATTCGACTTCGAGCCGCGGCAGCAGCACCTGTGTCATGCTGGCATCGATCTGTCCCATGCACGAGCCGATGCATACCGTTCCGACCACGAACCAGCGATACGACGCGAGGCGGGCGATCGCCTGCGCCGGCGGCGGCTCGCGCCCTTCGAGTGCTGCCGCGCGCAGCGCCCGGAATGACAGGGGGCCGGGCGATGTGTCGGTCACGGCGGGCCTCCCTCCTTCAAGTGTCGGCGCTAGAGCGGACGGCGCAGGAACTCGAGCATCAGCCGGTTGACCTCGTCGGGCCGTTCCTGCTGCACCCAGTGGCCGGCACCGTCAATCAAATGGATATCGCTCATGCGCGTGCAGGCGTGCTGCTGCATGCGCTTGATCGCGGCCGGCGTCTGGTAGATGCCCCAATCGCTTTTGCCGGCGATGAATGTCGCGGGTACGTCGATGGTGCGGCCGGTGAAGACTTCGAGTTCGCCCATGATGCGCCCACCGGTGCGCACGCGATACCAGTTGAGTCCGCCCTGGAAACCGGTGCGGCGGTACTCGTCGCTGTATATGCCGAGTTCGGAATCCGGCAGCCACTTGTTGGCGGCGATCTGGGCGGCGTCCGGCATTTCCCTGGCCACCGTCTCGGCCATGCCCTCGGCCATATCCATGATGTAGTAGGTCGGCATTTTTGCCAGTTCGCCGGCGGTCCAGCCGCTCAGTTCAAACGGCGTGTTGGCTTTCCAGTCGGCGCTCTTGTGATGGTAGTAGGCGCGCAGAAAATCGTGCACGCCCTGCTTGGCCTTCCACATGTTCTCGTTGGCAGGGCGCGTCGAGTAGTACCATTGGTAATGCTTGCGCGGGCGGGCGAGTGCCGCCATCGCGGCGTGGATGTCGGGCGCCGGCGTCGGGGACGGCTTGCCCGCGGTGTCGAACGGCACCGATGGCGGGCCGGCGTAGGGCGCGCTCATCAGCACGAGGCGCTTGAAGACGTCGGGCCGCACCAGGGTGGCCTGGGCCGCGACCGAGGCGCCGAAATCGTGGCCCACGACCGCCTCGGCGGTCCGGTGCCCGAGCGCGAACAGCACGCCGATGGCGTCGCGCAGCAGGTTCATGAAACGGAACTCAGCAAGATTGCCGTCGTAACTGGCGTCCCAGCCGGTGGTGCGGCCGTAGCCGCGCTGGTCGGGTGCGATCGCGTGATAGCCGGCCGCGGCCAGCGCCGGCAGGACCTTGCGCCAGCTGTAGGCAAGCTCGGGAAAGCCGTGCAGCAGCAAAACGGCAGGCCGGCCCGGCGTTTCATGGCCGGCTTCGAGCAGGTGCACGTCGAGGCCGTTGATGCCGGCGAGGATGCGGGCGCGCACGCCGGCGGGAAGGGCAGAAGAGGGCAGCGGTTCCATGGTGTTCATGCTAGGCTTGTAGCGTCGAAAAAGGCAGGCCGGTGTGGTTTAGCCCGGCGCTTTCGTCCGCAGTGCGGGCGGCGGTCCTGTCGGACGCAGCAAGTGCTTCTGCACCTGGGGCGTCTTTTTCCCGCGACCTCGCGCCCGCGCAATCCGTGCCGGCGACCAGGAGGGACGTGGACCATGCAGCAACAGATTTCTCTCATCACTCTGGGCATTGCCGATTTTGCCCGCTCGAAGCGCTTCTATGGCGAGGGCTTCGGCTGGACGCCGGTATTCGAAACCCCGGGCATCGTTTTCTACCAGATGAACGGCCTGATGCTCGGCCTATGGCCGGTGCCGGAGCTTGAGGCCGACATGCAGCGTCCCGGGCTGGTGCGGCCCGGCGCTTTTGCGCTGGCGCACAACGTGGCGGCGCAGGCCGATGTACAGCCGCTGCTCGATCGGCTTGTTGCGGCCGGAGGTCGGCTGCTGCGCGCCGCCGATGCGCCGCCGCACGGCGGCTTCCGCGGCTATGTCGCCGATCCCGACGATCACGCCTGGGAGATCGCCTGGAATCCGGCCTGGCCGATCGATGCCGAGGGTCATGTAAGGTTCAGCACCTGAAATATATTCAACTAAACGGTTGAATAGATTGGTGGCGATGTTATATTAAATCGTATGGTTGAACAAAACGCCGCCGCCCTCGATCGCATCTTCCATGCCCTGGCCGACCCGACCCGCCGCGCCATGCTGCGAAAACTGGCGGCAGGCGAACACAGCGTGGGCGAACTGGCGGAGCCCTTCGACATGTCCTTCGCCGCCGCCGCCAAGCACGTGAAGGTGTTGGAAACGGCGGGGCTGCTCCGCCGCGCCATCGAGGGCCGCACCCACCGTTGCCGCCTCGAGGCACGAGCGCTGGCCGAAGCCGATCGCTGGATCGCCTGGTACCAGCGCTTCTGGACGGGCCGCCTCGACGATCTCGAAACCGCGCTGTTGCGCCATGCCCGCAAGGCAAAGAGGAGCCGCAAATGACCGACACCGCCTATGGCCGCATCGCCGCGCCCGCCGAGGTGCGCTTCGAACGCCTGCTGCCGGGTCCGATCGAGACGGTGTGGCAGTTCCTGGTCGACTCCGACAAGCGCGGCCAATGGCTGGCCAGCGGTCCGATGGAGCTGAAGGAGGGCGGCGCGGTCGAACTGCGTTTCCAGCATCGCGATCTGTCGCCGCACAAGGTGTCGCCGCCCGACCGCTACAGGGAAATGGACGAGAAGGGCCATGTCGGTCGCGAGCGGATACTGCGTGTCGAGCCGCCGCGGCTGCTGGTGATGTCGTGGGGCAAATCGGAGGTGACGTTCGAGCTATTGCCCGAAGGAAAGAACGTGCGGCTGATCCTGACGCACCGGAAACTTTCGACGCGCGCCGATATGGTTCAGACCTCCGGCGGTTGGCACACCCATCTCGACATTCTGGTCGAACGCGCCAACGGCCGGGTGCCGAAAGCCTTCTGGACGGTGTTCGGCGATATCGAGGCCGACTACGACAGACGTTATCCGCGCTGATCGTCAACTGGCGGCCGGGCGGCCCAAAAAGCAGGCTCCCGACCTTTCCCGCCCTGTCGTGCCGTGGTTCCCTCGCTGCAGCGGGAGATTGTCTCGCGCTGAAGCGTCGGGACGGGCATTTGGAGCGCATCGGGATTTTCTGGAAGGGGCTGTATGCAGCGGTCCGGAGCCGCCGCGTGCCGCTGGCACTCGGCCTGCGGGTCGCGGTGGCCGCCGTGGTGGCGCTGGTGGCGGCTCAGGCCGTCGGTTTGCCGCTGCCGCTGTGGGCGGTGCTGACGGCCGTCATCGTCACGCAGATGAGCGTCGGCATGTCGCCCAAGGCCTCGATCGACTATCTGATCGGAACCTTGGGCGGGGCGGCCTATGGCGGTGCCATCGCGCTCGCCATTCCGCACGCGGGTGAAGCCGCCACGCTGGTGGTGCTCGTTCTGGCGGTTGCACCGTTGGCGGTGCTGGCGGCGATCCGGCCCAGCCGCATGGTGATGCCGCTCACGGCAGTGATCGTGCTGCTGGTTCCCGCGACCGCCCATGGCAGTCCTTTCGACTCGGCGATCCTGCGCGTTCTCGAAGTCGCCCTGGGTGCCGTGGTCGGCCTTCTGGTCTCACTCCTCGTCCTGCCGATCAGTGCCCAGCGTCTGGTGCGTCAGGAGGCTGCCGGAGCACTCGGCCTGCTGGCGGCCGCGCTCGGCGACGCCCTGGCCGGCGTTACCCACGGTCTGCATCGCGACGTGTTGAGCCATCTGTACGATGGCGTCGCCGGATCGCTGTCGCGTTTGCGCACCGTCGGCGTCGAAGCGGCGCACGAACGCTCCGCCCATCTGTCGTCGGCGCCCGACAGCGCGCCGCTGGAGCGCACGCTGTATCGGCTGCTCACCGACCTGGTGATCATCGGACGAACCGCCGGCCAACCGTTGCCGGACATGGTGACTGCGGGCGTCGGTCCGGCGCTTGCCGAGGCAAGCGCGGCGGTGGGCAGCTACCTGCGCGACTGCGGCGCAGCATTGCTCACCGGCAAAGCCCCGCCTCCGCGCCGTCCGGTCGAGCATGCACTTGGCGCCTGTGGCGCGGCCTTCGCCGCAGCGCGCGGCACCGGATGGCTCAGGAACCTGACCGACGTCGAGTTGGAACGCTTCTTCGCCATCGGCTTCGCGCTCGAACAGCTCCGGGACCACCTCGAAGACCTCGATCGCGAGGTCGCCGATTGGGGGACGGCGGCGCGGCCCGCCCGCGTTTCGGCCGCCTCTCAGTAGCTCTTGGGCAGGCCCAGCACGCGCTCGGCGACGTAGCACAGGATCAACTGCTCGCTGACCGGTGCGATGCGCGCGATCATGACTTCGCGCAGGAAGCGTTCGACATGGAACTCCTTGGCGTAGCCGTAGCCGCCGTGGGTCAGGATCGCGCGTTCGCAGGCATCGTAGGCCCAGCGCGCGCCGAGGTACTTCGCCGAGTTGGCTTCGGCGCCGCATTCCTGGCCGTTGTCGTAGAGCCAGGCGGCCTTGAAGGTGAGCAGGTTGGCGGCCTCGAGCTGCATCCAGCTCTCGGCCAACGGGTGCTGGATCGCCTGGTTCTGGCCGATCGGGCGGCCGAACACGACGCGCTCCTTGGCATACTGGGTTGCCTTGGCGAGTGCTGCCTTGCCGATGCCTATGGCTTCGGCGGCGATCAGCACGCGCTCGGGATTGAGGCCGTGCAGCAGGTAGCGGAAGCCCTTGCCTTCCTCGCCGATGCGGTCCTCGAGCGGCACCTTGAGGCCGTCGATGAACACCTGGTTGGTGTCGATCGCCTTGCGGCCCATCTTCTCGATCTCGGTGACCTCGATCTTCGAGCGGTCGAAGTCGGTGTAGAACAGCGAAAGGCCATCGGTGGCGCTCTTGCACTGGTCCTTGGGCGTGGTCCGGGCGATCAGCAGCATCTTGTCGGCCACCGAGGCCGTGGTGGTGAAGGTCTTCTTGCCGTGCACGACATAGCCGTTGCCGTCGCGTTCGGCCTTGGTCTCCAGCGCCGTGGTGTTGAGGCCGGCGTCGGGCTCGGTGACCGCGAAGCAGCCCTTGACCTTGCCGGCGATGATGTCGGGCAGGATGCGCTTCTTCTGCTCCTCGGTGCCGAACACCACGATCGGGTTGGGCCCGAAGACGTTGAGATGGATCGCCGAGGCGCCCTGCAGGGCCGCGCCCGATTCGGCCACCGCCTGCATCATGATCGCGGCCTCGGTGATGCCGAGCCCGGCGCCGCCATATTCCTCCGGCATGGCGATGCCCAGCCATCCGGCATCGGCCACGGCGCGGTAGAAATCCTCGGGGAAGCCGCCGTCCTTGTCCTTCTTCAGCCAGTATTTGCCGTCGAACTGGGCACAGAGCTTGCCGACGCTCTCCTTGATGGCGAGCTGCTGTTCGGTGAAGGCGAATTCCATGTCTGCTTCCTAACGGTTGGAGCCCAGCCAGCTCATCATGATGCGGTTGAATTGCTCCGGGCGCTCGACGTTGGGCAGGTGCCGCGCCTTGGCGATTTCCTCGTAGCGACCGCCTGGAATCTTCGCCGCGATCAGCTTGTTGCGCTCCGGCGGCGTGCCTTCGTCCTGGTCGCCGCAGATCACCAGCGTCGGAGTCTTTATGGTTGGCAGCCGGTCGAGATAATCGAAATCCTGGATCGCCGACATGCAGCCGGCGGCCCCCTCCGGCGTGGTGCCGCTGATCGTGTCGCGGATCTCGCGCCAGCGCACGGGGTTCACCCGCTTGAACTCGTCGGTGAACCAGCGCTGCATGGTCGGGTCGGCGAGGGCTGCGAGTCCCTTGCTGCGCACCACCGCCTTGCGCTCCTCCCACGTCCCGGCCGAACCGGGTGGCGTCGAGGGCTGGGTGTCGCAGAGGCAGAGCGAAGCGAGACTGCCGGGATAGGCCAGCGCGAAGCCCTGGCCGATCATGCCGCCGATCGACAGGCCGATGTAGTGGATTTTCTTGATCTCCAGCACGTCGAGCGCGGCTTTCACGTCGGCCGCCAGGGCGTCCATCGTGTAGTCGCCTTCGACCGGCGCACTGCCGCCGTGGCCGCGCATGTCGAGACGCAGCACGCGGTAGCCCGCGGCCAGCAGCGGCACCATCTGCTCGACCCACATGCCGCCGTCGGAATTCAGCGAATGGGTGAAGCACACGACCGGTGCGCTCTGCGGCCCGGCGAGGTCGAAATAGACGCGACGTCCATTGAGAGAGAGAAGCATGTCGATGTCTCCTTCGAATCACATTGCCGAAATGCCGCCGTCGATCACGACTTCCGAGCCGGTCATGAAGCTCGATTCGTCCGAGGCGAGGAAGACCAGCGCCCAGCCCACTTCCTCGGGCCGGCCGAGGCGGCCGATCGGGACCTGCTTGCCGAGCTTCTGCTGCATGATCTCCTGGCCGAAGCGCACACGGTGGCGGTCGAGGATCGGGGTGTCGATGAAGGTGGGATGCACCGAGTTGGAGCGGATGTTGTAGCCCGACTTGGCGCAATGCAGCGCCACCGACTTGCTGAGCAGCCGCACGCCGGCCTTGGCCGAATTGTAGGCCGCCATGTTGGCGCCGGCGATGATGCCGGAGATCGACGAGATGTTGATGATCGAGCCGCCCAGGGTCTTGGTGTGCTTCTTGATCTCGGCGACGCCGTGCTTGCAGCCCAGGAACACGCCGTCGAGGTCGATGGCATGAACCTTCCGCCATTCCTCCAGCGTGATGTCCTCGACCGTCTTGGTGAGGCCGATGCCGGCGGAGTTCAGCAGCACGTGCAGCGCACCGAAGTGCTTGACGGCTTCGGCAATGGCCGCCTGCCAGTTGTCCTCGCTGGTGACGTCGAGCTTCACGAAATGGGCGGACTTGCCGATCTTGGTGGCGAGCGCGCGGCCCTTGTCTTCCTGGATGTCGGCGATCACCACCTTGGCACCCTCGCGGGCCATCAGGAGGGCGGCGTTTTCGCCGAGGCCCGACGCACCGCCGGTGAGGAGGGCCACTTTGCCGGCCAGACGATCGGTCATGCTTTCTTTCCTTTCGCGACGGCCCCGGTTCGCGATTCACGATGGGCGATGTAGGTCGTGGACGCCACGATGATCGCGGCCCCCACGAAGGTCCAGATGTCGGCCGTCTTGCCCCAGACCGCCACGTCCATCAAGGCAGCCCAGACGATGGCGAGGAAGGTGATGGATTGCAGGGCGGAAATGTCGAGCAGGCGATAGGCCCAGGTGATGAAGAAGTAGCCCATGGTGCCGAAGAAGCCGGCGGCGACGAACAGGCCGAGTTGGGGCAGCGTCGGCGTCTGCCAGTACCACAGGCCAAGCGGCGTGAAGCAGATGGCGCCGACCACGCTCTGCCACAGCACGACGACGGCGGGCTTGTCGCGGCCCGACACCACCTTGGCCACGAGGTTGGAGCCGGCGATCAGCGGCACGGCGGCCAGCATCATCAGGATGCCGGGGTTCAGTTCGGCAAAGCCCGGGCGGACGATCACCAGCATGCCGGCGAAGCCCACCGCGACGCCGGCCCAGCGCCGCCAGTGCACGGTCTCGCGCAGGAAGATCACGGCGCCCACGGTGACGAAGATCGGACCGGTGAAGCTCAGCGCCGCCATGGTGGCGAGCGGCAGCCAGACCACGGCCTCGTACCACAGGCCATAGCCGGTGGTGTGGAAGAGACCGCGGAACCAGTGGAGCTTCATGTCCTGTGTGCCCATGCCGGCAAGGCCGACGCGCCACAGCAGGTAAGGTGCGACCATCGCAATGCCGGCGACCCAGCGACCCCAGGCGACGAACAACGGCGGCATTTCGCCCGCCAGTTCCTTCACCGAGGCGTTGAGGAAGGTGAAGAAGAGGCCGGACACGACAGCCAGGAAGAAGCCGCGCGCGACACGCGACGGGATCAGGTGGCTGAGCGAGTCAGGTGCGTCGACTGTGGGCGCGGACATGAGGCTCCGGGCTTGCCTGTGCCGCCCGCACGGGTCAACCCGTGGATTTTGCAGGTCAGTCCAGCGGCGAGCCAGCGACCGGCTAGGTTCTGTACTCATAAAAGGCTTCCGCGACGATGCGCTATGTGATTCAAAC
>ERZ890510.1627-NODE-1627-length-14265-cov-8.318508_pt1 | contig 14265 bp, 15 predicted proteins | sample MGYA00521265_ERZ890510 | MGnify/ENA primary metagenome ERZ890510 (study PRJEB32303, sample SAMEA104408624) | aquatic metagenome | biome: Brackish water; feature: Chemocline; material: water | place: Baltic Sea | collected 2014-10-26T21:54:00 | depth 110 m ...
CAATGGCGCGCCCGGAGAGATTCGAACTCCCGACCCCTTGGTTCGTAGCCAAGTATTCTATCCAGCTGAACTACGGGCGCATGACTCAAAAAACCTTATAAAAACAATACTTTAAAGCTATTATATGTTCATTCTGCTTTAAAGAGATTCACTCTTTTTTATTCATATTTATGTACTATAGGACGATAATGTGTACTATAAACAAGTATGAACAACCAAAAATCATTCAGCTTTACTCCTAACTCCATTCACAGCTTGTCATTTACGGATGGCAAACAAGAAACTTACTTTGATACTAATCCTCGATCTCTTATACCAAGTTGTAAGCTAGGGATTGTAGTTGGCAGTAAATCTAAGACCTATTATCTAGTTTTCCGTTCTAATGTAAATGCCAAACAAGTTAAGAAGATGGTCAAGCTTGGGCAACACCCAGTTATGACTGTTTCACTAGCCAGAGATAAATTTACAGAGGAAGCAATCAAGATAGTTACAGATCAAGATAAGTTCCTCATTGCTAAAAAGAATGTTGCTATCACTGTGAATGACCTGATTGATTTCTATGAATTAGAGAAGGGCATCAAGCACAGTGAAGCATTTTTATTTGGAGAGGTTAAAAAAGGCTTGGGCAATATGCAGGTTAAGGACTTAGACAGATATGCTGTTCAAGATTTCTATAAGCCACAGCTTCAAGAGAATAGTGTTTATTCAGCCAATGCTCGAAGAGAGATTATTCAAAGAGTCTGGAACTACAATTTAAATAACAATCGTAAGTGTTCATTCCTAGAAGATAAGAGAAACCCAGCCAGTTATAAGATAGATGGTTTTAGAAAAAGACCTAGTAACAGAAAGATAGAGAAGTTTCAGATCAAACCATTGATTGAAGCTATGGAATCCATCAAGCATTCAGATAAGAAAAATCTGTTGAAACTATTCTTTTACTTGGGACAACATCCTTATTCTGAAATCTGTTTGATCCGTTGGGATCAGATTATTGAGGACAACGAATACAAAGGAACTTACTGGTGGCACATGGAAGAGGGCTTCCATAAAGTGAAAGATTCAAAACATACTGTCTATTTACATCCCAAAGTTATGGAGATCATTAACGCTCAGAAAGGCAAAGATGATGTCTATGTATTTGTGAGTCTTGATAAAAAAGATGGCAAGGGTAATTTGCTCCCATATGGTAAATCTAGCTTCACCAAACAAATGAAAGCTATCAAGGAAGCAGTAAACGATGAGAACATTGATGTGAGATGTTTTAGAGCAACTGTAACCACTCATTTAAGAGAAATGAACAAAGGGTATGAACCCAGTTACATGATGGGACAGGCTTTATCTGGAATCTCTCAAAGGGTTTACACTCGAAGCGAATACAAGCCACATAAGATTGATATGACGAATGCTTGGATGGATTTCATTGAGGAACAAACACATGGATAAAGTTGCCTTTGTTGATAGCTTCTGTCCTAAGATTAGATCGAAAGAAGAGGGTGAATCGAACCAGAATTATCATGACTACATTTGCCCTGTGCTAGTTAATACATTGTTTGGTGATGTACCTAGACCTTTTCAAATTAACTTTAAAACCAGCCCATTATGGAAGCTTAAAAACACATTGGATGATGATCCTAATGCAACTGATTGGGATGCAGTAGAAAGGCTCATAAGCGTTATGAGAACCCTTAGAATGGGGATGTCTCAGTTTAAAAGGTTAGAAGATCAAATGAATTTTTATCGATGCTGGGACTTGTATAGACAAGGTGCTAGTTATGCAGAAATCTTTAAAATCACTGACTCAGCTAATGCTTGGGATGGTGAAGAAGACACAGTGAGAAGAAAGCTCAAAAGGTGGGTTTTGAAGTACGGCTGGACTAGAGAATTACCCCAATAAAAAAGCACTGAGACTACAAAAAGAAAGCACGTGCGAATTAACCCTAGCTGGGAGCTGAGGAAGAACCTATCACCACTCCCTCCATGTTGGCGGATCCTCATTAATAGTTTGAGAACCATCTTGATTGATGGTAACTGAATATGGCTGATCAAAGTCCTTTCTAAACTCATCAATAATTTTTAATACTTCATCATAATTACGATGCTCATTCTTTTTAAGGAGCTTTACATTAAACATTACATCAAAGGCTAATTTGCAATCATGGGTATTTTCCTTCTCAGCAAGTTTCTTGTTCCAAGGTTTGCTTGTAATAGTAATAAATACTTTATCTGCAGCATGAACAAAGTTTCTCAAACCATAAGTTAAACCATAGGCAGCTATATCATTCATCCAATTAGTTTTAGCCCCAATGAAAGACCAACTAAACTTATTAGAGAATTGACTCCATTTAAATATCCACTGATATTCATCATCTACATATCCATGCTTGTCTAACTTCCATCTTTTGGCATGTTTATTGTTTCTCTTATGAAGAATGGTTAGTACATCCTCCCTTACTGATATTTTTTCTAATTGTTTATCAATGCTATCTGACATAGGTTCTTACTACTTAACGCCTAAGCAGGTTGAGTCACCGCAGGTTTGTTGTAGTGATAGGTTCATAGGATTCACCATATTTATTATTTAGATTCCTGCTTGCACTCTATTAATAGCGTTCTCTTATCATCATCTAAAGTTTGAAAGGAATATTGATTTGCAATAACGTTTTTATCAGAACTTTCACTTTTTTCTAAGATGTCATAACCGCTTGGACACATTTCACCAGCTTTCTTATAGCAAGCTGACCATGAATTGCCTTCATAAGTTCCACAATTTACTGTGAAGCCTGTTTCGCCGCTAGGCAAAACAATCTCTTGTGATGTTGCACATGATGCCATTAACCCAGCAATTGCTAATATTCCTAAATATTTCATGATCTCTCCTAAAAAATAAATTAGGTTCGAGAGCTTTTGGACTTAATGAGAATTAATTTTTGAAACTATGAGCAGAAGCTATTGTCACAGAACCCTTCAGGATTTTCTTGATGCTGATCCTAAGACAATTTTAGGAGAGTTAACTGATTCTGAAAGTTTTGATATTAATACCAAGACAACAGACGCGTGGAAAGGAGAAATTAAATTAATTCAAGAAACGTTAGAAGGAATTCAAGGGCACATCCATCTTGAATACATTATTCCTCGGATGGGCAAAAGAGTTGATGTTCTTCTTGTCATTCAGAACATAATTTTTCTTCTTGAATTTAAAGTTGGCACTGATCATTACGATGCTTCAGCTATCAATCAGGTCATAGACTATGCCCTTGATATGCAAAACTTTCATGAAGGTAGTCACAATCAAATTATATGCCCAATTTTAATTGCAACAGGAGCTGAAGAAAAAACTTTGGATCTCATTTTATCCAATGATCAAATCTTTGAGCCCATTCTGTCCAATGGGCAAAATCTGAAGTACATTATCGAATCAGCTCTTAGTAAAACATCAAACCTGAATCCAGAGATTGATCACGATGATTGGTTTTCTAAGAGTTACAAACCCACTCCGAATATTATTGAAGCTGCACAAGCTTTGTATAAGGGCCATGATGTAAGTGAGATCTCCAGATCCGATGCTGGTGCAACCAACCTAACTGATACTTCTGACGAAATTCAGCAAATTATTAAAAGAGCCAAAGAGAACAATGAGAAGGCTATATGTTTTGTCACAGGAGTCCCAGGCTCGGGCAATTCCTATCCGATCCATTCCATCTAATCTGGGACAATAGGTAAATCTATATAGGAGCTGTCGACCTGTGATCGGTGCACTGTGATTGTGGGGTCTCCAGATTCGGGTATACGGATAAAGTTATCTTTATCCGCGCCAGCAATTGCGATTCGAACTCGATGTCCCTTAGCGATACGCACCGACACTGGGATCATTTCGAATTCGATCGTCGTGATTTCCCCCGGCATCAAGCGCATTGCATCTGCACGCTTGAAAGAATGAAATGGCACTGGCAATCCGTCCACAGGGTTATCTGAAACCTTACGATGTAAAGCACGCAAGCCTCCTTCATTAACATAGATACTACGACCCGTCTCATCGACGTCTTCGAGATATGCAATGAATGCACCATCAGCATGTGTCGATGACACCTGAAGTTTGATAATTGGCCAGCCCGTTATCTGAAGGTCCGCAGTAAGCGGCTCACTAGTGTAGACCAAGAGTTTTTCATCTTGCACCGCCCGGTCACTGAGATTGAGCATCGGTAGCCCTATACCACTCCACCACCGCGAGTTCTTACCGGTAGTGGCATCGAAGTTGATGTCGTAAATATCGACAGCCTCTGCCTTGCGAGGTTTAATGGGTGTCAGAGTATGTTCTTCGTTGAAATAGAGACGCAAATATTCAGTGCCTTCGATAGGCCAGATGCCAGAGTGTCTAAATTTTTCTTCACCTAAGTTCCAGTACGTCACAACTGGCCATTTATCATAGCCATTATCAATCCCCTTAAGATAGTAGTCAAAAAAATCGATCGCCTTTCCCCACGTCTCTTCACCCGACGGTATTGGCGGAATTGGTTGGTCATCGACAAGATAGGGACTGGCATGGTAACGTGCGCCGTGCTGGCCTCCGGTCAAAAATATTTTTTGTTCATTATTGAAGTGCCTTAGACGAACAAAATGAGCGTCAGAAGCGCCGGTGTCATACCAACTAGCGAGTGATAATATCGCTACGCCAGAAGCTTCAATTTCTTCTTTGTAGTCCCGCTGGGAGAACGACTGAACACTGAGGTTATCCGGTCCAATGAGATCGTCACTGAAGGTTACCGGCGTCAACAGGTCGCATACAGTTTCGTTTCGTTTGTGCTCTTCAAGGGCTTGCTTTAGTAGCGTCGCGCCTTCGTCGCCCATGACGGGCATTGGGCTTTGCCCTGCACTACGCCAGTCATTACTCCAGAGGCCAATAAGTTGCTCGCTCCACGCGCACAAAACGCCCGGTTGAACCAGCCCATACGGCTGCATGGCAGTTTTGTATTCATCATAGATTCCAGTCCATCCAAGCGCCACTGCCTTGAGTGCCGGATGTTGTACGATCGGTGCGAGGCCAGCCGTCATGCCAGTATATGAGACGCCATAGGCCCCCACCATACCGCTTGACCATTCCTGACTAACGATCCAGTCAATGACGTCTTTAGTGTCCTGTATCTCTTCAGGCGGCAATACCGACGAACGTTGCCCAAAAGATGCACCCGTACCCCTGACATCGACCATAACAATCGCATAACCCTCCTTCAGCGCTAAAATATCCATCGGCCGCATAGCGCGATGGTCAAGCCTAGGTTGATCTTGCCAGTGGTTAGGATTGGCGAGATCAGGGTCATCAACCAGTGGTGTTCGGTGGGATCGTTGGTACAACGTTTGGTAAAGTAGGGCTGGGATTTTTTCTTTACTTTTTCGCACTGTGGGCAAGTGCAGATCGATCGCTAAACGTACACCGTCGCGCATCATGACGTAGCGCGATGTTGTGGTGGCCAGTGAGCGTTCAATTTGAAGTTTTTTACTAAGCTCGTTAGCTGCAAGGTATGGATCGTCAACTGAACTGTCTATTCCGCAGGCATAAAGACACAGTAGTGTGAATATTGTAAAAACTCGAGAAATCATAATCTGCGGCTTATAATGAAGTGGGTTGCGGCACTGAGGGCGATAGCCAATAGAGCAGGGTCGATGTGGATGTGGTAGCCCGCGAATTTAATAATCACTGCTAGGACAAACGTCACGATTCCTACAATGGAGGCGCCGAGCGCCGACTTCGAAGAGGTCTTCTTTGCATACAACGCGGCCATAATTGGTATTAACAGGCCCGTTACGAGCAGGCCGTAGCTTAATACACCTATCGTAAACAGTTCGATTTTAGCTAGAGCGAGAAAGACGCCAATCAACGCGACGACAATGATTGTGACCCGCCCGATCAGTAACAATGCACGGTCTGTTGTCTGTGGTTTAAATCCTTTCACTATATCCATGCTGACAGTTGTACCGGCTATGAGTAGCACGGTGTCCGCTGTCGACATAATGGCCGCCATGATCGCTGCGAGGCACAGGCCTTTGGCGACCACAGGCACATGATTAAATATCAATGTTGCTATGGCTGCGTCGGAAGATTCCAGACTGGGATAAAGGTGGAACACCAAGATGCCGAGGCAGACAATCAGTAAACTCCAAACTAAATAGATTCCTGCCGTAATGTACAGCGCAGGTTTAACGAACTCGCTTTTCTCCGCAGCTGCGATCCGTTGCCAGGCACCCGGGTCGATGACAACAACCGCAATAAAGGTTGGGATTAAGGCAAGGTATGGCATCCAATTTAAATTACCATTATTGAGGCCAGGTGGATTTTTGAGTGCTTCGAATATTGGGCCGAACCCACCCATGTCGATCGTTATAATGATGGGGAGTATTACGCCAATGCCAACTAGCAAGATAATCGCCTGCAGTAAGTCTGTAATGGCGACAGCCAGCAGGCCACCGATTAAGGTGTACGCTAGAATTACAATGACACCAACTAGCACTGCTAACTCATAGCCGACACCAATTTCTTTTAGTAAGGTACTCGCGACCACACCGAAGGCTGTCAATTGCAAAGCAAACATCAGCACGACACACCCTAAAATAACAAATGACGAGATGGTCTGCATACCGCTACCAAATCGCTGATGTAAGACGTTGGGTATGCTGGTCATTTTTTTGGTACGAAGCAGTGGAGCGAGCTGTGCCAATATTAGATATCCAATAAAATACGCCAGACATGTAATTAGAACGAGATAGCCGATGTTGAATGCTTTGCCAGCATTCCCCATGGTCGCTCCCGCGCCGATAACTGTGCCTACTAGGGTTCCAAGCAGGACCGGAAACTTAAGACCTTTACCTGCCAATGCGTAGTCAGTTGCATTTTTATTTTTCTTTGATGCGTAAACGCCAACTCCAATCAACACCAACAGGTATAGGCCGATGACCACAAGATCTGCCCTAGCTAACCCAGTCATATATCTAACCACGCTGTATTTAAATTGAGCTGCAGTTCGCCCTGGTTATTGCGTGACGTTCGACAGAGCTCTTTCTGCGCTACCTGTGCGCTGGCGTAAATGTAGCAGTTACGGGACGGCGTGACAGTGTTGGTATCACGGTGTCGGAATGAAGATTTCGCCGCTTTTTTAGTGTGTATTGCTCTTCTCATTATTTCAAAAGATAACCATGCGATCATAAAAAGATGACCGAGCGCTCATATTAGTGTATCTTATGTGTATTACAGTAATTTGCAACTACGAAAAGGGGTATCGATTGATCGCAAACAAACCTATAGCTATGGATCTAGCTCGGCGAGTGCCGCAACAAGCGCGGGGTAAACGCGCGATTGAGAAGATTGTTGCAGCAAGTTACAACATTCTTATTACAGACGGAATTGGTGGTCTAACAACCCGTAAAATTGCACTTGCAGCCGGCGTTAGTGCAGGCGTTCTGTACCAATACTTCCCTTCAAAGCAAGCAGTTCTCTATCGTGTTTTTGATGAGCGGTTACAGCTGGCACTTGCTGTATTGGATACGGCTACTGATGATCCCAGTCAACCCTTAGAAACTATGTTCAAACGCTTTTTTGTATTGCAGCAACAAGCCGGCATTCCAAATAGGCTAGACCTCGAGTTAAGAAATGCCGTTGATCGTGATCCGATTCTTGCTGAGATGACACAACATTTTGAACGCGATTTAAGTGTTCGTTATATTCAAATATTAAAGGCTCACGGAGCTACCATGACCGACGGGGAGCTCAATGCGCTAGCAAATTATATGCACGAGCTTGACCATATCAATATTAAATTACAGCTACACGCCTCGAAAGAGGAGCGAAAGCTTCATGCAGAAACCACCATGAGTATCTTTTACTCACTCATTAGTCGCAGCGGCGCATTTGATGGAGAGTCAGCATTGGAGCCGAAAATATGAGTGTTCATTACGAAACCAGCAAGGGGATTGCGCGCTTCACCTTAGACAACGGCAAGTTAAATTTACTCAATGCGCAGATGTATGAGCAACTTTGCACATACTTCAGTCAGTTTATGGCTGACGATAGCGTCAAAGTCGCGATCATTATGGGCTCAAAGGGAAATAGCTTTTGCGCTGGAGACGATCTCAAGTCAAAGCCGCGGCCATTACACTTGACGCCGCATTGGCCCACAATGCTCGCCACCCAACCGCGTAACAAACCGGTCATCGCAGCGGTCGACGGTTGGTGTCTTGGAGCTGGCTTCCAAATCTTGATGAGTCAGTCAGACATTCGTATTGCCACAGCCGATGCTAAGTTTGGATTCCCAGAAATTAACTACGGCATGGGCGGAGCGGGTGGTGCTGTTCGACTCGGCCGGCACCTACCTCACACGGTTGCCATGTACATGCTAATGACTGGCGAATATATGAGTTCAAAACAAGCGCGGCGCTATGACCTGATAAACCAAATTGTTGCACCGGAAAAATTGTTACAACGAGCCGAAGAAATTGCGGTCAAAATCATAAAACATCCGCTGCTCGCGATTCAGGTCGAAATGGATGCGTATACGCGTGCCAATGACCTTTCGTCAAACGATGCAATGAATCTAACGAGCACCCTGTACCGCATGGAGCAGGCGCTTGTCTTGAAAGAAGGTGGTTCTTTGGACGACATAAAGTTCAGCGGCAACCAGGAAATGGACGAGTTCATTGACGAAGTAAGTTTAATAAACCAGGAAGATATATCCCATTAATTATGGGAAGGAGAGAGTGATATGAAGAATAATTTTATAATAAGATGCCTACTGCTAGGGTTGGCGGTTATCACTTCGACGGTAAGTGTCGCGCAAGCTCAAAATCAGTTGGTGCTCGAGGAGATAGTTGTCACGGCTACCAAGCGCGAAGCAGGCCTGCAGGATGTACCAATCGCGATATCAGTAGTGAGTGGTGAAAAAATTGAGCAGTTCGGCGTTACTGAGTTGGATGAACTTGCAGCGTACCTGCCTGGTGTCCATATCGGTGAATCAGGCGGTAACAATCAAGTATTTATTCGCGGTATTGGTTCGGGCAATAATGCCGGATTTGAACAATCCGTTGGTACCTTTATCGACGGCGTTTACTTTGGCCGTGCTAGAAATTCACGCGCTGCCTTTCTTGACATCGAGCGAGTCGAGGTACTTAAAGGGCCTCAGTCAACCCTGTTTGGCAAGAATACTATTGCCGGTGCTATAAACATTACAACGGCCCAGCCTTTGGACTCATTTGAAGCTTACGTGGACCTAGGTCATGAATCAGAGTTGAATGGGCAAAGCCTGACTGCCATGGTCACCGGCCCGCTATCAGACAGCGTTAGAGGCAGATTTGTTGCTAAGACGTATGAACGCGATGGCTGGATGAAGAATATCTTTCCAGGCGGAAAAGATGGTCCCTCTCAAGATAATACGATAATGCGAGGCACTTTAGCGTGGGATGCAACCGAGCAGTTGAGCGTTAATCTTAAGGTTGAACATGGTAATTTCAAAACAGTTGGCGGCACACCAAAAGAAACAGTTGCCTCTCCCAGCTCAACTTACCTTAATGGTTTGAGGGACCCTAATTATGCCACTGCTACTGGCTTTAATTATATTCAATCTCAGTCTAGGGGTTATCCAGGTAGGCCGATCGAAGACGATATGGAAAATGATATTTTGCAACTAACAATCGATTATCAGATCGGTGACCACACGTTAAGATCTATTACTGCCAAGACAAATTATAAATATGGAAAATGCTCTGATGTAGACTACGCGTCGATCAATTTTATTGATCAGTGTATAGATGAAGAGCACGATCAGTTTACTCAAGAGTTTTTACTCTCATCACCTGAAGGTGAAACAATTGAATACCTGGCTGGCTTATATTACCAAGATGCGACTCTCGAATTTGCTAACACGCTTGGTGTTCTGTGGAGTAGTGTGCTACCACTTGAAGCTGGGTTATTCGGGATGCTAGGCATACCCCACCCAGCACTATCTGGAGCAGTTGATGCGAGTCTGAATACCACGTTTAAACAAAATACGAAAACCAACTCAGCCTTTGCTGAGATCACTTGGAACATATCCGATGTTTTTCGTACGACGTTTGGTCTACGCTATTCAGAAGATAAGAAGGATGTTAACAAGGTAAACTTAGTCGCCCCATGGACGGGTACGACACCCATTGGAAACCCTACCTTGAACTATGTTTACAATGCGCTAAGCTTTTACAAAGGCTACCAATACGCGCTTGACCGGTCAGAGAACCACGTGACAGGAAATCTTAATTTTCAATACAATACCAATGACGACATTATGACTTATCTAAATATCGCCACTGGCTATAAGGCAGGAGGGTTTGACACATCAAATAATCTAGACCGCTCAAGAGAATTTGAAGATGAAACTGTGGATTCGCTTGAACTTGGTTTGAAAATGCAGTTATTGGATGGGCGAGCCCGTGTCAATGTTGCTATTTTTCAAGGCGACTACAAAGATGTTCAAGTCAGCACATTTGAAAGCGCAGGATTTATAGTCGGTAATGCTGCTGAGTCGAATGTGAGCGGTCTGGAGGCTGATTTTGAAATGGCGTTGACCGAAATGTTTGGCATCACTGGCGGAGTTTCTTTGCTCAATGCTAAGTATGATTCGTACCTCGGTGCAGGATGTCAAGTGCCCCACATACTAGCTGGGACTTGCAGTAATAAAACCGGAGGACAAGACCTCTCAGGAACACCTCTTCAGTTCGCGCCGGATGTAAGTGGTAATTTGGGTGTAACTTTCGATGCTCCTCTCAATGGCAACATGGACCTGCACGCCAGTGTAGACTTGTTATACACTGACGATATTCTTGTTGGCCCAGACAATGACCCAGCTACCATTCAAAGTTCGTACTCGAAAATTAACGCCCGCATTGCTCTGAGTCCCAACGATGGCAGCTGGTCTCTGGCCTTGGTAGGTAAAAATCTAACAGACGAACTCACCTTTAACTGGGGTAATGATACTACCTTGTCTGGTTCTCGTTTAGGTTTTGATGGAACCTACTTTCATCAATTTGAAGCACCGAGAACTATAGAGATTCAGGCTCGCTGGAGGTTCTAAATACGACAGCGCTGCGATATTACCCCGGTTGTTTAAAAGGCCGGGGTAGTTCATGCTGAAATCTAGTTGAGCATTTCCATGTCATTAGCAATGGATTTGGTGAAACGCTAGTAGCGGCTCAACGCTCAATATTAGACTCGTCGCATACGGGTCACCACAAGAGGATTTTGATATGATAGAAAGTAGACTATCAGTACCTGTCCTGCGGCTTATTAGTGACTACGTAGACCACTACGCAGCGATTGACCCGGACCGCGAGTGCCTAATTTTTGGTACCCAACGATTGAGCTATGCAGAAACGCGAGGACACATTGACCGAATGGCGCAGGCATTAATTGCATCAGGCGTTGAACCCGGAGACCGCGTCGCTTTTTTCAGTACCTCACGCCTTGAGTTCTGGTTGCATTTTCTGGCTGTAACCGACATAGGAGCAATCTGGCTTGGACTCAACCCCAAGTACACGCAAGCTGAGCTCGAATACCTGATCAAAGACGCAGAGCCTCGAATGATTTTTGCTTTTCCGGAGTTGCTCGGCAATACATATACTATTGTCCTGGAAGCGCTCGCGTGTCATGAATCGGTTCAAGAACTCGTCTGGGTAGGCGAGGATGAGCCCATAAAAGAGTCAAACGGAACTGCTTGGTCGGATTTTTCTGCACGTGCTGACTCGATTGATCTAACAAGTTTAGAGAAACGACGCGCTGCGGTCGAGACTATGGATCCAGCATTTATGGTCTACACGTCGGGTTCCACCGGAAAGCCTAAAGGCACTCTGCTTACGCATTACGGCCAGATCTTTACCGGTGTGGTTGGTGTCGAGCGAAAAGGCTTGCGCGAACGGCGTATGATCTGCAATTTGCCCATTAACCATGTCGGTGCTGTCGGTGATATCTGCGCGCGCACTATGATTGGCGGCGGCACTATCTTTTTCCACGAAGAGTTTGACCCGGCCCTTATGATGGCGGATATCGAAACAGAGCGTCTCGATGTCTTTGCGGCACCACCAACAATCTTCCAGATTTGCATGAACCATGCCGATTTTGCGTCTCGCGATCTGTCGTCGGTAGAACTACTTGCCTGGGGTGGTGCAGCAATGCCGTTAGATGTGCTGCGTACGTTCCGAGAAAAGACTGGCGCACGGTTTTGCACGGTCGGTTATGGAATGACAGAAACGGTTGGTGGCGTAACGTTCAGTGAACTCGAAGACACAAATGAACGGCTCGTTGAGACGATTGGTACCCCTGACAAACGGCTTCCTTTGCGTATTTGGCTCAATGACCAAGAGCGTGAAGCAGCCATAGGCGAAGAGGGGGAAATTCAGGTTTGCGGTAATTTTCTGATGAAGGCCTATTGGCGCCGGCCTCAGGATACGGCAGAGGCTTTCACTAAGGATGGCTGGATGCATACTGGCGATCTCGCCAAACTTCGCTCCGACGGGCACATTTTGTTTACTGGACGTTTGTCGCAGATGTTCAAATCTGGTGGCTATAATGTTTATCCCGTGGAGATTGAACTTTGCCTGCAGGAACATCCTGACGTTGATATAGCAGCTGTCGTCGGTGTCGCTGACCCTATATATCAGGAAGTTGGATACGCCTATGTGGTGTTACTCGAAAATTGCAACCTAGACGAAACGGCGCTGCGAGCCTGGTGCAAGCAAGGGCTAGCAAATTATAAAGTGCCAAAACGGTTTACTGTCGTACGTGAATTACCATTATTACCAATCGGCAAGGTCGACAAAGTGCGTTTAATGGAACTGGCATCAGCCAAAAACTAAGGTGATCATTTTAACCCTATGTCAATGGCGGATGGGTCGCACAGTAGTCGCTAAAAACAAAAACATGTTACGTTGTGTTTACTGTCATGTCCGTTAATGAATTGGCTTATTAGGTAGGTGTTCATTTGTATTTCGCAAAGCGTGAGTGTTTTGTCGTGATTAATCTTAATGTCTTGAACTCTTTGACCTCTATCCTCAAACCTAGCCATAGTCTCAGCATCTGGAACTAACATGACTTGATAGTTCTGATCAGCTAACTCAAATGGTTTATGGGTAAACGCCCAATAAGCTTTTCCTTCTACTACAAATTCCATATTTATTTAAAAGGAAGAATATGAACTTTGCCACATAAAATATATCGAATTAGCCAACCTAATAACAATGGCAATACAAATATTGCTATTAGCAAAAGCAGTGATTCAAACAAAAAATCATAGTCCAATTTATCGGTAAGAGTTCTTACATACATAAGATTTTCATAACCATTATAGGTAACAGTAATAGAGAGAATTGCACCAGTAATAAAACCAGTCCAATGACTTACCAATCCCAATCTATCTGCAATGCTCATAATTTCTATTCGAAATAGTCACCAAGAGCTTTGGCTAGATCCGTAAGTCTCTTTTCATTAAATTTAATTGCCTCAATTACTTGATTTAGTGTTTTTGTATTTTTTGTTTCTCTTTCATCATCGATATTTAATTTTGCAACGATTTCATCATTTCTTTTAAACAACATCCTTCGCTGAATAAGAGCATCCTCCATACTTTTATTTATTGCCTCTATTGATTCTTCTAGTTCCAATAAAGTAGTTAAATTATTCACATCAGATATTTTTTTAGTTCCTTCTTGCGTATCAAGTTTGAATTCAAGTAATTCAACATCGGATTTGAGTTGTTGGTTTTGGTAGATAAACAAAGTTATGCAGATTGCAAAACAGACATTCATTATATTTTGTATGCTCATAATAGACCTATAAAATCAGTTTGATTTATTCTGACACAGTCTGGAAATAAAAAGAAATCGCAACCTTCGATGTGTGGTTGTATGAGTAAGAACCTAATGAATCTATTATTTTAATTTTAATACAAATAACCTATGTAATAATAAATGGAGATTGTTATAAGAAAATATGCTTCTAAAAATCATTAAGTATGACTGCACAAAAACTAAAATTTATAGATCTATTTGCTGGGATTGGTGGCTTCCATCAAGCCTTTCATGAGCTCGATTGTGAATGCGTCTTTGCTTCAGAAATTGATGAGGCAGCCCGCTTAACCTACGAAAGAAATTTTTCAAAAATCTCACCTAAGCTTTTTAAAAATAATTTATTTAATAAGGATATTAGAAATATTTTTTAGTCTTTTCTGGGGTTAGTTTCTGTAATCTAGAGGCGGATCT
>ERZ890510.1630-NODE-1630-length-14242-cov-7.168605_pt1 | contig 14242 bp, 11 predicted proteins | sample MGYA00521265_ERZ890510 | MGnify/ENA primary metagenome ERZ890510 (study PRJEB32303, sample SAMEA104408624) | aquatic metagenome | biome: Brackish water; feature: Chemocline; material: water | place: Baltic Sea | collected 2014-10-26T21:54:00 | depth 110 m ...
TTGGTGCCCCGGAGAGGATTTGAACCTCTGACCTGCCCCTTAGGAGGGGGCCGCGCTATCCAGCTGTGCCACCGGGGCAATTAGGCGGCAGAAGTATAACATTGAACGCGGCTAAGTCGTGGCCGTGTTTTATAGGAGTGAGCATTGCGACTTGTCGGGCGGAGGTCGCTTAACAGGTCGAGAGCGAGAATTGTAGTCGTCGGTCGGGGGTGGAAACTAATAGGGGCTGCGAAGGATTTGTTCCGCCGGCTGCAGGGCGACTGCTTCTATAAGCTCGTCGTTAGGATCTGACGCCCCGAGGTATTTCTCGGTTTTGCGGTGGAAGGTTGTTTTGTTAATCCCGATCAGTCGAGCCGCTTCGCTTTTATTGTTGCCGGTTACTCTCAAGGCTTCAATCACCAGCATTTTATCGAGCATTTCAGCCCAGTGATTCAGATTGATGTCTCGGGTATGTAAGGCCAGTTTTAGCAGAATAACCCACTTGATCTTAAAGCTGAGGTAATCGCCTCTTTGATCTACCATCAGAATCCAGACCAGCAATGTCGAAGTCAGAGGCATCGCCAGTGCAGTCGAGGCATTAAAGCCCATTTGTCGAAATACGATGACAGAAAATCCGACTGCGCACAGCGGGGCAATTGCCAACAGAGTTACCCGGCAGCGATCTCTGATTTGTTTACTGCCGGTTAAGCTTCCTTTTGTCAGCACACCTAGTGTGACAAGTACGGCGGAAATTACATACAGTGAGAACAGCGGATACAGGCTCCCTTCGACAGAGATGATGGTGTATCCAACTTGCTCATAGGCTGGGGAGATAAGGCCCTGGCTGTGCAACACCGCCAGAACCAGCCCAAAACCCCCGAACAGGCTGGAAACAAGCTTGGCATGGGCCGACTTGCTTACTTTCATAACGAGGAATACGGCGGCGGCAATAACGGCATATAAAGAGAGAAAAAGACCGTCCACCATATAAGCAGAGAATGTGGGATCGTTCGCCCAGGTCAGATATCCCAGAAATTCGAAACAGTTTAGAGCTATCAGCGCCAGGATCAGCAAATTCAAGGCAGCCGTCAGCTTGGAGGCCGTAACCACTTGATATAAGATGATTATTTTGAATATCGCCGCCGTAAGTGCGATAAATCCAAAGGTGTAAAACATCGGCATCGACTACCCGATTCAGCGTTTCAAATTTGAAGCCACCAATATAACGGGCAAACTCAGTCCTTGTAAATAGCTAAATGTAAAAAATATAGCCTAAAGTGTGATGCCGATCTGACTTGCCACAATTCCGCTGCCTGTAGACACAATAAACAGCTTGTCATTGGCCCTCAAACGCCCGGCAGACGCCAGTAAATCCCAGGAAACCGCAATGCTGGCACTGGTCAGATTGCCCATTTCCTTGTAGGTACGGATAGATTTCTCATACGGCAGCCTGAACATGGACTTCAAATAGATATCGAATGGCCGCTTGCCCACCTGGTGCGCCAACATGAAATCGATATCATCCCTCTGCCAATCCAGGTTATTCAAGGTCTTGGGCAGCATATTAGCCACCAGCTTGATGGTTCGGCTGCAGATAAGCCCCATTTTCATCGCGAAGGAAGAATTCTCCCAATCCACATAACACAGCTGCCGCTGGCGGGAATCACACTGAGTGTTTATCGACTCAATGCCTTTGCCATCTTCGCTGACACTTACGATGAAAGCGCCCCCGGCATCACCCACGCTAAAGGCGCCAAGCGTATCGCTGATATCCGCCTCCGTCAGGACATCCTTATTGAACTGCTCGGTAATGTAATTGGTGCCCTTACTCGCCCTCTCGCCAGTGCACACCAGAGCAGAGCGAATTTGGCCATTCTGTATCAGCGCATTCACGGTGATTAGCCCGGTGGTCAGCCCGTGGCAGGCATCGGCCTGATCCCAGCAAAACTTGGCATTAATATCCAACTCATCGGCTACTTTGTGCGCCGTAGACGGTTCCGTATAGTCCCTCGACATACCACAATAGAAAACCGCATCAATTTCCGTGTTCTTTACCTCCGACTTGGCCAGCGCCGCCTTCGCCGCCTTGATTGCTATTTCTCCTGGTCGCAACTCAGTGGAGCACTGCCGCACCGATGTAATACCCAAATTCGACTCGATCAGATCGAACGGCTTATCAAACCGGTCAAAATGCGCATTCTGTAATAATTCCCTGGTACTCACCTGCTTATCACCAATATATTAGCCCACAGCAACAATTTTGGCCTTAATCATTTTTATAATCCCCCTTAGTTTTCTTATTAACAGAGCATCCCGGCGTCGTTTCAAAATTGAAACATCGTCCTTTTTGTCAGTTTAGCGCTGTTTCCCCCTCGGATTACCCTTCTTTTTGCTGGGAATTGCGTTCAAGACACAGACTTTTCGCAATTTATCTGATAGGGCCAACTACAGCTTGCTCATGGTGAGGATTCTTTGCCTTCAAGCGCCCCTCTCTGCGCTTTGCTCGCGGGTCTGAATTCACACGCCGGAGAAAGCTCCCCTACAGGCAATTAGGGTTTAACGCGACATAGGCTAGAATAGGCCGCGCGCTGTCCCATCGACCTCAACTGAAGAAAGTGGATTAATTAAATGAGTTCCAAGCTAACTTGGCAATGTTGCCAATTCGAGGAGTTGCAAGCCCAGCCGCTCTACCAGATCTTGCAATTAAGAGCCGAGGCTTTCGTGGTTGAACAGGAGTGTATCTACCAGGACATGGACGACTATGACCAACAGGCGCATCACCTGACGGCGTGCAGTGAAGACGCCTTGCTCTGCTATTCCCGTCTATTACCTCCCGGCCTGAAATATGCGGGCCCCTCTATCGGCAGGGTCATTACCCGACACAGCGTGCGCGGTGAGGGCTTCGGCAAGCTACTCATGCAGCGCTCGATAGACAGCTGCCATGAACGCTGGCCAGGTCAGACTATCTTCATTTCAGCCCAGCAACAGCTGGAGCTATTCTATAGCTCGCTCGGATTTTCGACCCAATCCGAGCCCTATAGAGAAGATGGCATACCCCACATACAGATGTTGCTGGAATATCCTTTCGCGTAAGCCGTCTGGCAAAGCGCCAATGTTGTTGTCCCTGGCGCTCGGCTATTCATCGAGTAGCTGACGTCTGATCGCATCAAATTGTTGGAGCACAGAAGAATCCTGTTGCGGTCATAGCCCACTGAGAACAACAATCATCAGCGACGCCAGCAAAAAACCCGGCACAATTTCGTAAAGATCAAACACACCGCCACTGAGCCTGGACCAGATCAGCACCGTCGCTGCGCCCGTCAACATCCCCACCATGGCAGATAACGCGGTCATCTTGCGCCAGAAAAGTGAAAATACGATGACTGGCCCGAAAGCCGCGCCAAAGCCTGCCCAGGCATAACTCACCAGATCCATCACCCTGCTCTCTCTGTCGCTGGCGATTAACAAGGCCAGTAACGCGATCGCGATAACGGCCGCTCGGCTCACCCGCAATAATTCTTTTTCTGTCGCCTCGGGCCGCACGAATACACGGTAGAAGTCTTCGCTGATTACCGAAGACGAAACCAGGAATTGCGAATCGATAGTCGACATAATGGCCGAGAAAATAGCCGCCGTAATTATTCCCGCCACCCAGGGATTGAATAATTGCTGACTTAAAGCGATAAACACGGTCTCCGGGTTTTGCAGCGGTTGGCCCGAAAAATAAGCGATGCCTGCCAATCCAGTGGTTACCGAACCGATCAGTACAATAAGCATCCAGGCCATGGCGATGCGCCGCGCTGGAATCAGCTTGCTGGTGCTCTCAATGGCCATAAAGCGAGCCAATATATGCGGCTGACCCACATAGCCAAGACCCCAGGCCAGCAATGAGACAAAACCCAGCAGCGTCATATTGCTGAATAACTCTATGCTGTCGGGGTTCACTATTTGCATTTCCTGCCAAACCACTTCAGCCCCGCCCACGCTATTGATCACAGCCAGGGGGGCAATTAACAGGGCCAGCAACATCAGTAAAGCCTTAATGGCATCGGTCCACACCACAGCAAGAAAACCACCAATAAAAGTATAGGCAACAATGATCAATGCCCCTGCCAGCAAAGCCACCGAGTAATCCAGTCCAAAGCTGTTTTCAAATAGAATCGCGCCACCCACCAAACCCGAGGCGGTATAGAAGGTGAAGAACAGCAGGATCACCAGCGCCGACAACAGGCGCAATATCCTGCTGTCATCATTAAAGCGATTCTCGAAATAGTCCGGCAAGGTCAGGCAGTTATTCGCCTGTTCGCTATACACGCGCAGCGGCCTGGAAACAAACAGCCAGTTACAGTAAGCGCCGATGATAAGCCCTACACCGATCCAGACCTCGCTTATGCCCGACAGATAAATAGCGCCCGGCAGGCCTAATAGCAGCCAGCCACTCATATCCGATGCGCCGACGCTGAGAGCAGTAACGGCGGGCCCTAACGTCCTTCCGCCCAAGATGTAATCGCCCAGATTATGTGTGCGACGATAGGCTTTAATACCGAGGAAAAGAATTAGCAGCAAGTAGGCAACAAACGTCACCATGAGAGGAGTATCAAACGTCATTCAGCTATCGCCTGCTTACAATTATCGCTATCGAGATTTTGCCTGCAAACCGGTTTTCGCTGACAGGCGCGGCTCTTGGGGATAGCGCCTCATGTACCCAAAAGGCGAATCAATGTGAATAGTCGTTTCGCTGCGTGGGATCCTCAGACAGATATTCGATAAACTCCCAGTCCAGTCCGTTGCCATCCACATAATAGACTCTTCGACGAAACGGATGAGTATCCAGCGAGCTGATATCCGCCGCCTGGAAGCCGGCGGCGGCCAATCTCCCCATCACGCTTTCAATATCGTCAACCTGCATGCCAATATGCCGCAGTTCCGGCATCGTGTTCGCCCCCGCTACCTCTGTCAACGCGATGTAGCTGGATTCGGTGCCGATATGCACCCAATTGCCGTAGCCGTCGGCGTGTCCCCCGCCTCTTCGCGCCAGATCCGGCAGCGCAATTTGCAAAAAGTGCTCGGTCTTGGCGATTGAATCGACATCTACATGAATATGTTCAAGTAATTGCATTACTAATCTTCTTACGGGAAAGTTTGTTCTATTTAGTAAAGTTATTACTTTACTATTTTGTATACTACTTAATCTTTTAAATAAAGTAAATACTTTGTTTAAATGGCCGATCACAGTAATATCCCTACAGGAGCGTCCATGGAATTGTCAAAAAGCCAGCAACGAATCATGCACCGCCTCAAGACCCGAGGACCACAGTCAGTAAAAATTCTGTCGAGTCAATTGGCTATGACCACAATGGGCGTGCGACAACATCTGACTGATCTCGAGCAAAAGGGCTATGTAGCGCAAACACGGGAAGAAAAGCAGACCCGGGGTCGTCCGGTTCACCTGTGGAAGTTAAGTGCCGAGGGTCATGGATATTTCCCGGACGCTCATTCTCAAGTCACACTGGAACTAATCAGCGTAATTCGCTCCAGCCTCGGCGAGGAGAGCTTAAACCTGCTTATCGAGCAACGCAGCAAGCAAATCCAGGCTCACTATCGAACCGCTCTCGAGCAAGCTGAAAGTAGCCTGCAAAGCAAAATCGAGCGCCTTGCACAACTCAGGAGTGACGAGGGATATATGGCAGAAGTCCGCCTGTTACCAGAGGGCTGGTTGCTAATAGAGAATCACTGCCCAATCTGTTCTGCCGCCGCGCAGTGTCAGCAATTTTGTAAATCGGAACTCACTATGTTCCAACAGTTGTTGCAGGGAATAGCCTCGATTTCACGCACCGACTATTTGCTGGCCGGTGCGCGCCGGTGCGCCTACAAAATCACCAGCGCAGACCCCGCTGTTATTTCGCCACTGTAATTTGGATATCTGCTATACTGCGCCGCTCAGTGCAATCCCGCGAACTACAGTCCCGCGAACTACAATCCTGCAACTGGCTAAAGCCTAGAGAACCTGCCTAGACTAAATGCTTCGATCGTTAGCCCAGGGAACACCCAAGCGAAAAATGAAAGGCTCTACCCAAAAAATCATTATTGCTGTTAGCTTGCTGACGCTTCTAATATTAGGCATAAGCCCAAAAATAATCGGCGCACGCATTCAGGACGCTACCCTGCGGAGCCTTCTGGATCTTATTCCTGCGGAAACGGAAACCCAGTTTGAGATTCACCAGCTTGAAGTTAACAATGGCTGGTTTTCAAGCAATGCCGAGATAGAAATTCTCTATACACCGCTCGGCACCAACAGCATAGCGCTGCAACTGAAATTCGAGATTTCTCACGGCCCCTTGCTATTAACACCTGACGGTCCAAAACTGGGCCTGGCGTATGCCAGCATCACCCCTGACATTCGCAGTGACGCCTTTGAACTGGCCATTGCCGATTTCCCTTTTGCACTTCCTGATGTGACTCTGGGCCTGCTGACTGGATTTGATCGATCTGTGTTAATCGGCTTAAGCATAGCCCCGTTGAATTATAATGACGTCGACGGTGACGTAAATTTTTCCGGGCTTAACGCCAATTTTAACGCGCGGCCTGATCAATCAGCTGAATTTGGCTTGCACATGGTCGAGCTAACTGCCAGCGAAAATAGCATCAATACAAATCTCACTATTACGGGCATGGAAATGCTGGGCACTACGAAAAAGCTAACTGACATTCTTGCTCAAAGCGAAGCACAGCTAACAATACGCGCTATAAGCAGCGATGCGCCTACAGCCTTTTCAGTAACAGAACTATCAAGCGCTTACGGCTTATTGGAATCCGGACTTGATTCTGCTCAGCGGGATATTTTTCTAAATCTGGAAATCGCCGAAATAGCCAGTGATCTCCCTGTCGCCTCGTTAATCTGGAATAGTAAGGTAGAAGAAATAAGTAGCGAGCTGTTCGGACAGTACTACACATTGCTTAACGACCTGCAAAGTGAGATGCAATCGAATCCGCAAGTGCTTAACACGAAGACAAATCAGCTCGCGCAGGAACTCCTGTTGATCGGCCTGCAAAATAATTTGGCATTCAATAATTTTGTAAAAACGAATGCCTACGATGGCAACCACGAACTGGATTTACGTATTCACTGGAACGGCCTGGCTGATCTCGATAATATTGCGCGCATGGACGTCAATGCCGCATTGAATGCCTTAACCGTGGAGCTTGATGCATCGCTCGATCTCGAAGCCATCATGCGCAGCCCCGCCGCCGGTCTGGTCGACCCCTATGTACAACAGGGGTATTTGGAAATTGACAATGGTCAAATCCTAATTAATGGAACCCTTAAAAAGGGCGTGCTGGTAATCAACCAAGATAAAATTTCCCTCGATCAGTTTTTTCCAAATAATTCGGCGGCAATTTCTAACTAAGCATGATTTCGAAAAAGCAGAATTTCGAAAAACCAGAACTTTAAATAGACCGGAACTTTAAATAGACCAGAATCACGAAAACAAGAATTTTTAACAAAACCTGATTTCAAACTAACCCTGCTCAAAGCCAAAAAGACGAAGCAACTAATGCCCCAATCTCGCAACAAGAACCGCAACACGCGCGACACAGATCAGTCGCCTCGAAAATTGTATTCCTATCCAAAATATTGGGCCGAATGTTTTGGCACCGCGCCTTTCCTGCCGATGTCGCGAGAAGAAATGGATGAATTGGGCTGGGATAGCTGCGATATAATAATTGTGACGGCTGACGCCTATGTTGATCACCCCAGTTTCGGCATGGCTGTCATTGGCCGACTGCTGGAAGCACAGGGTTTTAGAGTTGGCATAATTTCGCAACCCGAATGGAACAGTGCCGATGCTTTTAAGCAATTAGGCAAACCGAATCTTTTCTTTGGTGTAACTGCTGGCAACATGGATTCGCTAATCAATCGTTACACCGCCGATCTACGCATGCGCAGTGATGATGCCTACACACCCAATGGTGAGTCCGGCAAACGCCCCGACCGTTCTGTCATTGTCTATAGCCAGCGCTGCCGGGAAGCGTACTACGAAACCCCCATTGTGATAGGCGGCATCGAAGCCAGCCTGCGTCGAATAGCACAATATGATTACTGGAGTGATGCCGTTCGCCGCTCGGTGCTGATCGATGCCAATGCCAACATCCTTCTCTTTGGCAATGCCGAGCGCGCCTTGTTGGAGGTCGCTCAACACCTCGCGTCAGGAATGCCAATAGAAGAGCTGAATTACCTGCGTGGCACCGCCATTATCAGGGATCAGCTACCGGGCGGCTGGACGGAGATTGATTCAACGCGCATCGACTGGCCATCCAAAGTCGATCAAATTCCAAGCCCCTATGATTATCATGATAAAGCCGCCAAGAAATCAGCGGCCTCAAATGCGGCAGACCCCCAGAGCAGCAAGCAGGAAGATCAATCGACACAGCCGATACGCATTATTCCCCTGCCACTACAGCGGAAAGAAAAATTTGATGCAAAGACTTGCTACATACGGCTGCCATCCTTTAATAAAGTGACGAAAGACCCCGTTCTCTATGCCCATGCATCACGCGTTTTACATCAGGAGTCAAATCCTTATAACGCCAAGGTGCTGGTTCAAAAGCATGGCACTCAAGATGTGTGGGTAAACCCTCCTCCGATCCCTCTGGAAACGGATGAGATGGATTGGGTTTTCGATTTACCCTATCAGCGCCGCCCCCATCCCAGCTATGGCGATGCCAAAATACCGGCGTATGACATGATTAAAACTTCCGTGAATATTATGCGCGGCTGTTTTGGTGGCTGTACATTCTGTTCGATTACCGAGCACGAAGGGCGCATTATTCAGAGCCGATCCGAAGAATCTATACTGCGTGAGATTGAAAAAATTCGGGATCAAGTGCCCGGGTTTACCGGCACTATCTCAGACCTGGGTGGCCCAACGGCCAATATGTATAAGCTGAACTGCAAATCCCCCGCCATTCAGAAGTCATGCAAGCGCTTATCCTGCGTCTATCCGAGCATTTGCAAACATTTGAATACGGATCATAGCCCTACAACTCAGCTGTATCGAAAAGCCAGAGCAATTCCAGGGGTTAAACGTGTCGCTATCGCTTCTGGCCTTCGATACGATCTTGCGCTAAAAGATCCAGAGTATATCGAAGAGCTGGTCACTCATCATGTGGGCGGATATCTAAAAATTGCGCCAGAACACAGTGAAGATAAAACCTTGTCGAAGATGATGAAACCAGGAATCTCGACTTACGATGAGTTTAAGCGTCTGTTCGACAAATTTTCCAAGAAGGCGGGCAAAGAGCAGTATCTGATTCCCTATTTTATAGCGGCGCATCCGGGCAGTGACGACGAAGACATGCTCAATCTTAGTATGTGGCTGAAACGGCACAACTTTAAACCCGATCAGGTACAAACTTTTTATCCATCGCCCATGGCTCTGGCGACAGCTATGTATTATTCCGAACGCAATCCACTGGAGAAAGTGCGCTACAAAAGCGACAAGGTTAAGGTCATTAAAGATATCGAGCAGCGCCGTCTACAGAAAGCGTTTCTGCGTTATCACGATGAGAAAAATTGGCCGATGTTGCGCCAGGCACTACATGAAATGGGTCGTTCGGATTTAATAGGAGACACTGATAAGCACTTAATACCAAAACTGTCTCGAAACAGTCATGAAAAAAGAAACCGCCGCCGATCTTAATGGAGTCAAGTCGAGCGCGGCAATTAGCTCACACAATTCAGCGGCGAACTTCCAGGTTAACTTCTTCAACAATCAACCATCTATCAACCGCTTGTGCTACGGCGTTTTCCTGCTCTGATGCCAATTGTTTTCTTAGCACCAATTTTTTATGCGTGTTGTCCCGATAGGTGGGAGACTGATAAGCGAGCCAAAAATGAACTTCCACCGCGTTTGAATCTTCACTGACAATGTCAAAATCTCTCAACTCCAGGCTTATACGGTTTGCATTTCCAATAACCCGTTCTCTACTTTGTCGCCACTCACGTCTGTTGCGGTGATATCTGGGTTCAAAATCGGCATCATAGCTGGAAAAATAAACATCGATCGACTGGGTCTCCCATGCATTAACCCAATCACGCACTGTCTGTTCGACCGACAAGGGCGTACTACTAACTTCTTCGGCACTGGAAGTCAGTGAATCAGCTTCCTGCGGCTCTGCAGCGGCACGCGTAATATTTATCGCTGACGCTACACTGGTTTGCGGCATTTCTGCTTCGACGGTTACTCCCTTTTCCGCTGGGGCTATCTCTTCCGCCGGGGTAGCTAGCTCAATTATCGACGCTGAAGCCAAGCTCGGTTCGACTGCCTCTGCCTCTGCATTGATGCGAATTGTTGTCTGTTCTAATTCTGCAACTGCCGTTGCAACTTCTGCGGTTGCCGTTTCTATTTTTGCAGCTTCTGTTTTTTCAACTTCTGTTTTTTTAACTTCGATTTTTTTAACCACATTTCCTGCAAGCTCATTCTCCCTGTCTGCATCACTCAGGCTTAAGGTCGCTGGCATTAATTCACCGCCAGCCGCAGAAATCTTTATAACGGCGGCGGCTGAATCTGCAGCCAATTGTTCGAACAAAGGCTCGGCAATATCGGCGGCGGCGATGCCAATCTCAGCCGCCGTCACAAGCGCCAAATTCGAATCCGAAACAACGGCCAATTCAGTGGAATCAGTATCCTCCGCTCGATTCTCAAGCGTAGCGTCCACAAGCCCCTGAGCAAGCTCACCCGGCTCGATCGACAATGCTTTTGCTAATTCAGCTTCGGCGGCACTGAAGGGCGATGAGTCATCGACAACCCGCGTGTCAGCTAACAGACCAAGCTCGGAGTTGTTGAGCTGTTGATACAATATCGCCAGCGATGCGATCACCAGTACCGCCATTAAGGGGCCCAGTGCAAGCCACTGCTTATTCTCCCGGTAGTGTAGCGTGGGCAGCGACTGCCCAGCATCTGCCTGTTTAATCAAGCGGCTCAATTCATCTTTACTCACTGGCGCCCATGCAGTTTGCCCTTGTCTTGCAGCGACGAGCAAATGGCTGAGAGAACCCGCCAAGCCGGGAAAGCCTTTACAGGATTTATAAAAATAGGACAGTGCCGCAGTTTCCAGTTGTAATTCTGGCAAGCCCGCCTTGGCGAGATAAGCCTGCAGAAACCGGGTTGTAGTCTCCGCGTCCATGGGATCCAGAACAAAATTATGGGAAACATGATGCTGCAGTGATGTGGAGTCTTCCCGATCAAGCAAGCGCTTCTCGAGAGCGGGTTCTCCACAGAGGAGAATATTCACCATCCCCTGTCGCTTGAGATGAATATTTGCCAACCGATGGATGACCAACAAGATGATGTCTGTCAGTAAATGTGCATCATCAAAAACAATGATGAGGGGTTTATCTGATTCCAGCAGCACATCTTCTAACGGCTCGGCGAAACCGAAGGAGTCGGGCAAGTTCAGCTCTTGGGCTAACATCGTCCAAAACATTTCCGGAGATTCAATCGCATAGTCAAAATAGACTACTTGATAATCTTTATGCCGAAGAAATTGCACCAGCTTTTCACAGACACCACTTTTCCCGGTCCTTGGCTGTCCTATTAATTTAACCAAGGCCCCGGGCTCACTCAGGGCACTATGCAAGCCTTGTAGCGCCTGCAAATAGGGCCCGTCACTAAAATAGAAGGATTGTCGTCGCACTGCTGTGTCCACTGGTTTTTGTAATTATTTTTTTAGTTTTCCGTAGTTACTATAGCGGCGTACTGGGTGAATCGCTGAAAGATTATTGGCCTGCTGCCGCTAATTCTTCTCGGGTGGTGCGCCGTACTCCGATTTCTGGCCTTGTTGCTGTTGTTGTTCTCCTGCAATTTCTCCTGCTTTCGTGCCTTTCTGTACGCCTTTTATCTGGTACTCGATATTTGAAAGAATTCCGCGCAGGATATTCATTTCCATTACATCGATCCTGATGCGACTAAATAATCGACGCATGCGCTGCATTAATTGTCTGGGATTATCCGGATCGTGAAAATCAATCGCAATCATGACCCGTTCAAGATGACGGTAAAAATGCTCTACTTGCTCGCCGTTGGCTTTCTCTTGATCCCAAAATTCATCTTCTTCGGCCGCAGGCAACGCCTCCTCTGCCAATGCCGCTTTGCGTAATTCATAGCAAATTACCATCACTGCAGAAGCCAGATTCAACGAACTGCTGTCAGCATCGGTGGGAATCTGCACATGGAAATGGCATTGCTGTAGCTCTTCGTTGTTAAGACCTGCATCTTCACGTCCAAACACTAAAGCAACCTTGTTGCTTTTCGCGTCCTGCACGGACTTCCGCGCGCATTGCTCCGGATTGAGCATTGGCCAGGGAATTTTGCGAGATCTCGCACTGGCACCGATAACCAAACCACAATCAGCAACCGCTTCCTGCAAACTATCTACCACCCTTGCGTTATCAAGTATGTCTACAGCAGATACCGCGCGGCCCACAGCAACTCCGCTGGGAAATTGTTCCGGCTGTACCAATGTCAGCTTATTCAGGCCCATGTTCTTCATGGCGCGCGCCGTAGCACCAATATTGCCGGGATGTGATGTATTTACCAGAACGACAGTAACCTGGTTATAGTCAAACATTATAGGGACACTACCTTGTCTATTAATCTGCAGATTATAGCAGGATCAACCGGCCGTGAAGATGCGAACTCTGCACAATTGAAGCAATTATCTTTGCTCAATGCCCTCTGTTCACAGGGTTTAGGTTCCTTTGTAAAACCTTTATTTGCTATCATGGCGCCACAACTCGGTAGCCATAAGCTTTGTACAGTGCTGAATAACGCTGTATTAGCCCGCAAGCAACGCCGCGCCGTTCCGTATTTTCGTCAGGAATCCAATAGATGCATCCCTTGGTAAATATTGCCCTGCAAGCTGTGCGTGATGCAGCTGAGGCTCTCGCACACAGCAGTGATCGACTCGATCGAGTAAAAATCATTAACGATGACCCCGCGGCGTTTCTAACCTCGATGGACCTGGAGGCCGAAAAGACCATCTTCTACCACCTTGAAAAGGCTTACCCCGAGCACACTTTCCATTCCCGGGCATCTGGAATTAGAGAGGGAAGCAATAAGGATATCGTTTGGTTAATTGACCCGCTGCTAGGTAATCGAAATTTCGTCACTGGTTACACGCAATTTGGCGTCTCTGTAGCCTGCCAGGTAGAAGGTATTATCCAACATGCGGTTATCAGTTGCCCCCTGCTGCGGGAAGAATTCATAGCCAGCCGTGGAAGTGGTGTGCGCATGAATGCACAACGCCTTCGTGTCGGCAGCCGAACTGAAATTAAAGACAGCCTGATCAGCCTGAATCTGGATGGCGCGACGGGAGATATCGGTCTCGCCATGCAGGGTGAAATAATGCAGGCCGGTGCCAGCCCACGAATTTCGGGCTGTACGGCGCTCGACCTGGTACAAACCGCCAGCAACCGCACCCAGGGTGGATGGGCGCCCAACGAGGCTAACACGACTCTGGCGGCGGCAAAATTAATCCTGCAGGAAGCAGGAGGCTTGTTAGGCAACGAAACAGGAAGTCCTGAATTAAACGCGGGTAAGGAACTGATCTTTGGCAATCCCAAAATATTCAAACAACTGGCGCGTATGCGCCAGACTATCTCTGACTAGGCTGTGCAACTTTCTGTGTCAGCTGAATTTTTCCAATGAAACTGCGGTATATTAAACGCTCAATGAAAGAAACGACGAATCAGCCGCTCACTAAGCCGTTTGTTTTTTTCTAGTCGCAAATCAGGTCTGTAGAAATTCATGTCTTCCTCCAAGAACAAGAACAGCTATAACCTGACCGAGGGCTCGATTCAAAAATCCCTGATTCGCATGACTACTCCGATGATCATCGGCATGCTCATGTTGTTCACCTTTAGTCTGGTAGACACCCTGTTCATCAGCTTTCTGGGTACCGAGTCACTCACCGCGATCAGCTTTACCTTTCCGCTTACCTTTACCATCATGAGCCTCGCCATCGGACTTGGCATTGGTGCTTCGGCTGTGGTGGGCAAATACCTCGGACGCTCTGAGTACGAAAAAGCGAAGCAAGCTTCGACTGTCATTAATTACATCTCTTTTCTGCTGGCGGGTATCGTTGTTTTCCTTTGCTGGTTCTTCATGAATGACATTTTCAGCCTGATGGGCGCCAGTGAACAACTGTTGATTCCTATCAGAAAATATATGCTGGTATGGTTTCCCGGCAGCATATTGGTAGT
>ERZ890510.1634-NODE-1634-length-14232-cov-5.682443_pt1 | contig 14232 bp, 15 predicted proteins | sample MGYA00521265_ERZ890510 | MGnify/ENA primary metagenome ERZ890510 (study PRJEB32303, sample SAMEA104408624) | aquatic metagenome | biome: Brackish water; feature: Chemocline; material: water | place: Baltic Sea | collected 2014-10-26T21:54:00 | depth 110 m ...
CCGCGTTGGCGGCTGGTCTTGGTCGCGTTGACGCATCTTTGGGGACACCCCATCCTCCGGCGATGGTGGGCTTTGACACTACCCCGGATTTTGCCTGGCTGACGATTGGCGCTGGGCCCGAGCCGTTCTTTCTGCTCCTCGCGGCATTGATTATCGATGCGCTGCTGGGCTTGGTCCTGCGCAAGCCTCGCCGATTGTTTGACCGGATCGCCGCGCGCAGTATCACCGAAGTTGTCCGCCGCCTTGGCCGCGCCGACCGAACCCCGGCAACGCTCCTGATCCGGGGCCTGATCCTTAGCCTCGCCATCTTGGTCACGGGCGCTGCCATCGGCGGGTTTGTCACCTGGGGTGCCGCCGCCATCCCGTTCGGCTGGGCGGTCTCGCTCGCAGTGTTGCTGGTGGTGGTCGACCAGCGCGCGATATTCGGCGCGCTTGGCCACAGCATTGTGGTGCCGCCGGCCGAGGCCGACGGCGGCGTGCGCCAAGCGGTCGAAAGCGCCGCGCTGCGCTATGCCGAAGGCGTGGTGGCGCTGGCGTTCTGGTTCGCGTTGCTCGGCCTCCCGGGCTTGGTGATCTACCGCTTGTTGCTGATTGCCGCCTTAGTGTTCGACCGCCCCGGCGGTGACGACCGCGGCTTGGGCTTTGTGCCGTTGCGCTTGCACGAAGCGGTCGCCTGGATTCCGCTGCGGCTCGCCGCCCTGCTCCTGGCCTTGGCGGCAGCGTTCACCCCGGGTGCGGCGATGGCTGCTGCGATGGCGGCGATGCTCGGTCACTCACCGGGCCGGCGCTTGCGCAGCGCGGCTTGGCCGGTGGCGGCCATCGCCGGTGCGCTCGGGGTCGCGCTTACAGGGCCGCGTCATCTTGATGGGCCCGATCGTGGCGTGACGCCGTGGATCGAACCGGCAGGCGGGCGCAACCAGGTGACGGCGGCTGACGCACGGCGCTGTTTCTATCTTCTCGTGGTGGCCTGCGTGCTGAACGCGCTCGTAGTGTTGCTTGTCGCGATGGTCGAACTCACCGGCGCCGTCTAGGTGCGGGTCCGCAACATCGTGTTGAGCGCCTCGCGCAGCGCCTTGGCGCCGTCGTTGTCGACTTTGTGCTTAAACAAGATGTCCTCCGGCGACGCGTTGGTACCGTAGTACGCGCGGTTGAGGCTTTCGCGTTGCTCGATCACCGCGCCCTCGACTGAGGCGCCAGCGAACAAACCCTTCGACTTGGAATAGGAATAGACGTCTTCGCGGAAATTCGTCGTCGTGCCGGCTTCTACGCCGACGCCGATCGGCCCGGCGGCAACGCTGGCATCGGCGCCCAACTTCACTTTGTTGAACAACACCGCATCGACCGCGCGTTTGGTCATGAACACCAGCACCACTTCCGAAGCCTGCGCGCCAAACTGCAACCCAATGCTGCCGGCTCCCATGGTGTAAAACGCCGGCGCGCTCCAGCTATCGCCGCGGCGGGTCAACATGACGCCGCTGCCGCCCTCGCCGCCGATAATAAAGCCCGCCTTTAACATTTGCGGCAGGATCAGCACCCCCTCGGCGCGCTGCAACAGCATACGCATCGAGCCCATGTCGGGGTCGCTCTGAAACGCCTTGACCGTCAAGGCGGCCTTATCGTCGAGATCCTGCGCTTCACCCGCGTGTGCCGTTCCGCCATTCAATCCGGCCGCGATCAACAGCGCCGCGAAAATCGCCGCCAGTGTGTGCCGAATTCTGTTCACGCGCATGGCCGGTGCTCCTGCTGGTTGGTCCTTAGGATGGACGTTGAATGTGGTGGCTTTGTGGCTCATTCGCCCAGATTCAAGATCAGCCCCAAGGTGCGGGCGCGGCGGAAAAACGCCAGGAATGCGACCGATCCGGCAATAAGGTAAAGCACGTTCAGCCCCGCCGCGGCCCACATCAGGTCGGGCCGGTAGACCCCATCGATCAGGATGGCGCGCATCCCTTCGAACACATGGCTCGCGGGCAGGGCGAGTGTGAAGGGCTGCAGCCACTCGGGCAACACGGCCACCGGGTAATAAATCGCCGATAGCGGCGCTAGGGCGAACACAGCAACCCACGCCAAACTTTCCGCGCCCAAGCCATAGCGCAACACCAGCCCCGACATGACCAGGCCCAACGCCCAGCCCATGACGATGAGATTGAAAAAGAACCCGATCAGCGGCAGGCCCAGCGTGTAGATCGAATAGTCGAATAACGCGTAGGCCAGGAGCGACGCAGGCACGATGCCGATCAGCGTCTTGATCAGGCTGATCGTCATCAACGAGATCAAGAGCTCGTACGGGCGCAGCGGTGACACCAAGAGATGTCCCAAATTGCGCGACCACATTTCTTCCAAGAACGAAATTGAAACACCCAGTTGTCCGCGGAACAGCACGTCCCACAACAACACCGCCGACAACAAGACGCCGAAGGCCTGAACAAACAAAGTCGAATTTTGCGCCAAGTAGGTCGTCAAGAATCCCCAAAGGATCACCTGCATGGTGGGCCAATAGGCCAACTCCAAAATACGCGGCCACGATCCGCGCAGCAGGTACCAATAACGCATCACCATTGCGCCCACGCGCAGCGGTGAAAACGCGAAATAGGCGTCGGCTCTGACAATGCTGGTGTCGCGTTCGCTCATTGCGCGGCCGTCCCATCAGCCGCGCGTCCACGCGCGATGTCGAGAAACACTTCCTCCAGTGTTTGGCGTCCGTATTGGTCGATCAGCGCTTGTGGCGTGCCGCGGTCAACAACACGACCGGTGCGCAGCATGATGACGTCATCGCACAGCCGCTCGACCTCGCCCATATTGTGCGATGCCATCAGGAACGTCGCCTGGGTGCGTTTTTGATAGGCCTTCAAGAAGGTCCGAATCCAATCGGCGGTGTCGGGGTCAAGCGATGCGGTTGGCTCATCCAGCAACAAAACGTCGGGCTCATTCAACAGCGACTTGGCCAAGGCCACCCGGGTCTTTTGGCCCGACGACAGGTTGCCGAACGGACGGTCCATCAGCGGCATCAACTCCAGCGCCTCGCCCAATTCGGCGATCCGCGCCTTCATGTCGCGCAAGGCGTAGAGCCGGCCATAAATCCGCAAATTCTCTTTGACCGTCAGGCGCCGCGGCAGGTCGACATAGGGCGAGGAAAAGTTCATCCGCGGCAATACCCGGTAGCGGTGCCGCAACATGTCCTCGCCCAAGACGGACACGGCGCCGTCGCTCGGCAACAGAACACCCAGCAAAATGGAAATGGTTGTGGTCTTGCCGGCACCATTGCCGCCCAACAGCGCGGTCGTCGTGCCAGGCGCGACATCGAACGACAGATTGTCGATCGCTGTCACCGAGGCGTAGCGTTTGCTGAGATTGCGCACCGAAATGGCGGCGGTCGCGGCGTCCATGAATCCGAATATGGGGCCTCGTGTAGACCCACGCCAGCCCCGCGTTGCCGCTGTGCAAAGCGGGCGATAGGCTCCCACGGTGACGAAGGACGAGCCCGCAGACTTGACGGTTTCTTCAGCGCTGCCGCTGGGCCGTATACCTGTGGCCGGCGCCGGTCGGCTGCGCCTACAGACCTTGGTGCTGATCCGCTGGATCGCGCTGGCCGGCCAGGCAGCGGCCATTGTCGTTATCAAATTTGGGCTCGGCTTCGAGCTGGCTTTTGTGCCGGCGCTGTTGGTGGTGCTGGTGTCGGTGGCCCTTAACGCCGTCCTCACCGTGCGCTACACGCCCACCACCCGGCTTAGCGATCTGCAAGCGTCGCTCTACCTCGCCTACGATACGGTGCAGCTCGCCATCCTGCTCTATTTGACCGGCGGTATCGAAAACCCTTTCGCGATGCTCATGCTCGTGCCGGTTACGGTATCGGCGACGATCCTTAGCTTGCGTAGCACCGTCTTGCTGGGCGCGCTCGCCGTGATCAGCCTGACCCTTGTCGCCTTCTTTCATCAACCGTTGCCGTGGTACGCCGAGGGCATCGCCTTGCCGCCGCTCTACGTCGCGGGCATTTGGACCGCGCTCATTCTCGGTATGGGGTTCATCTCGATTTATGCCTGGCGCGTCGCCGCCGAGGCGCGCCGCATGTCCGACGCGTTGGGCGAAACCCAAATGGCGCTGGCGCGCGAACAGCAGCTTTCATCGCTGGGCGGTCTTGCGGCCGCCGCTGCCCACGAACTCGGCACGCCGCTTTCGACGATTGCCCTGATCGCCAAAGAAATGCGCCGTGAGGTCGCCGACGGCGCGGTGCTCGCCGACGACATGGACCTGTTGTTGCGCGAGACCGACCGGTGCCGCGACATCCTCGCGCAATTGTCACGCGATCCGCGCCATGACGGTGAGTCGCCCTTCGAACGAATGGCATTGCCGGCGCTTGTCGAATCGATCGTCGCCCGGCATCGCTCACAAACCACCACGATTGATGTCACCGAACGCTGCGATCCGGGCACGGCCATGCCGTTCATCGCGCCGCGGTCGGAAATCGTTCACGGCCTCGGCAATATCGTGGAGAATGCCGTCGATTTCGCGCGAACCAGGGTCAACATTGCGATCACCGCAACGCCTGTCGCCGTCACCTTCGAGGTAACTGACGATGGGCCCGGGTTTTCTCATACGGTCCTGGGCGATCTCGGCGAACCCTATGTCTCGACGCGGCGGCAGAGCGGCGGCATGGGTTTGGGATTGTTCATTGCCAAGACATTGCTGGAACGGACCGGCGCCGCGGTGCGTTTCCACAACGCACCGATGGGTGGTGCCGAGGTGGTGATTCGCTGGCCGCGTGACATACTTGGCGCACCGGGAACACCTTCATGACCGATACACCTGCGGCGGAAACCGCCGCCAACCGCCGGCTCCTCATCGTTGACGACGATGCGCCGTTTCGCGATCGGCTGGCACGGGCAATGGAAAAGCGCGGCTTTACCGTGGCTACCGCCGCCGACGAAGCAGGCGCCGCCGCCGCGATCGCGACGCACAAACCGACGCACGCGGTGCTCGATCTGCGGCTCGAAAAAGGCTTTGGTCTCGACATCGTGCCGGTGATTCGCGCCCAAAACTCCGACGCGCGCATCGTTATCCTCACCGGCTATGGCAACATCGCGACGGCGGTCGCCGCGGTCAAAGCTGGTGCCGTCGACTATCTCGCCAAGCCGGCCGACGCCGATGAGATTGAGGCGGCCCTGCTGGCCTCGGGGCAAGACAAGCCGCCGCCGCCCGACCAGCCGATGTCGGCAGACCGGGTGCGTTGGGAGCATATCCAACGGATATTCGAGCTGTGCGACCGCAACGTGTCGGAGACCGCACGGCGCTTGAACATGCATCGCCGCACCCTCCAGCGCATTCTGGCCAAACGCTCGCCGCACTGACGGACGGGCAAAATATGCTGGAATTAGTGGAACTTAGAGGCACTCGCGGGTATAACCGGTGAGCAAAATGACTCACCTAAACAGCCTGGCCGGACAGGTCGCCGCGCTCGCCAACGCCCGCGTTCTCGTGGTCGGCGACGTGATGCTTGATCGCTTTGTGTCGGGCACCGTCGAACGGATTTCGCCCGAAGCGCCCATCCCCGTCTTCCAAACTGGCGCTGAAAAGCTGATGCCCGGCGGTGCCGGCAACGTCGCGGCCAATGTCGTGGCGCTCGGCGGATCGGCAACGCTCATCGGCGTGATCGGGGACGACGAACCCGGCCGGGCGCTGGCGGCACTGTTCGACGGGCAAGACCGACTTCGGGTCCAGACCGTGCCCGACGGCGCGCGTCCGACCACGGTCAAAACCCGCTACGTCGCGCAAGGCCAACAGGTATTGCGCGCCGACAGTGAACAACGCCACCCGGTACCGGACGAGCTCGCCGCACGCCTCATGAAGCTGGTCGATGCGGCGCTGCCGCAGGCGGGCGCCCTGGTACTGTCCGACTACGGCAAAGGGGTCCTCACCGTGGACCTCCTCAATCAAATCATCGCCAAGGCCAACGCACGCGGCATACCCATTGTCGTCGATCCTTATGGCCGGGATTTTTCGCGCTACCGGGGCGCCGGATTTGTTTCGCCCAATCGCGCCGAACTGGCGCTGGCCAGCGCCGCGGCCACGCAGACCACCGAGCAGATTCTCAGTGCCGCGCGACAGGTCATGGCGGACGCCGAGATCGCCAACATGCTCGTGACACGTAGCGAAGACGGCATGTCGCTGATCGCGCATGACGGTGTGGCGACGCACTTCGGCGCTGAGGCGCGCGAGGTGTTCGATGTCGCTGGCGCCGGCGATACCGTTGTTGCCGCATTTGCCGCCGCGCTGGCCGGCGGCATCGAGGTTATGGAGGCTGTGGCGCTGGCCAACACAGTGGCAGGAATCGTTGTGACCAAGGCTGGCACTGCGGTGGTCTCGGCGCACGAACTGATCGCCTATGGCCACGAGGCCGGGCTCAAATCCAGCGATGCCAAAGTGCGTCCGCTTGACGAAGCATTGCGTGTCGCCGCCGGGTGGCGCGAACGTGGGTTGCGCATCGGGCTCACCAACGGTGCATTCGATTTGCTCCATCCTGGTCATATCGCCTCGCTGTCCCAAGCCAAAGACCATTGCGACCGCCTCGTCGTCGCGTTGAACAGCGACGCGTCGGTGCGCGGGCTCAAAGGCCCGACCCGTCCCATCCAATCCGAGGCCGCCCGCGCGATGGTGTTGGGCGCGATGGCCCAGGTCGATCTCGTCGTGATCTTTGGTGATGAAACCCCGCTCGCGCTGATCAAGGCGATCCGCCCCGACGTGTTGGTCAAGGGCGGCGACTACCGCCTCGATCAAGTGGTCGGCGCCGATGTCGTGCAATCCTACGGCGGCACGGTGATCCTGGCCGACTATGTCGATGGCCACAGCACGACGCGCACCGTGTCCCGGATGGCGGGCTTGCCATGATTGTTGTCACCGGCGGCGGCGGATTCATCGGTTCCAACGTCGTGGCGGCATTGGCCGCCAAGGGCGACCGCGAGATCGCGGTCTGCGACATCTTCGGCAAGAACGACAAGTGGATGAATCTCGCCAAACACGAACTCGCTGGCGTCATCTCACCGCCGGACCTGATGGACTTTCTCAATTCTGAAAGTTTCCGGATGGAGGCGATCATCCACCTTGGCGCTGTTACCGACACGACCGAAACCGACGTCGACCTGATTCTGCGCAATAATTTCAAGTTCTCGCTGGCCTTGTGGGACTGGTGCGCGCGCAACGAGGCGGCTTTTATTTATGCGTCTTCGGCGGCGACCTACGGCGATGGCCGACAAGGTTTCGACGACAGCGATAACTTGACGGCGATGGCGCGCTTGCGCCCGCTCAATCCTTATGGCTGGAGCAAGCATCTGTTCGACCGGCGCGTCGCACGCATTATGGCCGAACGCTTGCCGGCACCCGAAAAATGGGCCGGCCTGAAATTCTTCAACGTCTACGGCCCCAATGAATACCACAAGGGCCGGATGTCTTCGGTCGCGCTCCAGGTCCACGACAGCATTCTGATCGGCGAACCGGTGCGCCTGTTCCGCTCGCACAACCCCGACTATGAAGACGGCGGGCAGATGCGGGACTTTATCTATGTCGAAGATTGCGTCGCGGCGATTGATTGGATTCTCGACCAAGCCGAAATGACCGGCATTTACAACATGGGCACTGGCGAGGCCCGCACATTTCTCGACATGGCCTATGCCGTGGCCGACGCGATGGGCGAGGAGCTCACTGTCGATTGGATCGACACGCCGCCCGACCTACGCGACAAATACCAATACTTCACCGAAGCCAAGATGGAACGCTTCCGCGAGGCGGGGTTCACCCGAACCTTCACCTCGCTCGAAGACGGCGTGAAGCGCTACGTCCAGCAGTACCTCTCCAAGCCAGACACGTACCGCTAGACAATGCCTACCAGGTCTTGACCGGCGGTGACTTGACCTCGACCTGTACCGACTCTTCCAACGCCTCGGACCAATGGGGCACACCCTTGGGGTGGAACCAGGTATCGCCAGGGTTGGCGGTGAACTCTTCGCCGCCGATCCACAACTTCAATTTGCCCGACACCAGGTGGCACGACGTTTCGTGATCATCGTGTTGATGGATCGGATCGCGCATCCCCTTTGGCCGGGTGATCGACAGCATCAGCATGCTGTCGCACTTCATCACGACCTTGACCGCGACCGGCTTGGCCATTGTCTGGCCCTCGACTTTCTCGATGAAGTCGGTCGGCGCGTCGGCGCCGGCCATGAAGGCGCGGTTAAAGTTCTCAATCGTTCCAGCCATCGTCAGCCTCCCAAGGTGTTGCGCACGGCGTCTAGCCGGGCATCGATTTCGGTTTCGCTCAGCGTGCCGCGCTCGATCAGCACCGCGCGGATCGCCAACAACCAACTTTCGGCGTAGCTGCGCGTCGGGTCCTCAAACTGGGCGTAGAACTCCACCGCGCGTTGGTGCAAGGCGCGGTCGTAGGGGCCCTCGTCCTGGCCAGTGATCAGCGTCAGCATGGCGTCGACCCGCTTGTCGAACCAGGTCGGCTCGCCGTCGGCCCGGTCGATCGGGCGCGGCGCGGTGATGGCGTTCTCCGTCATACCGGCTACTCCGCTGCTGCCTGCGCCGCGGGCGCTAGTCGTGCCAACACCTCGGCCGAGGTCATCACATCGACAAACCCGTAGACGTTGCTCAAAGCCGAATTGTGATGGCTGTCGTCATGCGCTGAATTGGCGTCGGATACCATGATTGTCTTGTAGTTCAACATCATCCCGTCACGCGCCGTCGATTCGCAACACACGTTGGTTTCAGTGCCGGTAATGACAATGGTGTCGATCCCGCGCGCCTGCAGATCGGCATGCAAGGTCGAGGCATCGGCGATGAACGGGCTAAAACGGTCTTTCTCAATCGTCAGATCGCCCGGCTTCACGATGAGGTCGCCGTGCAAAGCATGGCCCCAGCCATCCGGTCCCAGTCCGCTCAAAAGCCGCTCGCGCACCGGCGGCGCGCAAAACACCTCAAAAAGGGTGCTCCAGGATCGCGCGGTCTCTTCGGTAAAGGTCGTAACGATCCACACGACGGTGCCGCCCGCCGCGCGCATCCCCGCTGCCAATGTGTTCACGGCGGGTACAATATCGATGGTGTGTTGGCCGCCCGATGTCGCCGGGTCGCAAAAGAACGTCTGCAAATCGACCACGATCAACGCGGTGCGCGCCGCATCAAGCGTCTCAAAAATATGCGTGCGCCCACCGCGCCGTTTGGCCATCCGCGCGACAAGGCCAGGGAATAGCGCTGTTTCGTGCATCGTGGTGTCCTCCGTGGCGTCAGCCTAGCGGCTCGGGCAAGGTCGCGGAACCCATGCTCACGCTCCGTCCAGCACGGCAAATCGCGGCGCGCCGCCAACATCGATGATCCGCCCCGCGGTTGGCCCGGCAAAATGGGCGGCCAGCACAATCGCGCTGCTGCCGGCGTGCTGGTTGATAAACGCGCGCCGTGTCGCGGTCGAGCGCTCCGGGTCCAAGCAAAATTTGGTTTTCCACTGCGGTTCGGCGATCAGCACCGGGTGGTGCAGCATGTCGCCGGTGAAGAAAGCCTCCACCCCATCCGACTGTAGGTGCACGCAGTAATGCCCAGGGGTATGGCCGGGCGACGGCACCAACGACAGACCGTCGCCGATAGCAAAATCCATCGTGACGATCTCGGCCAAACCGGCGTCGACAATCGGAAATACCGAGTCGGCCAAGCTGGTGTAACCGAACTCGCCGGGCTTCACCGTGTTGTAGTGATCATAGTCGCCCTTAGAAAAAATGTAGCGCGCGTTGGGAAATGTCGGCACCCACTGCCCGTCCTGCAGGCGCGTGTTCCAGCCGACATGATCGGCGTGCAGGTGGGTGCACATCACGTAGTCGACTTCTTCAGGGGCAATCCCCATGGCCCGCAGGTTGTCGAGATAGGGCCGGTTCTGCATATGCCAAAACGGTAGCGCGGCGCGGTCTTTGTGATTGCCAACGCAGGTGTCGATCAGAATCGTTTTGCCGAAACCCTGCACGACATAGGTGTGAAAGCTAAACGTCAGCGTTAGCGCATCTCCGGCGCCGGCGATGAAATGAGGCGCCAACCAGGCGGCGTGTTCGCGCAGCGCTGCGTCGTCCCAGTCGTGAAACGTGAACGCCGGGGCGAACGGTTCCACCACTTCGACCAACTTGCGCACCGTGTAGTCGCCGAATTGCTGCGGTCTCATGGGTTGCCTCCTTCGTCGCTATTGGGGGTTGCTCGGCGCGGCAGCCGTGCGCCGGCAAAGATCGGTTCGCCCGCCATCCACCGTATGGCCGCATCGTTCTCGTTCAGCGCAATCGCCAACGCGGCGGTGAGTTCGAGCTGCCCGTCCTCAGGCTGCTTCGCGTGATTGAGCCCGCGCGCCGCCGCCTTCATTACATTGGCCTGATGGGCGTAGAGCGACAGTCGGACATCGGCGCCGTCCAGCGCAGCGGCGCACTGCGCGGCATCGGTCGCGTTGGCGCCGCGACACGCCAGCGGGCGCACGGCGTACACGGTGCAGCGTTCCTCATGTAACAGCACGCAGGGCCGCTTCAGGCGGACCCGCCCGGCGGCATCGACCCCGCGCTCAGCTGTGGCCAAGTCGGCGCACCGCGCGGCCAACGCCGCCACGGTGTCGACATCGTCGCGCTGGCGCAGATCCTCGGCGATCGCCAGCACCTCAGGCGGCGTCACCGCGACCTGGAACCGGCAACAATGCGCGCAACCCTCCCGGCAGTCCGCCGGCTGCTCGGGTGGATTCAACGTCCGTAAGGACGTCAGCAATCCTTCGGCCAACGCCAATGCCTCGTCCACCAGCACGTTTAGTTGCGTGGGCACGCCGGTGGCGACGGCTGCCTCGGTCAAACCGCGGATGCCGCTCTCCAGGATTGTCTCATAGGGCAGGGGGCCGTCGGGCATGGGCAAAGCCTAGTCCGTTTCGCCGGTGTCCCCAACTGCGCCCCGGCGCGCCGACCGCAAACTAGCTGCGAAAATCGAGCCCCACGTCCAGCGCCGGCGCGCTATGGGTCAGCCAGCCCAGCGAAATCACGTCGACACCGCTCGCCGCAATCTCCTTCAGCGTCTCGGGGCGAATGCCGCCCGACGCCTCGGTGGTCAGCCGGCCATCCACCAGGGCCACTGCTGCGCGCAACTGGTCAGGCGCCATATTGTCGAGCAACACCGCGTCGGCCTGGGTGGTCAGTAATTCCTCAAGCTGCGCCAGCGTATCGACCTCGACTTGGATCTTCACCAGATGCCCGACCTGGGCGCACACGCGCGCCACCGTCGCGCTGATGCCGCCACCCGCGATCAGATGGTTGTCCTTGATCAGGACGGCGTCGTGCAGCCCAAATCGGTGATTGTGCCCGCCGCCGATGCGCACCGCGTATTTCTCCAGATGCCGCAGCCCGGGGGTTGTCTTGCGGGTGCAGGCGATGTGCGCAGACGTGCCTTGCACGGTCTCGACTGCCGTGCGCGTCGCGGTGGCGACACCGCATAGCCGCCCCAAGAAATTCAGCGCGGTCCGCTCGGCGGCCAGCACCGCGCGGGCGTTGCCTTCGATGCGGGCCAGCACCGCACCGGGCGCGGCATCGGCGCCGTCGTCGAGGATGGTCTCTAGGTTGGCGCCCGCGTCCATCAGGCGAAACGCACAAAGCGCGACATCGATGCCGGCGATGCGGCCGGCCTTGCGCGCAACAATGTCAGCGGTTGCTCTGGCATCTTCGGGGATCGCGGCATCGCTCGTCAGGTCGCCTGCGGTGCCGAGGTCCTCGGCCAGCGCGGCGCGCACGGTCGGCTCATAAAGAACGGCGGGTAATGACGCCATGACGGTCGTTAACCGACCTGCAACATACGCTCAACCGCGCCGCGCGCGCGCGCGGCAATGGCTGGGTCCACCGTGACTTGCGGCTGCATCGTCTCCAGCGCCTGGAGAATCTTTTCCAGGGTGATACGTTTCATGTGCGGGCACAGGTTGCACGGCCGAATGAACTCAACGTCCGGCAGTTCGGCGGCCACGTTGTCGCTCATCGAACATTCGGTGACCATCAAGACGCGGCCCGGTCGTTTGGTCTCGACATAGCCAATCATCTGCGCAGTCGAACCAACAAAGTCCGATGCCGCCAGCACTTCGGGTGGGCATTCGGGATGGGCAATAACAACCAACCCGTCATGATCGCGCCTGAAATCGGCGATCTCCTCGGCGGTAAACCGCTCATGCACTTCGCAATGCCCTTGCCACAGGATAATATCGACATCGGTCTGCGACGCGACATAGCGTCCGAGATATTCGTCGGGCAAAAAGATCACCCGCGGCACGCCCAAGGATTCGACCACCTTCACCGCGTTGGACGACGTGCAGCAAATGTCGGATTCGGCTTTGACCTCTGCCGATGTATTGACGTAGGTCACCACCGGCACACCGGGATACTTCTCGCGCAGCAATCGGATGTCGGCGCCGGTGATTGAGTCAGCCAGTGAACAACCGGCGCGCAGATCGGGGATCAGAACGGTTTTCTCAGGGCATAAAATTTTCGCGGTTTCGGCCATGAAATGCACACCCGCCAATACAATCGTATCGGCATCGGTTTTGGCCGCCTCGCGCGCCAGCGCTAGCGAGTCGCCGACGATATCGGCGACACAGTGGTAAATCTCGGGCGTCATATAGTTATGCGCCAAGATCACCGCGTTGCGCTCTTTCTTGAGCTTGTTGATGGCCGCGACGTAGGGCGCATGCACGCCCCATTCGATCTCGGGGACCACCTGGCGCACCCGCTCATAGTAGGGTGCGGTTACACGTCGGACGTCGTCGGTCAGGGGCAAAGCCGCCGTCATGGTGCTGCTGCTTCTAATAAGTTGCAGGATATTCAGCGCAGCGCCTGCCGCCGCGCGCGGCTTCTTGAGCCTTTTTTCTTTATCTCCCGTTGATATAGCGCGCTGGCCGCGGAATCCAAACGAAAAGCGTCGCGACGGTCCAAACCGCCCGCTGCCCTACTGCAGATCCGGGGCATCGATTGCTTTGACACCCGCCCAAGGCCTGGGCGAACGTGGGCCGCCGCGACCGTGCGGCGGCCATTGAAAGCGGCTAGATGACCCATTTTCTCGTCACCGAGGACAAACCCGACGGCCACCGGCTTGAGGATATTCTAAACGCGGTGCGCGGCGACATCATCAAACGCGCGACCAAGATCGCCGACGATCGTCGACCCGAAGCGGCTCACGTCTTGAAAAACAACATCCGAATTCTCGAATTGCTGACCGAAGCGATCCAGCTTGCCGAGGATTCCACCGTCACGCTGACCCGGGCCTTCGGTCCCAACATCAAGGGCGGGCCGCCGCGCATCGGTAAGCCCTAACCCGACAGCGGCTGCGCGGTCTTCGGTGGCGCTTTCTCCGTTGGCAATGTCAGGCGGTGCCATCTTCGGGGCGCGCGGCAACTCGAAGAAAAAATGCGCGCCCTTCGTTGACGGCTCGGTGCCGATGCGCCCGCCCATCGCCGTCACCAGATCGCGCGCGATCGACAGGCCCAATCCGCTACCACCGATCTTGCGGTCGGCCGGTCGCGGCAATTGAACGAATCTGTCGAAGATTTTTTCCTCTGCGCCCGGCGGAATGCCCGATCCGTCATCGGCAACGGTGACCCGTACCGCGGCACCCGCGTCGATGATGCCAATGCGCACAGTGCCCTTCAGCGGGCTGAACTTGACCGCATTCGACAGCAGGTTCTGCAAGGCTTGGCGTGTTTTTTCTTCGTCCCCGAGTAAGAAAAGGCCGCCGCTGTGATCGTCGATCAGGACATCCACGCCAAAGCTGTCGGACATTGGCAGCATCTCCTCGACGGCGCCGCGCACCAACGCTACCGGGTCAATTGGACGAATATCGAAGTCGTCCTTGGCGCTGGAAATTCGTTCAAGGTCGAGAATGTCGTTGGTTAACGTGATCAGCCGTTCGGTATTCCGTTCAGCTATCCTCAACATCCGTTCGCCCTGTCCCGGAATCGTGCCGCCGATCCCCGCCGAGAGAATCTGCAACGCCGCCTGCAGCGCCGTCAGTGGTGTGCGCAGCTCGTGACTGACGGTTGCAATCAATTGTTCCTTAACGACGCGGGCGTCCTCGCGGTCAGTAATGTCGGCGGCCGTCGCGATGATTGTACCGTCATGGGGATTGCGCACCACGTTCCACTGAAGCCAGCGATAGGAACCGTCCGCCGCGCGAAAGCGATTGACGTGGTTAACGATGGGCTGGCCGCGC
>ERZ890510.1635-NODE-1635-length-14232-cov-4.869648_pt1 | contig 14232 bp, 13 predicted proteins | sample MGYA00521265_ERZ890510 | MGnify/ENA primary metagenome ERZ890510 (study PRJEB32303, sample SAMEA104408624) | aquatic metagenome | biome: Brackish water; feature: Chemocline; material: water | place: Baltic Sea | collected 2014-10-26T21:54:00 | depth 110 m ...
GCTCGGGAAGCAGAATTAAATAATTATCCAATCGAATTGAAAAAGCTTCTGGGCGGCTACTACACACTTGGAAGAGTATTCGTAAAACTAATTGGTAATCCCCAAATAATGCAAGCTGCCACTAAATACGGAATGGCCTCAAAACCATTAATGAGATTTACCTTAAAACTTTTAGCCAATCTATATAGCCCAGCTGGCAAGACAAAATCTGATCGAATAATTAATGCTCTGACAAAAATAGTTCCAGCTGCCTAATAAGTACTTAGTATCCTCAGTCACATAAGTTGCAAATTTTGCTGTGCACAAGTGCACAAGTGCGAAAGTGCACGGCTTCACTAACGAGAAGATTCCCCTCTGAATAGACTCAATTCGAACAACTTAATCAGGCTTTATTATTAAGGGAGTTTCTCTTGAACGTTGCTTGGCCAATAATTGGACTAGGTGGCATAGCCTTTTTCTTCGCAGCTTTTTCTATCATCGCCGGAGCTCTTACTGGCCCAAAAATTTATAACCGAGCAAAGCTTTCAGCTTATGAATGTGGCATCGAACCAACACCACAACCAGTTGGTGGTGGAAGATTTCCTATTAAATATTACTTAACCGCAATGCTATTTATAGTTTTTGATATAGAAATTGTATTTTTATATCCTTGGGCAGTATCTTTTGATCAACTCGGTTTCTTTGGTGTTATAGAAATGATTTTTTTCATCGCCACTGTATTTATTGCTTATTCATATGTTTGGCGTCGCGGCGGGCTTGAGTGGGAGTAAATAATGGGTATTGAAGAGAAACTACCAAGTGGAGTGATGTTAACTTCTGTTGAACAACTAGCAGGATATGTTCGTAAATCATCTTTATGGCCTGCAACTTTTGGTTTAGCTTGTTGTGCAATTGAAATGATGGCAACTGGAGCAGGGCGTTATGACTTAGCAAGATTTGGCATGGAAGTTTTTCGCGCAAGTCCACGTCAAGCAGATTTAATGATTGTGGCAGGAAGAGTTAGCCAAAAGATGGCTCCAGTCTTAAGACAAATTTATGATCAAATGGCTGATCCTAAATGGGTTTTAGCTATGGGAGTTTGTGCATCAAGTGGTGGCATGTTTAATAATTACGCAATTGTGCAAGGGGTTGACCACGTTGTTCCAGTCGATATGTATTTACCAGGTTGTCCACCACGTCCAGAAATGTTGATGGATGCAATTTTAAAAATTCATGATCAAATTCAAGATATGAAACTTGGTAAGCAAAGAGAAAAACAAGTTATTAATTTAGAAGTAAAAAGTCTAAAAGAATCACCACTCATTGAACTAAAGGGATTGCTTTCATGAGTGATGACAACGAGATTGTTAGCCAAAACGAGAAACCAATATTAAAAGATGTCATCAAAGGTGCATTCGGTAGCCCAACTTCTGCAGGAGATACAAGCGGATTTGGTGGATTGGTTACAACAATTCAGGCAGCACCAGCAGCAATTAGACCTTATGGAAGCTATTTTGATTCGATAGTTGATGCATTAGAAAGAGTACTAAAAACAAATAATTTAACTCTTGAACAAGTCGTTGAACGAGTAGTTGTACAACATGATCAATTGACCCTTATGGTGATCAGTAAACATTTAGTGACAGTTGCTCAAGCTTTAAGAGATGATCGCGAACTTCGTTTTGAAATGTGTATGGGAGTTACTGGGGTTCATTGGCCAAATGAAATAGGTCGCGAATTGCATGCAATTTACCCGTTTGTCTCAATTACTAATAATCGTAGGGTATTGGTTGAAGTTGTAGTTCCAGATAGCAATCCACACATTCCTTCAATCACATCTGTTTATCCTGCAAATAATTGGCACGAAAGAGAAACCTATGACTTCTTTGGAATTATTTTTGATGGACACCCATCTTTAACAAGAATTGAAATGCCAGATGATTGGGTTGGTCATCCGCAAAGAAAAGATTATCCATTAGGCGGAATTCCAGTTGAATATAAAGGTGCAGTAATTCCAGCACCAGATAATAGAAGGAATTACCACGGATGAGTACTGATATTTTTTCTGGTTCTTATGAAACAACTCAAGGTCGTGTTTACACACTTTCAGGTGGAGATTGGGACACAGTTCTTGGTGCACAAAATGGTGAAAGAGAACGAATTGTTGTCAACATGGGACCACAACATCCATCAACACATGGAGTTTTACGTTTAATTTTAGAACTTGATGGTGAAACAGTTACCGAAGCAAGATGTGGAATTGGTTATTTACACACCGGTATTGAAAAAAATATGGAATACCGATCCTGGGTTCAGGGAACAACTTATGTAACAAGAATGGATTACTTAGCTCCTATCTTTAACGAAACCGCATATTGTCTGGCAACTGAAAAATTATTAGGAATAACAGAACAAATTCCAGATCGCGCAAATACGATTCGCGTCATGTTAATGGAATTAAATAGAATGTCTTCACATTTGGTGGCCCTTGCAACAGGAGGAATGGAATTAGGTGCCTTAACTGCAATGACAAATGGTTTTAGAGACCGCGAATTGATTCTTGATCTTTTTGAAATGATCACTGGTTTAAGAATGAATATGGCTTATGTTCGACCAGGTGGAGTAGCAATCGATTTACCAGTCGGGGCTGAAAAGAAAATAGAGGAAACTTTAAAGATTTTAAAGAAAAGATTAAAAGATAATTTCAACATTTTAGTAGACAACACTGTTTGGACAGCACGAACAAAAGGTATTGGAGTACTTGATTTAACAGGGTGTATGGCATTAGGAATAACTGGTCCAGTACTTCGCGCAACTGGACTGCCATGGGATTTAAGAAAATCACAACCCTATTGCGGTTATGAAAACTATGAATTTGATGTAATCACAGAAAACACCAGTGACACTTATGGAAGATTTCTAATCCGCATGCGTGAAATATCTGAATCATTAAAAATTGTGGAACAAGCACTTGCACGTTTAAAGCCAGGACCAGTCATGGTTGAAGATAAATCGATTGCTTGGCCAGCTCAACTTGCTTTAGGTGCAGATGGTTTGGGAAATTCACTTGACCACATCAGAAAAATTATGGGTCAATCAATGGAATCACTAATTCACCATTTCAAATTAGTTACTGAAGGATTCAAAGTTCCAGCTGGCCAAGCCTATGTTGCTATCGAATCTCCTCGAGGAGAACTTGGCGCATTAGCAGTAAGTGATGGTGGAACAAAACCATATCGAGTTCACTTCCGAGATCCCTCATTTAATAATTTGCAAGCTGTTGGCCCAATGGGCGAAGGCGGTCAAGTTGCTGATCTTGTTGCAGCAGTTGCCTCAATCGATCCAGTGATGGGTGGTGTTGATAGATGAGTGTTAAAGAAATAACAGCAGAACATATTGAAGAATTAGAAGTGCTAGCAGCTAAATATCCAGTAAGAAGATCTGCACTTTTACCAATGTTGCATTACGTGCAATCAGTGCAAGGAATGGTTTCACCAAAAGGAATCCAAACTTGTGCCACAGTGCTAGATCTAACTCCAGCTGAAGTTGCAGCGGTAGCAACTTTCTACACCATGTTTAAAAGATTTCCCATGGGTAAACACCACATTGGAGTATGCATAAATACTTTATGTGCACTTCTTGGTGGCGATGATTTGTGGAAAGAATTAACTGAAACTTTGGGAATAGGTCACGATGAAACAACTTCAGATTCAATGTTCACAATTGAAAGAATTGAATGCCAAGCCGCCTGCACAGTAGCTCCGGTGATGACAGTTAATTGGGAATTTATGGATTCAATGGATCCGGCAAAACTAAAAGAATTAATTGAAAAACTTAAAACGGGCGCACCTGTTCAATCCACTCGAGGAACTTTGATAACTTCAATTTCAGATTCTGAAAGATTATTAGCTGGATTTAATGATGGCAAAGTTAACGATTCACCAGATGCCGATGATTCAATGCTTGCTGGATTAAGAGTTGCTAAAGAACGAAACATGACTGCACCAATTGGTAAAGGTGTGCGATAAATGGGATTAACACCAGTACTAACTGCTCACTGGGATGAGCCAAAATCATTTGACATTGAAAATTATCAAAAACATGCGGGCTATGTTGCTTTAACTAATTCTTTGAAAATGACACCTGATGAAGTTATCGGAGTTGTGAAAGATTCTGGTTTACGCGGTAGAGGCGGCGCTGGTTTTCCAACCGGATTGAAATGGTCTTTTGTTCCCCAAAATGATGGCAAGCCGCATTATTTAGTTGTAAATGCTGATGAGTCAGAACCAGGTGCTTGTAAAGACATTCCATTGATGTTGGCAAACCCACATTCACTAGTTGAAGGTGTGGCAATTGCTGCTTATGCAATTAGAGCAAATCATGCATTTATTTATATTCGTGGTGAAGTGCCCCACGCTATAAGAAGAGTGATGAATGCAGTTGAACAAGCTTACGCACAAGGATTATTAGGTAAAAATATTAAAAACTCAGGCTTTGATTTAGATGTTGTTGTTCACACCGGAGCCGGTGCTTATATTTGCGGTGAAGAAACAGCACTACTTGATTCATTAGAAGGACGTCGCGGCCAACCAAGATTAAAACCACCATTTCCAGCAGTTGCTGGTTTGTATGCTTCACCAACAGTTGTTAATAATGCTGAAACTTTGGCAAGTGTTCCATCAATTATTTTGAATGGTGCTGACTGGTTTAAATCAATGGGAACTGAAAAATCACCAGGATTTAAATTGTTTGCTGTTTCAGGTCATGTGAAACGACCTGGAATTTATGAGGCAGCTCTTGGTACGCCAATGAGTGAACTTCTTGATTATGCAGGTGGAATGAAACAGGGTAGAGATTTAAAGTTTTGGATTCCTGGTGGATCCTCAGTTCCAATGCTTACCCCAGAACATATTGATATTCCAATGACTTACGAAGATTTAGCTGCTGCAGGAACAATGCTTGGTACAGGAACACCAATGATGTTTGATAAAACAACAAGTGTTGTAAAAGCAGTTTCACGATGGTTGGAATTTTATAAACACGAATCTTGTGGTAAATGTACTCCGTGTCGGGAAGGAACTTATTGGATCACTGGAGTCTTAGAAAAATTTGAACATGGAGTTGGTAAAGAACACGAACTAGAACTTATAAATGACATTTGTGGACAAATCGCTGGTCGTTCATTCTGCGCACTCGGTGATGCAGCCGCCACACCATTTCCTGGGGCAATGAAATATTTTGCAAGTGAATTTGAAGAAGCAACGAGAAAACCAGTTGATGTCTCATTTCCACCTGAAAGAACAAAAATATTTTCTACAGTTGGTGTGATGTGACTTTAACTTCTGATAACAAAGCAACTAACACTCAAGAATTAATTACTGCCACAATCGATGGCATTCAGATGCAAGTTCCTAAAGGTACTTTAATTATTCGGGCTGCAGAAAAAATGGGAACTTTTGTTCCACGTTTTTGTGATCATCCATCACTTGCTCCAGTAGCTGCTTGTCGCATGTGTTTAGTTGAAATTGAAGGAATGCCAAAACCTCAACCATCTTGTGCGATACCTCTAACCGAGGGAATGGTTGTTAAAACTCAAATGACATCCAAAGTTGCTGAGGATGCTCAAGCAGGCGTGATGGAATTTCTATTGATTAACCATCCACTTGATTGTCCAGTTTGCGATAAAGGTGGAGAATGTCCACTGCAAAACCAAGCAATGACTGCTGGTCGAACTGAATCAAGATTTGAAATTGAGAAAAGAACATTCCCTAAACCTTTGGAATTAAGTACTGAAATATTGCTCGACAGGGAACGTTGTGTGGAATGTGCTAGATGTACAAGATTTTCCGAAGAAATTGCTGGAGATCCATTTATTGAATTGTTAGAACGAGGGGCCAAACAGCAAGTTGGAATTGCAACCGATGAGCCATTTAATTCTTATTTTTCCGGCAACACTGTACAAATTTGTCCGGTCGGGGCTTTAACAAGTTCTGCTTATCGATTTAGATCAAGACCATTTGATTTAGTTTCAGTTAAAACAACTTGTGAACATTGTGCTGCTGGTTGTTCACTAAGAACAGATTACCGCCGGGAAACAGTTATGCGAAGATTAGCTTGGGAAGATCCAGAAGTTAACGAAGATTGGAACTGTGACAAAGGAAGATTTGCATTTGGATATTTAAAAACAAATCGTCTAACTCAGCCAAAAGTAAGAAATCTTGATGGAAATCAAATCGATGCATTGTGGCCAGATGCTGTTGATATTGCCGCTGCTGGATTAGCTAATGCGCAAGGAAAAGTTGCTGTTCTACTTGGTGGACGTTTAACTTTGGAAGACGCATACGCATACTCTAAATTTGCTCGCGTTGCATTAGGCACAAATAATATTGATTTCAGAAACCGCGATCACAGTGAAGAAGAACAACAATTCTTAGGATCAGCTGTAGCAGGAAATCATAATTCAGTTACATATAAAGAATTAGAAAATGCACAAAACGTAATTTTAGTAAGTTTTGAACCAGAAGAAGAATCACCAATAATATTTTTAAGATTAAGAAAAGCAATGCAAAAAGGTAATTTGAAAGTTACAGCAATTGCTCCCTACCTTTCAAAAGGTTTAGAAAAACTAAATGCTGAGGTTGTCGCAACAAAACCAGGTGAAGAAGGCAAAGTCCTGTCCGGAATAGATATAGTAGAAAATTCAATAATTTTGATAGGCGAGCGAGCCGCGGCTATACCTGGACTACTCAGCGTTGCACTTGAAGTGTCAAATAAAACTCAATCTAAAATTTCCTGGATTCCAAGACGAGCAGGTGAAAGAGGAGCCCTAGAAGCTGGAGCTTTACCGGCGTTATTGCCCGGGGCTAGACCAGTAGCTGATGCTTCAGCGCGAAGTGAAGTTGCAAAAGTATGGGGAGTAAGTAATTCGAAAATTCCAAGTGAACCAGGTCTTGATCACAGTCAAATAATTAAAGCTGCAATAAATGGTGAACTAAAAGCACTAATTATTGCTGGGCTAGATGTTTTGGACGCTCCAGATCCTAAATTATTTAGTGAAGCGATTAACGCAGTTGATTTTGTCATCACAATTGGGGTGCAAGAAAACTCTTTGACTCGTTATGCAAATGTTTCATTACCCGTAGCCCCTGTTACAGAAAAATCAGGAACTTTTATTAACTGGGAAGGAAGACCAAGACCATTTGGTAAAGCAATTGGATCAACCAATGCATTAACAGATGCCCGGGTGCTTTCAATGATTGCAGAAAGTATGGATTTAGATTTTGGATTACAAATCATAGAAGATTTACGGATGGAACTTTCGGAACTTGGAATTTGGAATGGTTCAAAACTCGAAAAACCTCAATTTGAATCTAAAGAAATAGTTGATTTCAAAAATGACAATGTTATTTTGAGTACCTGGCACCAATTATTAGACGAAGGTGCAATGCAAGTTGGAGAAGAACACTTAGCTGGTACACAAAAAAGTTCGGTTGCTTATTTGAGTGAAGAAACGGCTAAGCAAAATAATTTAACAACTGGAGATTTGGTAACTGTTTTAAACACTCGAGGTTCAATTACCTTGCCGCTGGAAATAATCGAAATGGTTAATAAAGTTATTTGGATTCCGTTTAATAGCAAAGATTCAAAAGTTAAGCAAAGTTTAGGTGCCAAAGAGGGCGACATAATGCTGATTGAAAAAGGAAAAGTTTGATGAAACTTTTTCCTAATGTTTCACTAGGAGCTTTTGGTATCGATCCATGGTGGGTTACTTTAATTAAAGTCTTAGCAGTTTTTGTGATTTTAGTATTGATGACATTGCTGGCCATCTGGGCGGAAAGAAGAATCGTTGCTCGAATGCAAATGAGAATTGGTCCGAATCGAGTTGGTCCCTTTGGAATTTTGCAAGGATTAATGGATGGAGTGAAACTTGCTCTCAAGGAAGATGTAATTCCATTCACAGTTGATCGCGCTGTATATATTTTGGCTCCAATTATCAGTGCCACAACAGCTTTTATGACATTTGCTGTAATTCCATTTGGCCCAGAAGTTTCATTTTTCGGAGTTATTACCCCATTGCAGTTAACTGACTTTCCGGTAAGTGTGCTTTACGTTTTGGCTATTGCCTCAGTTGGAATTTATGGAATTGTTTTGGCTGGTTGGTCATCGGGTTCCACTTACGCACTCTTAGGTGGTTTGCGCTCATCAGCACAAATGGTTTCTTATGAAATTGCGATGGGACTTTCATTTGTGGCGGTATTTCTTTATGCAGGTTCGATGAGTACATCACAAATTGTGGCAGCCCAGGAAAGAACTTGGTACATCTTGTTATTGCTTCCCTCATTTTTAATTTATGTAATTTCCATGGTTGGAGAAACCAATAGAGCACCATTTGATTTGCCAGAAGCTGAAGGTGAATTAGTTGGCGGATTTCATACTGAATACTCCTCTTTAAAATTCGCACTTTTCTTTTTAGCCGAATACATAAATATGGTCACAGTTTCCGCTCTTGCTACGACATTATTTTTGGGTGGTTGGCGAGCACCTTTTCCAATTTCGTTAATTCCAGGGGTGAATGAAGGTTGGGTTCCACTAATTTGGTTCTTTAGCAAAATTGCAGTCTTCTTGTTTGTATTTATTTGGATTCGTGGAACTTTGCCAAGATTTAGATATGACCAATTTATGAATTTAGGTTGGAAAATTTTAATTCCAACATCCCTTGCCTGGATCACAATCGTGGCAATAACTAGAGGTTTAAGAAATTCATTAGACCTTCCAACTGGTCAAACTGTTGCCTTATTAGGGGTTCCTTTAATTGCAGTGGCGCTAACACTATTTATTAGAGATTGGCGAAAAGCTAACGCTGAAGAAGCTTTAGAAGAAAATCAAATTTTAGTAACAGAAATTGATCCTTTTGCTGGCGGACATCCAATTCCACCATTACCTGGACAAGTTTTAGTCGAACAAACTAGCTCAAGACAAGGAATAACAAATGGCTGAGATTCCACAAATGATGAGGGCTTTTGGTACAACTTTTCTTTCAATGTTTAGAAAAGTTACAACCGAACAGTATCCAGAACAAAAAGATCAGTTCCCTCCACAGGCAAGATTTCATGGCAGACATCAACTCAATAGGCATCCAGACGGTTTAGAAAAATGTGTAGGTTGCGAACTTTGTGCCTGGGCTTGTCCAGCAGATGCTATTTATGTTGAAGGAGCCTCCAATGATGAAGAAAGATTTTCCCCAGGGGAACGCTATGGACGTGTTTACCAAATAAATTATTTGAGGTGTATTGGTTGTGGGTTATGCATTGAAGCATGCCCAACTCGTGCTTTAACAATGACTAACGAATATGAATTAGCTGATAACTCCAGAACAAAATTAATTTATGAAAAAGATGATTTACTTGCACCACTGCAACCAGGTATGGCTCAACCGCCACATTCTATGATTGATGATTTTGTCGCACAAGATTATTATGACGGCAAAGTTAAAGCAGCTTCGGCTGAACAATTTGCAGAAATTGAAATATTAAAACAGAAAAAGGCACAGGATTAAAACATGTTTCAAAATTTAATGCCTTTAGTTGAATCTGCAAACGCAGTTTCATTTGAACCAGTTGTTTTTTGGATAACGGGGAGTTTATCTGTTTTGGGTGCAGTTGGAATGCTTGTTTCTAAAAAAGCTGTGCATAGTGCCCTTTGGGTTGCCCTGACAATGATTAACCTGGCTATTTTATATGTTTTGCAATCAGCACCATTTCTTGGCGTTACGCAAGTTGTTGTTTACACAGGCGCAGTAATGATGTTGTTCTTATTCGTTTTAATGATAGTTGGAGTCGATGCTTCAGACTCACTAATTGAAACTATAAAAGGACAAAGAATGCTTGCAATATTTGCAGGACTAATTTTAGTCGTTTCATTAGTCTTGTTATTAAGTAATTCTTTTTATGTGCAGACTAATGGGTTAGAAACAGCAGATTTAGAATATGGTGGAAACATTCAAGGAATTGCAGCTCTGCTCTTTAGTAAATACGTTTTAATTTTTGAATTAACTTCAGCATTATTAATTACAGCAGCTGTGGGCGCAATGGTTTTGGCCCATAAGGAAAGAGCGGTTCCCCGGAAAACGCAAGCACAAATGGCAAAAGAATTATTTTCTTCAGGAAATTATAAAGGACCACTTCCATCTCCAGGTGTTTATGCAAGACATAACTCAGTTGATACTCCCGCCCTTTTACCAGACGGATCAGTCTCACAAATTTCGATTCCAGGTCCAATAATTGCAAGAGGTGCCGCAAAAACAATTAATCAAAAAGATATAGATGAAGTACAAAGCATTTCAGAAGGTCGCGGAATTATTGATAAAGAAGTAGAGGACCAATAACGATGAGTCCTAATGCTTACTTAGTTTTATCTGGAATTATATTTTCAATTGGTGCCTTAGGTGTTTTATTAAGAAGAAATGCGATTGTTGCGTTTATGTCAATTGAACTTATGCTCAATGCGGCTAACTTAGCCTTCGTAACTTCAGCGAGGGTGTGGGGAAATTTAGATGGTCAAGCTGCAGCATTTTTTGTCATGGTAGTTGCGGCTGCAGAAGTTGTGGTTGGTTTGGCCATTATCGTAACAATTTTTCGAACTAGGAATTCAGCTTCTGTAGATGAAGCAAGTTTGCTTCGCTGGTAATAAAAGATTAGAGACGGGAAAAATTAAGTGATCGCCTTAGCAATAGCTCTGCCAGCACTGAGTGCTGCTCTGCTACTTTCACTTGGTAGGCGAACAAATATTTGGGGACCTTATTTATCGATAGCTGCTTCGACTTCAGCTTTTCTTGTGGGCCTATGGCAATTTTTATTAATGACAAACAGGCCAACTGAAGAGAGAGCCTCAATAACAACTATTTATGAATGGCTAGTAGTGCCTGGAACTAATTTTAAAATTAACTTTGGTCTGCAATTAGATCAATTATCGGTCTCTTTCGTATTGCTAATTACTTTCGTTGGAACCTTAATTCATATTTATTCTTTAGGCTACATGTCACATGATGAAAACAAAAGAAGATTTTTTGCCTATCTAAATCTTTTTGTTGCAGCTATGTTGTTGTTAGTTTTGGCTGATAATTATCTATTACTTTATGTGGGCTGGGAAGGTGTTGGTTTAGCTTCTTATTTGTTGATCGGATTTTGGCAGCATAAACCAAGTGCAGCAGTTGCTGCAAAAAAAGCATTCGTAGCAAATAGAGTTGGAGATTTCGGTTTGTCTCTAGCAATCATGATGATGTTCATAATTTTTGGTTCAGTAAGTTTTATAGATGTAAATGCAAGTGTTTCTGGTTCACCTAGTTGGGTTCCATTAACAATTGGCTTACTTTTATTATTGGCGGCATGTGGTAAATCTGCGCAATTCCCTCTGCAATCCTGGTTACTGGACGCCATGGAAGGGCCAACACCAGTTTCAGCTTTAATTCATGCGGCAACGATGGTGACAGCAGGAGTCTATTTAATTGTACGAAGCGCTTCAATTTTTAATGCCAGCACTTTTGCTCAAAATACAGTAATAGTTATTGGTGTAATTTCCTTACTGATGGGTGCTGTAATTGGTGCTGCAAAAGATGACATCAAGAAATCATTAGCAGGATCAACAATGAGTCAGATTGGTTATATGGTTTTGGCCGCAGGGTTGGGTCCAATTGGATATGTTTTTGCAATATTGCATTTAATAACACACGGTTTCTTTAAAGCAGTTATGTTTCTAGGTGCAGGTTCTGTCATGCATGCCACAAACGACAACGTAGATATGCGTCGTTTTGGGGGACTTTCAAAGTCAATGATTTTTACCACAATCACATTCTTTATAGGTTACCTAGCAATCATTGGGATTCCACCTTTTGCAGGATTTTATTCAAAAGATCACATCATCGAAGCAGCATTAAGCCATAGCTGGGCAGCTGGAATTGCAGCTCTGTTTGGTGCTGGACTTACAGCTTTTTATATGACTCGAATGGTTGTAATGACATTTTTCTCTAAACCGCGATGGGAAGAAAAAGTACATCCACATGAATCTCCAATTTCAATGACTTTGCCAATGATTATTTTGTCTATTGGGGCAGCAACAATAGGTATTGGACTTACTCAAAATAATGTATTCGAGCATTGGCTTGAACCAGTAACTGGATTTAGTGAACCACATCCACCTCTACCAATCTTGACTATTACATATATCACGTTAGGTGTTGTGGCCTTGGGAGTAATTATCGGAATTTCTTTAAACAGAAAAATTCCAAAAGTTGCACCAACAAAAGTAACTTTATTTACTACGGCTGCTCGAAATGATTTATATGGAGATTTATTAAACGAGACTTTATTAATGCGTCCAGGTATGAAGTTATCTAAATTCTTAACCATCTTTGACCGAGGAGTTATCGATGGATTTTATTCAGGATTAGGATTAATTACAGGTAGTATTTCCTCTCGCTTACGTAGAAGTGAAACAGGATTTGTTAGAAGTTATGCACTATCTATTGTGCTTGGAACAGCAATACTTGTCTTAGCTATTTTGGTGGTGAGATTATAAAATGAACTTTCCTTGGTTATTGCTAATTCTATTAACTCCACTAATTGGTATTGGGTTAATGTTTTTACCAACAAAATCATTTCCTTTTAAAACGCAAACCATAGCAATTTATTCGTCTGCCATAACACTAGTTTTTGTACTTGCAGTTTTATTACAATTCGACACATCTTCTAACGCTCTGACTCAATTTGATGTTAATTTTACGTGGATCCCAATTTTTGGAATAAATTTTCATTTAGGAATAACAGGTTTATCTCTCGTACTGGTCGCATTAACTGCTGTTTTGACACCAATTGTAATTTTAGCCACACAGCACGAACATAAAAATAGAAGCAAAGAGTATTTGATTTGGATTCTGTTAGTTGAAGCAAGTGCAATTGCAGTATTTATGGCCAGAGACCTGTTTCTTTTTTATGTCATGTTCGAAGCGATGCTGATACCAATATTTTTCCTTGTTGGCAGATTTGGTGGTGAGAGAAGAAATTTTGCAGCTTTGAAATTCATACTTTTTGGCTTGGCCGGAGGTTTGATTATGCTAGCGGCATTAATTTGGTTGTATTTTGTGACAGCTACCCAACTTGGTAGAGGAACATTTTCAATCAGTGCTTTAACCAATGAATTGAATTTAAATACGTGGACTGAACGTTGGTTATTTTTAGGTTTCTTCATTGCATTTGCTTTAAAAGCTCCAATGGTTCCTGGTCATACTTGGTTACCGGATACAGCAGAACAAGCTACTCCTGGAACATCAACGATGCTAATAGGAATTTTAGACAAAGTCGGAACTTTTGGAATGATGGCAATTCTGTTGCCTATTTTTCCAAATGCATCTAGAGAATTTGCACCAGTAATTATTGGTTTTGCAGTTTTTGGAATTTTATATGGAGCACTTGTTGCAATTGCTCAAAAAGATATGAAACGAACTTTTGCTTATATTTCAATTTCTCATTTTGGTTTCATAGTAATGGGAATATTTTCCTTTACTACCATCGGAATGATCGGTGCAATTGTTTATATGGTTGCCCACGGTATTTCAACAGCTGGATTATTTTTAACAGCTGGATACTTAATTAAACAAAAGAATTCTTCTCTCATTTCAAGTTTTGGTGGTGTAACGAAAGCAGCCCCCTCTCTAACTGGAATATTTTTAATTGCATGCCTTGCTTCGATCGCACTACCGGGAATGGCAGGATTTGTTGCCGAGTTCATGGTGCTAACTGGAACCTTTCAAAAATATCAAGGAGCTGCCATCATTTCAACCTCAGGAATAATTTTGGCTGCTATTTATATGTTGTGGCTGTACCAAAGAGTTTTCACTGGCCCAGAAAATAAAGAGAGTAAATCAATAATTGATTTAGACAAGAAACAAATTTGGATCCTTTCACCGATTATTGGATTGAGTGTTTTATTTGGTTTCTGGCCAGCTCCTATAATTAAAATTTCAACTCCAGTTGTTGAATTTACGATGAATCAAGTAGACGCCAAAGATCCGGCACCATTATTTCCTAAAGTAGGTCAAGAATGATTCGATTACTAGTTAACCCAATTTCGTCACCAAACTTTGAATACGCCTTGCTATCTCCAATCCTAATTATGTTTTTAGCCGCATGTATTGGTGTTTTAGTGGAAGCGTTTGTTCCAATTGAAAAAAGAAGACCATCACATTTAATAATTGTTTTC
>ERZ890510.1636-NODE-1636-length-14229-cov-6.572386_pt1 | contig 14229 bp, 11 predicted proteins | sample MGYA00521265_ERZ890510 | MGnify/ENA primary metagenome ERZ890510 (study PRJEB32303, sample SAMEA104408624) | aquatic metagenome | biome: Brackish water; feature: Chemocline; material: water | place: Baltic Sea | collected 2014-10-26T21:54:00 | depth 110 m ...
TCATCAATAATAAATCGAATTTTAATATCTTTTAGTTCTGGGTAGTGGCTGAGTGCCAATAAGGTCTGTAGCTCGAAATTGACCGGAAGTTCTTTATGCTGACCGAACTCGGCAAGTAATGTATCGAAGTGCAAGCGTTGTTCACTCTCTCTATATTCTTTTACTACTACGACCTCTTGCTCAGCGTCAGCAGCAATTAGCGTGCTGCTCTCAAGAATGGCAATTATGACTAAAGCTGTTGCTGTAGGAAAATTCCTTAATAGAATATCAAGAAAGCCTTTCAGGGACCTGCAAAGTTTCATGTCGCTTACCTTTTAGTCTTTTTATAGTCTTTTTAAAATTTGCTTGTGGTAGCTGTATTATTCTAATTGACATACGGGGTTTTGCTTTTTTGCAATTATTAGTCTAAAAAATGTGCATTAGTTCAAACTTCAGACGATATTAACTGGAATAAGCTTGTTTTTGGAGTAATTTAACAAGCGCACACGATAGAGTAGACCGCCACTATGACCGTCAGCCTTGAAAGACGTAATCATCCTCGAATCGACCTGCAGGGAGAAGCCAACATCCTGCTGGCCGGTGTTGTCAGAAATGGGACCTTGATGAATTTGTCTCCTTCTGGATTACAGATAGAGTGTCGTCATCAATTGATCGAACAACTGAACCAATTCAAATCGAATGCTGGGTTGTTTCCAGATTTTGAGCTCGAATTCACTCTGCCCTCATCGGACCAATCCGGCAAGAAGATCAAGTCCACCTGCAATGTCTCCTACTGCCGCCGCCAGCGTCAGGACAGTTATCATCTTGGGCTTAATTTCGTTTCGCTAGACGAGCGAGGTGAGATAGAGGTTGCCGAGTATCTGAATAAGCTAAACGAAGCCTAAGCGATTGCCACTTTTTTCCCCAGCCTGGTGACGAAATCAGGTTCATGTTGATGGCCTTGTAGCGTTCATAATTGCTGTTCTGTAGCGGTAATCCCGGATTTCCATTCTCGGCATTATCTATTATGATAGCGGCATGAAATTAATCGCCGCTTTGTTCCTGCTGTTTTTCCTCAATGTTTCCATTCATGCTGAAGAATTGTCTTTTGCTGAATGGGTAGAGCAACTTCGCGTGGAAGCGCGTTCCCTGGGTATTAGTGAATCCACTCTTGCTGCGCTCGATAGCCTGGAGGCGCCCCTGGAGCGAGTACTCGAACTCGACAGTAGTCAGCCTGAGTATGTACAAACATTTACTCGGTATTTGGGCTTGCGCGTCACAGATCGCCAAGTCAGTCGCGGTCAGGCGCTACTGGATGAGCATGCCGAGCTGCTTGAACAGGTACGCCAACGTTATGGAGTGCAGCCGCAATATTTAGCGGCATTTTGGGCGATTGAAAGCAATTTTGGCAGCACAACCGGGGGATTTTCCGTGCTGCAAGCATTGGCTACCCTGGCCTTTGATCCACGTAGAGCCGAGTTTTTTCGCCGTGAAATGCTAATCGCATTACAGATTATTGATGACGGTCATATTTCCGCGGATGGTATGAGTGGTTCATGGGCAGGCGCCATGGGGCAGTTGCAATTCATGCCATCGGTGTTCGCCCTGCATGGCGTTGATGGCGATGGTGATGGAAAAATAGACATCTGGAACAGCCTGCCTGATATTTTTTACTCGGCGGCCAATTTCTTGTCCAAATCCGGTTGGAAAGGCGATGAGCGTTGGGGCAGGGAAGTAGTATTGCCATCGAACTTTGACTTTGCTCTGGCAGGAACCAATACTCGAAAGCCGCTTCAGGCGTGGAGTGAACTGGGGATCCGTCAGGTATCTGGAGCGCCAATGCCGATCGCCGATATGCAGGCATCGGTTGTGATTCCCGTCGGAGCAGAGGGTCCTGCCTTTCTGGTTTACGATAATTTCCGCGTAACCCGGGTTTACAACCCCCCGATCTTTTATGCGCTCACGGTTGGACATTTAGCTGATCGCTTTACCGGCGGTGCCGCGATCCAGCACATGCCAGAAAATGAACAGGCCATGAGTATCGCTGATATACAGGAGTTGCAGGAACGTCTCAATTCCCTTGGCTTTGATTCTGGCGACCCCGATGGTCGAGTTGGCAGTAAAACGCGAAATGCGATTCGGGCTTATCAGCAGCAAAAGCAGTTGCCGATGGATGGCTACGCGTCGTTTGCCTTACTGGAAGGCTTGCGTAACTGATCCTGATCAATTGATAGCAATTGAAGTCAGTCGATGACTGGTTTATCCTGCGCCCCGTCGAAGCTCGCTAATTCAAGTTATTAATACTATTTCTGGTCGTTATGAATTCTGATCTTCAAAATCTGCACCTTCAGCGCTATCGCCGCATGGCGTGGATAACTATTGCCGCTGTTTATTTTCTGATTCTGGTAGGTGCCAGTGTGCGTGCCTCCGGTGCAGGCATGGGCTGTCCCGACTGGCCGACCTGTTTTGGTCAATGGATACCACCTACCAGCGAAGCCCAGTTGCCGGATAATTATCAAGAAATTTACGCGCAGCTTGGTTATGCAGATACGCGATTCAATGTGGTAAAAACCTGGACCGAATACACGAACCGTTTAGTGGGCGTCACTATAGGCTTGCTAATCTTCATTACAGCCCTTTTTTCCTGGTCTTGCCGCAAGCACGATAGTGCAATTTTCAAAGCGTCTGTAGCGGCCTTCTTTATGGTTGGTTTTCAGGGTTGGTTGGGAGCGCAGGTGGTCGGCTCCAATTTACAGCCGGGCTTGATTACACTGCATATGCTAGTGGCTCTGGCGCTGGTGGGGACTTTGTTGTTTGCGGTGGCGCAAGCGCGTCGGGGCATCATGGCATCACAGCCCGTAACGCGTATAGACCCCGGATTTCAGAAATGGCTGTATATAGTCTTGGGATTTACAATTCTGCAGGTAGCCATGGGGACTCAGGTACGGGAGATGACTGATTTTATCAGTCGGGCTCAGGGAGAAGAACTGCGCTCTAGCTGGATCGAGGCGATGCCCTGGTTTTTCTATGTGCACCGAAGTTTCTCGGCCGTGGTGCTGTTTTCTAATCTTTGGTTGGCCAGGCTGCTTGTTACTTCGCTGGGCTGGCAGCACACGCTTACCCGTTTGACACTGGCGATGATAGCGGTGATAGGCACAGCCGTCACCTCCGGTGCGACCCTGGGCCATCTCGGCATGCCGGCTCTGGTGCAGCCCACGCATTTGCTGGCAGCATCCTTGTTATTCGGCTTGCAATTCCTGATCTGGATGAGCTATCGCCATTCCCGCGATAGCTCAAAACTATCGTCTAATTTGCCAGCGAATCAGGACGCCGCTAAAAGTCGACTACCCGCGGCTTAATTCCCTGCCCACCTTCCTTTCAGGGAGGGAGTTCGATCTCCACTATGGCACCCATAGGCCTCTGCCTTTCCAGCTCCCATGGTGATTGTCGATTCGACTCTCCAGAGCTTCGCTGATTTGTGCCGCCAAGGGGATTTTCTACAGTTGCATCGCTACAGTTGCATCACTACAGTGTGCATCACTACAGGCGAACAGGATAAGGCTTAATAAACCGGTGAACAGCGCGGGTGATAGAGCTGATTTTTTCAGTATCATTGCCCCCTCCAAATTTCGACAGATCAAGGGTTTCTGGATAGCTGGATTCTCCGTCTAACAGAGAATTCTACAAAATTTGGTGCTATTATTACGCACGACATTCTTAATTAATCATTTAGAGAACAATAAGTTAGAGGTATTTTATAAAATGTGCTCAGCAATTTTTCGATTCTTTGTATTCAGCGGGGTAATTTTGCCTGGTGTTCTAATGGCGCAAGCCAATAGCAGCGAGCGTGAAGATGAAGACTCGACTATTACCTACCCGGCAACATATTTCGAACAATTCTCTCCTGTTTCCGTGAATGACATGCTGAATCAGATTCCCGGAATCGAGCGTGTGTTGCAGGCAGATCCGGGTTCCCGTTCTCCTGGCAGAGATCAGAACACCCGAGGTTTAGGCGCTAACTCGCCTATTCTTATTGACGGTAAACGGCTGGCCGGTAAGGCTAACGAGGCCTCCAGTCAATTGGACAGAATTGCGGCCGAGGAGGTCGACTACATTGAAATCATCAGAGGGACTTCCAGCGACCTGGATGTGCAGAATGCAGGTCAAATGGTCAATATTGTGCTCAAACAGGCCCAGTCCAGATCCAGTCTTTCCTTCGAAGCCGGGGCACGGCATTTTAAGGATGGCAATGTTGATCCAGAGGGGTCGCTTTCACTGACTGGCCAACGTGGGAAACTGAACTATATGGTAAGCGCGAGTACTCGCAGCGGCTATCAGCTGGATGACAGTTTTGAGCTGAGCCTTCATCCGGGTCTAAACTTCAATGAAATCGTAGAATTTGAACGAGAACGTGATCAAACCAACAGCAGTATCAATTCAAATCTAAGTTACGACTTCAGTCAGCGTGATCGATTTGCGCTGAATGCCCTGTATGCAGAAAGCGATCCTCCCAGCGTATTATTACGCCGTATAACTGATTTTAACTCCTTGGCACCAAGTATCAGGTATGAGCGAGAGATAGTTCCATCAACCTCTGCTAACTGGGAATTAGGCGGCGACTATCAACATAGCTTCGATGGTGGTTCCAAATACAAATTCTTGTTTATTGTTAATGAGCGGGAAACCGATACTACGCGCGAGCGTTTTGCATTTACCCATTTGGGCGATGCAGAAAATAAAAACTTGTACCTGAATAATAGTAGTCGTTACCAGGAAAAAATTATAAGAACTTCGTACACGTTCAACCTGGCTCAAGAACAAGGCGTCGAAGTTGGTATAGAGGCTGCGCAAACCACACAGGATTCAGCTCTTAGATTAGGTTTGTCCTTGCCGGGTACGACGTCGCCGGATGTGGGAGGGCTGCGACCAGTAGCCGTCCCCAATGCGTTTTCCACTGTTGAAGAACTCCGCTACGAGGGATTTGTAGTGCATAACTGGCGGTTAAATCCGCGTATGTCATTGGAGAGTTCGCTGGTTGCCGAGTTTTCGGAAATAGAGCAAACCGGCGACATAAACAACAAGCGTGATTTCAACTTTCTCAAACCCAAGTTCGACTTTCGCTTCGATATTAGTAACACATTCCAGATGAGTCTCTCGGCGGAGAAGACCGTCTCCCAATTGAGCTTTGCCGATTTCTCTGCGGCCACTAATAACAACGATGAGGACCAGGATACGATTGCTGGTAATCCCGAGATCGAGCAAGAGCAGTGGTGGCGCTATACCATGAATCTGGATTACCGCCTGCCTAACGATGCGGGCGTGCTGAGCTCCAGAGTTTTTTACTGGGATGTGGAGGGGGCTATTGGGCGCATCGACATTTCCCGATCTGCCACCGAATTGGCCTCAACCAATGGCAACGTGGGTAATGGATTTGTGCTTGGCCTCAGTCTGGATGCCAGCATTCGTCTCGGTATGATTGGCCTGCCACAGGCCTTGTTAACTGCCGGATTGCTGGTGCGAGATACGGCGATTGATGATCCACTCATTGCGATGGAGCGCAAGGTGGTACCCAATGATCGTGGTAATGTTCGATTAGGCTTTCGCCATGATATGCCTGGCCAAGGGCTTAACTATGGATTTAGCTATAACGATGGCATCGATGGTAATCGCCCGCTGTACGATATCGACAATGTATTGTTTATCGGCTCTAGCAGTGACTTTACCGTTTTTGTTGAGAAATCCGGTTTTGCCGGATTTACCTATCGGTTCGAAGCGGTTAATGTTCTCGATCATGAGAGCAAGCGTGAACGTCGACGCTATGATGGTTATTTAAGAGATGGCGTGCTTAGTGAGATAGAAAGATTCAGTACAACTAGCGGTGTTAAACTGGTGTTGAAAATTCGTGGCACTTTTTAGAAGAGTGAAGTGATCTGAACAAAGTTTTCGATAGGCAAAAAGTGAATAGTGGTCACTGAGTAACAAGAAATTCGACAGAGTTGTTTTTGGCGCTAGAAGGTAAATGTGGTTCCCGCATAAAAGTACTCGGTATTTTTATCACTCAAATTCTTTGCCTGTAAGAATATGGCGCCGGTCTCTACCCGCAAGTTCCCGGGCAGAACATCCCAACGCACTCGCAATTCAAGGTGTTGCCCAAGGTAGCTGTCACTATCACCACTAGTGTCCCGCAATCCGGTTCGACCCCAGCTGTCTTTTTCTTCGGCCAACCAAAAATGGCGATAGGATGCCATCAGGTTAATATTTTTCCAAGGAGTCATCTCGGCTCGCAAGCCAGGTGTTGCCAGATTACTACGACTGAAAGGGTTATAAAGACCAACTACCCCAAATTCAAAAGTGGTAGGTCCAAACAACGAATCAAAGCGTTCGTTATTTCGATCGAGCGGATCAGAGTCGCCACTGGCATAGTCGAATTCCAGCATCACCCTCAGCCGTGAGGGTATGTCAAAACTGTAGCCCAGCATCAGATACTGAAAGAAAGCACGGTTGTCGAGGTCCGTGGTATTGCTCGGACTTGTGGAAGAGCGTCGTTCACCAGTTTGAACAACGGTTTCCACTTCGAAATCGTAGGCGTTGGCCGATGGTGCTGAGCGTAATCTGAACCCGGCGGTATTTAATTGACGATTTCGGGTATTTACTTCGGCCGTGTCTTTTTCACGCAGCGCGTAGAAATATAACTCAGTTGAAAAACGCGAAGACAAATTCGGCAGAGACGCGTGAATACCGTAAAATCGCTGCGCGCTGTTGGAATCATCGAGCTCATTCTCGTTGTCCAGTAAGCTGAGCTTATCCGTAGGTAAGCGGTTGACTACCTGTGACGCCATAAAACGAATTTCACTGTCATTGCTGCCCCGGTGGTGAACTACGACCCCATCAAAAGAATTTATCGTGTTACGAAACCGGTTGCGTGCCATTAAACGTCGGCTTCCCCAGTCTTCTGAGAAGCGCCCGATTCTTACCGCCGTATTATTCGCTGCGCCGAAGGTATGACCGATATTGGCTTGCAGAATATCCAATGAATCAACCGTGGAATTACCTAACACACTATCGCTGTCCGCGAGTTCCTGGCGCGCATCAATAAATTCAAGTTGGGAGCTAAACCCGCCTTTGCGATACTGCGCATTGAGTATTGTTCTGATCGCGAGTACCTGGTCATTGGGGCTGGTGCCGGGTTGAACATTATCGACTATGTTTTCGAATCGTAAGCGTTGACTGCCAGATAGACTCAGCCCGTCGCTTAGTCCGAGAGCTTCATTCAAGCGCCACGGAGCATCCGCCGCGAGTGATATTGACGACAGGCTGATCATAGCAAGGCTGGCGATGAATATTGTAAGCGGAGCGAGTTGGGATTTATTGGGCATTTTACGGCTCGTTTGGTTATTTGTGGCGAATAATACTCGATTCTGCAGATTAATTCACTAGTGAGAAATTGCTCCAGGAGGGCTGATATGTTCGCACCGCCTGGCTTGGCCCCGCGTAAGGATTCAGAGTAAGACTGTGACAACTTCAAATTTCTCGGCTTAAAACTTGACTGATCAGAGAAGGGTCGGTAGAAGGGGCGGCTGGATCACTCTATAGACACAATCAAGATGAAAAGTTTGACCTGTAAGCGTGCGTTACTGTTGGCCATAGGCGGCTTGATATTTGCCAATAGCACTCTGGCTCAAGTCTCAAACTCAGCCTCCAATGGGTTGGCATTAAACCAGGGGAATGGCGCCGCGATGCAATTGCAGCATTTTACCCTTGAGGAAGCCGCTATCGAGATAGACGGACTTGTAGATGAGGCGGTCTGGTCTCGCATCAAGCGCATTGATGACATGCGGGTTATTGTTCCGGACACACTCGAGGCGGTGCCCTATGACACCGACGTTAAAATTTTCTATACCGATCGCGGCCTTTATCTCGGCTTTGATATGCAACAGCCCCTCGATACATTGGTGCAGCGAATTAGCACGCGCGACAACCTCGCTCTCAGCAGGGATAGAGTAGGTGTGACACTGGACATGTCTGGCGAAGGTTTGTTCGGTTACTGGATGATGTTGGCCCTAGGGGATAATCAGATCGATGGCACTATATTGCCTGAGCGGCAATACAACAGTGACTGGGATGGAGCCTGGTATGGCGCCACCAGCACCACAGACAAGGGCTGGTCGGCCGAGTTCTTTTTACCCTGGGGTCAGATGGCAATGCCTCGAGAAGATGAAGCTCGCCAGATCGGTATTTATGTTGAACGCGGTGTCGCCCATCTCGATCAAGCCTGGGCCTGGCCTGCTATTCCGCGCTCGGATCCCCTGTTCATGGGCAATCTACCCTCGTTTGGCCTGGAGGGAGTGAGTCCGCGCCAGCAATGGAGTTTCTTCCCCTATGCGGCCACCACCTTCGATGTCATTGACGACAAGCTGGACTCCGAGGCTGGCTTCGACGTGTTCTGGAGACCCTCCACTAATTTTCAATTAACCGGCGCTGTGAATCCGGATTTTGGCTCGGCGGAATCGGACAATGTGGTAGTAAACCTCACGGCCAATGAAACCTTTTATCCCGAAAAACGCCTGTTCTTCCAGGAAGGGCAGGAAGTTTTTAACACGACGCCTCGGTCGACAGGCAGGAATGGCAAACGATTTTCAATTGTGAATACACGTCGCATAGGTGCGCGACCAAGGTCGCCGAACTTACCCGATGGCCTTCGTCTGCCTACTCGCGAACGTATTCGACCGGCAGATCTCGATGCCGCGATAAAGTTGACTGGTCAGCTAGGATCAATGCGCTATGGCTTGCTGTCTGCCACGGAGGACGAAAGCGAGTTCCGGGTGGGTGACGCCAGGTATTCGCAAGCGGGCAGGGACTTTACGGCATTTCGTATGATCTACGAAGACAGTGGCGGAAATGCGGCCTACCGCGGGCTAGGTTATATAGGTTCCATAGTTCAACATCCCGATTCCGATGCGGAAGTTCATGCGGTGGACTTTCACTATCTTACCGCGAGTGGACAATGGAATGTTGATGGCCAATTCGCCGCTTCAGATTCCGATGATCATGGCTCCGGCCAGGGCGGTTTCGCGGATATTGTTTACTCGCCGCGACAGGGTATCAAGCATGAGTTTCAGCTCACCTTTCTGGATGACAAGCTGGATATCAATGATTTTGGTTTTCAGGAAAGAAATGATTCCCGTGAATTGTGGTATCGATTTGAATGGATTAAATCTGATTTAAAATTGGTACGGGATGTTCGCTTGAGCCCATTTTTAAGGTATGAAGAAAATGCGGCCGGTGATCGCACTAATAATGCCTTTCCTGTGGTTAATATGTTAGCTACTTTGAATAATCTTGATCGCGTCAGCGTTGGCATATTGCATTTTCCGGAGCGCTACGATGATCAGAATAGCTTTGGTCATGGCACATTTAAGATCGCCGCACGGACTAACCTCAGTTTAGGTTACACAAGTAACACGGCTCGAGCAGTTAGTTACAATATAGGAGTTGCCGCTAATGGAGAGTTCGCGGGTGGTTCCAATTATCAATACAGAGCTGGCGTAACCTGGCGACCTGAAGACAATATTAATCTGTCGAGCACAGTTACCTACAATGATAGAAATGGTTGGCTGCTGCACCAGGAAGAACAAAATTTCACTGCATTTAACGCCGATCAATGGCGGGGTGAATTGAATCTCGACTATTTTCTAACGGCCAAACAACAGTTTCGGATGGCACTGCAATGGGTCGGAATTCGGGCGATAGAAGATCAATTTTATTACCTGCCGGCCGACGCGCTTACTCGCAACAGGGATCTGAACAAGGTCTCCAAGCCTGCTGGCCCCAGCGATGATTTCGCTCTCTCCCAACTTAACTTCCAGCTGCGTTATCGTTGGCAGATTGCTCCTCTGTCCGATCTGTTTGTGGTGTATACCAAGGGAGATAGCCATCGCAGCTTCCTGCAGGACTTCGACGAATTGTTTCAGAACTCCTGGGATAAGCCTCTAGGTGATAATCTGGTTATCAAGCTTCGCTACCGATTAGGTTCCTGATCGGTAACGGCTCTCACTCTCTCACTCTCTCTCTCACTCTCTCTCTCTCACTCTCTCTCTCACTCTCTCTCTCTCACTCACTCTTTACTTGGTTTTAAGCTCAAGTCTGCGTATTGGTTTGCTTTTCGATTCTCTGCACGCGGTGGTGAATTTCGTCAATCAGTGGTGGTAAAACTGAGTAATTTTCACAGACTATTTAATAAAAGATAATAAAATCAATAAGATATAAGAATGGCATAGAAAGTGAATGAAAGTGAATAGTTAACCCTGATCACGAAGCAGATGATTTGTAAGTTTGAGTCTTGAGCCGCGTTTAAATACCAACGGTGTCAGGATCGGCTGTTTCCCAGCCCGACTTTTTGCGCTTGATTCAGCGGCAATGTTTAGCCCCTAAGCTGAACCTGTTTTATAAGTGAGTGAAAAGATTGATTCAAAATTCAGAATAGCTATTAATGGGGGTGACAATGGACAAGTGCTCGGCCGACGTAACGGATACCGATAATATTATGAATACTGACAAGAATACTGACAAGAATACTGACAAGAATACTGACAAGAATACTGCCAAGAATACCGACAAGAATACCGACAAGAATAACCATGGGAACAACAAAATGGAAAAGCTGTGGCCGCAGGTACGCAAGCTACTTGTATTTCAGATCAAACTCTATATCGATGCCTTTAGAGACCTGCTCCTCAGCGCACTCTCTCTGGGCGCGTTTCTAATTGATCTACTACAGCGCAATGAGGGCCCAGACTCCTATTTTGAGCGAGTGCTGAAATTTGGTCGACATACAGAGCACGCTATCAATCTTTTTAATCAATTTGACGCTGGGCAACATGATGAACATAGTGTTGATAGCCTACTTAACGAGGTGGAAGACAAGATTCGGAAAAACGTCAAGGGGAGGCGAGAATAGTCATTGAGTGTGCGTCAGAGGGTGAATATCTCCCCCGTTTTTACCCGTGTCCGCTTTGAATTTTAGCCGTTGATCGGGTATTGTCATGTCAGCTAACACCCCCACTATCAGGAAATAATTGTGCCGAATCCTTTACTGTTATTCAGTGCTCAAATTATTGCGATTCTATCGGTTCTGTTGTTGGCTGCCGGGTATTTAAAAACCGATGCGCGGGCGGCCAGTGCCAGGGTATTTGCCATTATGGTCGTGTTCATCGTTTTTTATCTGCTCAATGGCATGAGCGGGCAGCATATTGACCCTCAGTTTCGGCTAGACATTAGTCGTTGGCAATTGCTCAGCCAGTTTGGTATGAACAGCATATCTGGCTTATTCATGATTTATTGCTTCCTGATATTTCAGGAGCAACAAAAATTTCCAGTTACACTCGCAGCGGCCTTCGCTGTGCAGGTAATTCTGGACTCCGTATTATCAGCTCTAACTCTCTTTGCCCCAGAGGCAGCAAACTCATCTGTTGCAGTATTCATGAGCACTAGTATGGATGTGCTGATGCTGGTGTTCGTAGCTTCGGCAATCTACTGGACGGTAAAAGGTTGGCGAGCAGACCTGGTAGACGATCGCAGGGTTTTGCGCTGGTTTATAATCGGTGTGCAGGGTGCCTTGATTTTTACTGTGGTGTTTGTGGAGAATTTCCTGCTAGAAGTTGGCTCCAGTGTTTACGCGCTGGAACAAGCAGTACTTGTTTCTGCTATTGCGTTTCTCGCGTTGGGAATGTTGCTCGTTGCCATGCGGTTTGATTATGTTTCATTAAGCAATGTTATTCGTAAAGTGGTGGAATTGGGTGAAGAGCCGGAAGCAGGAAATGCCACAGCTTTCAATATTGATAGTTTCAATAAAGCGTTTCGAGATGGACAGCTATATCGGGAAGCCGGTTTAACTATTTCGATGTTGGCGAAAAAGTTGAAGCTTCCTGAGTATCGATTGAGAGCCTTTATTCACCAGCAGCTCGGATTCCGAAATTTCAATGCCATGTTGCATGAGTATCGCATCGAAGATGCGAGCACTGCACTTGCCAGCAATGACAAACCCAATCTTCCTGTTCTCACGATTGCCCTGTCAGTTGGTTACCAGTCGATCACCCCATTTAACAATGCCTTTCGAGAACTGAAGGGCGTTACCCCATCCGAGTTCCGTAAACGATCGGCTCAAATCCTGAAGTGATTCAAAGCGTAACAAAATAGCGTTTCAGCACAATATAGAAGTGGACTCCGGGCGAAAGGATGTTTATCCTTTCGGTCTTCGAAAAAGTGAATTTCCCCCTTAACCGAGCGGCTGGAGGTCAACGGACGTGATCAACGAGATGTTATTACAATTTGCTCACTGGATGGAGGCTCAACCCTATAGCCAGATGCTGGTGGCTGGCTATTTTAGTTACAACTGGGTGGAAGCAACTCATGTGTTAACTTTAATGTTGAGTATAGGATCTCTATTTGTAATCGATCTTCGCATGATCGGTCTGATTCTGACCGAAGTGCCTGCGTCCAAATTAGCGGAACGCTTGCACAAGCCGATGATGATCGGTTTTGTCATTATGTTTATAACCGGGGCGCTGCTGGTCTATGCCAAACCAGTAGAAACCATCCAGAGTTTGTGGTTTAGAATCAAGATGATCTTGTTGGTGCTGGCTTTTATAAATGCCTGGGTTTTTAATGCACGAATGAAAGCAGCGGATGGCACTTGGGATATGGACCCCGTAGCCCCTAAAGCGCTTCGTACCGGAGCGATTATATCGCTTTTTCTTTGGTGTGGCGTTGTCACACTTGGACGGTATATCCCTTATGACTGGGTTGATTGCGTAAATACTGATAACCCCACGATCTTATGGGCGGCCGGTTGCGTTGATCAGCTGAATGCCCTGTAGTTAATAGTCAAAAGAAGTAATAGTCAAAAGAAGTAATAGTCAAAAGTAATAGTCAAAAGTAATAAGCAAGAGAAAGGTTGAAGAGCAGAAGCAATAGTTAAGAATTTAATTAGTTGGATCAGCGCAGCTGACCAATCGTTAGTTGTTATGTGACAAGCAGGGAGTTACAGATGCTCAATTTATTGTTGAGTCAATACCGAAAAACGACAATCCTATTTCTGGTGTTGATTTTAATTGCGATCCTGGAAGCCTTTGAAGTCAGGACTTCTATTCACGGGAACACACTGCCCTATTTCGAGTGGCTTAAGAATTCTTCATGGTTAGGAATTATCGGCACGACCTATGGATCTGTCTATGCAACCGTAGAAGCCGTACATCTTATCTCTATGGCTATTATCGGTGGCACCGTGCTCGTTGCCGATCTTAGGTTGCTTGGGATTATCCTTACCGATATACCTTCGGAAACAATAACCAGAGGCACGCATAAGGTCTTTCGGAATGCCTTGATTTTTGCCGTTGCCAGCGGAATATTTTGCGCGGCAGGTGTAGCCGACAAAGTTTATTATATGCCCGTTTTCTGGATAAAAATGCTCGCACTGATAGCGGGCTCATGCTTTGTATTTTTAGTAAAGCAACCGTTACTGAATACGGTTCCTCATGATGAGATTAGGCCCTGGACTCTGCGTCTGCTCGCGGTTTGTTCTCTTCTGGTTTGGTTCACAGTGGCGGCAACGGGTCGCTGGATTGGTTTTAGTTAGGCTGAACCGAGATTTAGTGCTGATTGGAGAAGTGTATGAATAACGAGAAAAAATGGAGCGATCAGGAAATAGCCGCTATCGGTTCCAGTGTTGTGATAGTAGGCTCATTAGTTCTTTACTGGGTGCTTCAATTTGAATCTACTATAGAGTTATTAGAGCTGGCCTATGGCTCAGTTCATCTATTCAATAATCCTCTGGTCTTCTAGCCGGGAATCCCTGGCTAAATCCAACAGTGTATTTTGCCTGTTTCCGGCATCAGTATGAGGCCGGACAGAGCTACCACGCGCCTGAGGGGTAGGGATCCTGCTATTTCTGCCATTGCACGCTCTTGCCGGTGATCTGAATACTTGAGGTAGTGTGCCTATATTTGATCGATCTCAATATTTTTCTCCCTATAGTCTTTATATTTCATCCCAAGTGCCTGCTGCCTTGCCTGATCCGATGGGGATTGATTGCAGATATCGAGAGCACTATCGCCAGTGCGGTTTGGAAGAGGCTGCTTTGGAGTGTAGATCAGCGGAGGTCGAGATAAGAGATGAATCAATTCGTTTACGGTATTGCAGTGTGGCTGGACAATACTGCATGGAGCACATTGCTGCATGAGTCTTACTACATGT
>ERZ890510.1637-NODE-1637-length-14211-cov-3.996609_pt1 | contig 14211 bp, 12 predicted proteins | sample MGYA00521265_ERZ890510 | MGnify/ENA primary metagenome ERZ890510 (study PRJEB32303, sample SAMEA104408624) | aquatic metagenome | biome: Brackish water; feature: Chemocline; material: water | place: Baltic Sea | collected 2014-10-26T21:54:00 | depth 110 m ...
TCGTTTGCTTGAATTAAAACTTTTGCTCTATCTGTTTCTAATAAACCTTTTACCTTTTCAAACCCAGTAACGGCTTGACCAGCCTTTCTCGCTAAAGAAATTAAGTTAATTAGGCGTCTTGCTAATATATTTTCAACGTTACTTACAAGGTTCTCTCTTATTAATACAGGTTTTTTTGCAGATCTACAAAACAACTTTTTTTTAACAGCTTTTTCTAGGGCAGCACTTTTTGCGGAAACCCAGATACCTCTTCCAGGCAGCTTACCGTAAATATCAGGTACAACATCTCCATCTGGGCCAATTACGAATCTAATCATCGATATTGGACTCATAACTACACCCGTTGCGATGCAGCTCCTTACTTGGTTTCCTAGGTTTTTATCAATTGATCTTTGGTTCACTGCTAACTTTCTTAGTTTTAGACATTAGGCTCTTCCTCTAAATCTTCTAACTCTTCCGGTGTAGCTACGTTTAGTTCTTCTGGATCTACCCAACCAAGCTGAATTCGGGCTGTCATTACCAAATTTTGAGCTTCGGCTAAAGACATATCAAATCTCTCCAAAACCCCAACGTCTTTTACTCTTTCCCCGCCAACAGTAGTCCAGCCACCGGCCAACTCCCAATCCGCGCAAGTAGCAAAGTCTTCAAGAGACTTAACATCATCGTCTGCTAACGCATCAAGCATTTGTGGTGTTAAGCCTTCAAACTCGATCAAGCTGTCTAACACACCCTTTGAACGAGCACTTTCTAAGGCCTTTAAGTTTTGAGCTTGCAGGAAATCCTTAGCTCTTGCTTGCAACTCTCCCGCAGTTTCATCGTCAAGGCCATCTATTACTGTAAGCTCTGCTAGATCAATATAGGCAAGTTCTTCAAGCGAAGTGAAGCCCTCTGAAACTAGAAGTTGAGCGAAAAACTCATCCAAATCCAGGGTTTCTATAAATAGCTTTGTTTTTGTTTCAAACTCTGCTTGTCGTCTAGTGCTTTCTTGTTCTTCAGTCATTATGTCAATGTCTAAGCCTGTTAGTTGCGAAGCGAGCCGGACATTTTGTCCGCGCCGCCCAATGGCTAAAGAAAGTTGTTCGTTTGGAACAACAACTTCTATTCTGTCGGCCTCATCATCTAAAACGACTTTAGTTACTTCTGCAGGTTGCAGAGCGTTAACAAGAAAAGTTGGTTGATCTGGATTCCAGGGGATAATATCAATTTTTTCTCCCTGCAATTCATTTACTACTGCTTGAACCCGTGAGCCGCGCATCCCGACACAAGCACCGACTGGGTCAATAGAGGGGTCGTTTGAAATAACTGCAATTTTTGCCCTTGATCCTGGGTCTCGCGCCACAGCTTTAATCTCTATTATACCCTCATAGATTTCTGGAACTTCCATTTTGAAAAGCTCTGCCATAAATTGAGGGTCTGTCCGGCTTAAAAAAATCTGCGGACCACGTGATTCTTGCCGAACCTCTTTGATGTATACCCGTATGCGATCATTTGGCCTATAGCTTTCGCGACCAATTTTTTCGTTACGACGTAATATTGCTTCACCTCGACCAACGTCGACAATCACATTCCCATATTCTTCGCGTTTTACAATTCCATTAATGATTGTTCCAGCGCGGTCTTTGAATTCTTCAAACTGCTGATCTCTTTCTGCCTCTCTTACCTTCTGAAGAATAACCTGTTTAGCTGATTGGGCGGCTATTCTACCCATTTCAACGGGAGGAATTTCATCGACTATTTCGTCCCCAACCTGGGGGTCGTCTTTTAGGGGCTCTGCTTGCTTTACGGTAACTTCAGCCGAAACGTTTTGAATTAGATCATCTTCGACAATTGTGCGCACCCTTGTAAAAGTTGGTTTTCCTGTTTTCCGATCTATAGAAACTCGAATATCAAGTTCTGCTCCATATCTAGACTTAGCAGCACGAGCTAAACTCTCTTCCATAGCCTCAAGAACTAGCTCTGGGTCTATCATTTTTTCCCGTGCTACTGCTTCAGCTGTTTGTAAAAGCTCTAATTGATTTGCCGATGTTATTGCCATTTTATTCCCCTTCTCCCTCAACGAAGTTATGCACTTCGTCGAATTGCGTTTCGTCTATTTTTCCGAAATTTTTCTTATTTCGCAATACATCCCTAATTAGATCATCTGTTAAGATAAGTTTTGCATTGCTTAGCCATTCGAATTTCAAAGCCACGTCGCCTTCTTCTAAAGATAGAAGAATCTTGTCATCTTCAGTACCCCGAAGCATACCACTAAAACGTCTTCGGCCATCGATGAGTTCATCTGTTTCAATTTTAACCGTATACCCCTCCCAAACTTTAAAGTCTTTTAGGCGAGTTAATGGTCTATCGATTCCAGGGGATGAGACCTCTAGAGTATAGTTTTCTTGTATAGGGTCAGTCACATCCAAAACAGCAGATACCGCCGTGGATATTTTGGCACAATCATCGACCTCAATACTTCCGTCGGGTTTGTCAGCCATAATTTGAAGAGACTCCAAGGGCTGGCCAGAAAGCCGAATTCTAACGAGCTCATAACCAAGGGATTCAACCACAGGTTTAACAATGTTGGCGAGCTTAAGGTCAATAGCCGACTTAGCAACAAGATCAGACATTTTTTCTTTCAAACAAAAAAAACGGGCCAACAGCCCGTGATATTATTTCTGTGGAGCGTTGGGTTTGGAAGCCAATGCGCCGCTGTTATTTTTTCTATAACGCGCATTATAAAAGACTACAAGCATTCATTAAGATAAATTAACTAGGGTATAAACCCTGAACGTCAGTTTTAATTTTTTGGGTTGAATTTTTTTGTTATATTTGCAGAACGACCCTTTCCGTCTGACTTATTTTTAAAGCCCTCTGAGCTTTTTGGCTTTCTTCCTTTACGAGGCAGCGGCTTAGAGGGGTCGGCTGCTCCAAAAGGTTTCCGGGTCTCCGGGGGTCTTTTGGGTTCTGAGTTGGTTTTTTTAGATAAGGTGCGTCCTTGATCTTGGGAAGGGCCTGAGTTTGCCTTTCTTTCGAATGATGGTTTAGAAACTTTTTGTTTGTATTTGCTTTTTGTTTCAGAAACGGCTTCAGCTTTATAGGGCTTTTGTGTTTTTCGTTTGTCAGGGGTCGCCAGCGCTTCTGGGGTTCGAAGAGGCTTATACCTTGTTGCAACGTCTTTTTTAGAATTTTGACTGAAGTCTTTTTTAGGGCCAGACCCGTCCTTTTTATAATTGGGTCTAGGTTTTGTCCGTTCCTCGCGCGCGTTAGAAAAATCTTTCTTTCCAGTAGAAGACCGTTCTCGTCTTGGGTCTGTAAAGTGAGGTTTTTGATCGAGAACAGAAATTTTTGTTTTGTCCTCCAGTAACATTTTTGGACCAACATCTTTAATAAATTTAGGCACTTTTTCTTTTAGAATTTCAAACACGGTTTGATCTGGTTGAATTCTAATTGCACCAATGTCGTCTTTTGTCAGGTTTCCGTATCGACACAACAGGGGTAGCAACCATCTAGCCTCTGCGTTTTGATTGCGCCCAACTGGTATCGAAAACCAATCACTTGGCCCGAAGTTTTTACTGGTATCGTTGGAGCTTTGAGAAAAAGCTGTGGTTTTTGATAGCTCTTCGGGGGCGGTTTGACGTTTTTGACATAAGCGTAAGTATGCAAGGGCAATTTGTTCAGTGGAAAATTTCTTTGTTAACTTTTCAACTAAAGGCGTTTCGTCTTTAGTTAACCGCTCTTCCCAAACGGGGTCCAAAAACATCCTTTCTTCATCGCGTTTACGAACATCATCTGCTGTTGGCGCTTCACACCATTCTGCTTTCAGCTTCCCGAATCTTAGGAGGCGTTCAGCTTTTTTTTGTGATTTCACAGGTACTATTAAAGCACTAACCCCTTTACGACCTGCTCGCCCCGTGCGACCAGAGCGGTGTAGTAGGATCTCTTCGTTAGTGGGAAGCTCTGCATGAATAACAAGCTCAAGATTGGGTAAATCTATGCCACGAGCTGCAACATCAGTTGCAACGCAGACCCGAGCTCTACCGTCGCGTAAAGCTTGTAGTGCGTTTGTTCTTTCTTGTTGGCTGAGCTCGCCAGATAATGACACCACCTGAAACCCTCGATTCAAAAACCGAGAAGTTAACCGATTTACTGACGCCCGAGTGTTACAAAATACAAGAGCATTTGTAGCTTCATAATAGCGTAGTACATTTATTATGGCATTTTCAGCGTCAATCATTCCGACTCGCATTGCTCGATATTCAATATCAGCATGTTGGGATTTTTCTGTTGTGATATTAAGTCTAACAGAGTCGGGTCTTTGATAGTTTTTTGCTAGGGCAATGATTGAATTTGGAACAGTTGCTGAAAACATTAATGTCCGTCTGGTTGAGGGTGAATTTTCAAGAATGAACTCTAAATCTTCTCTAAACCCAAGATCGAGCATTTCATCAGCCTCATCTAAGACGATAGCTTTAATTGTACTCAAGTTTAAGGAGTTTCTCTTAATGTGATCACAAAGTCTTCCCGGAGTGGCAACAACTATGTGAGCACCCCGCTCTAAAGCTCTCTTCTCTGTTCTCATATCCATTCCGCCGACGCATGAAGTAACAATGGCTCCAGCAAACTCAAACAACCAGTCAAGCTCTCGCTTAACTTGCAGAGCGAGCTCTCTTGTTGGTGCAATCACTAAGGCTAAAGGGGTCTCAGCTTTGTCAAACTTTTCAGAACTCCCCAGTAAATTTTGAGCAATTGCTAAACCAAACCCTACGGTTTTACCTGAGCCCGTTTGAGCAGAAACAAGTAAGTCCTGCTCTGCAATAGATGGGTCACTTACGGCTGTTTGAACAGGTGTAAGGGTGTCATACGATTTTTTTTCAAGAGCGGTAGCTATAGTTTTTATCATAATTAAGACCTTTTTGTGGGGTCCTAGAAGTCAGAATTAAATAAACTAAAAGGATTTAAGTGCGCAACTAGGCTTAAAATGAGGTCGTGTATACGATAAATAAACACTAAGTGAATTGAGGCTGCTCTAATTTAACTAAGTCTTAGTATATTTGGAGTATTGGCAATGTAATTTGTAGTATTTACTAAGGCTTCAGTTATTCCTGGCTCTGAAAGGGAGTGGCCAGCATTAGGAACCATGACTAAATTAGCTTTTTTCCAACTTTGTGCTAACTTATGTGCTGAAGTCGGTGGGCAAATCATGTCGTATCGGCCTTGAACTATAGTTCCGGTGATGGCTTGTATGGCAGATATGTTGTCCATTATTTGAGTGTCTGAATTTAAAAAACCTTTGTTATAAAAATAATGGCTTTCAAGCCGGGCAAAAGCGTGACCATAATCGCTTGGAGTTTCAAATATTTTTCTTTCACTCCCAAAAGCAGCCAGGGAGGTTTCCCAACCAGACCAAACACTGGCAAATCTTTTTTCAACAGCTGCATTTCCAGAAAACAGTCTTTTGTGGTAAGCTAAGATAAGGTCATTTTGCTCTTCTGCGGGGATCATGTTTTTGAAATGGCCCCAATTCTCGGGAAAAAACCTCCCGGCACCACCACCGTAAAACCAGCTCAACTCTAGGCTTGTCATCAGGAAAACTCCCCTGAGTATGAGGTAAGATACTCGATCTGGGTGTGTTTCTGCATAAAGTAGAGATAATGTTGCCCCCCAGCTACCGCCAAAGACAACCCACCTATCGATTGATAATAGCGCTCTTATGGTTTCAATGTCAGCTATCAGATCCCATGTGGTATTATTTTCAACTGAAGCGTGTGGTTTTGAGCGTCCGCAGCCGCGTTGGTCAAATAAGATAATATGATAAATTTTAGGATTAAAATAGCGCCGCATATTTGGACTGCAACCACCTCCGGGGCCCCCATGCAGAACTACTACTGGAATCCCTTCAGGATTCCCACAGCGTTCAACATAGATTTGGTGCCCACCAGAAACAGGGATTATTTTTTGATCAAAGGGATCACAGGCTGGATATAAATAATCTGCCGCGCGGTTTTGTCCTGCCGATTTGTCCATGCTACTCTATATACTAAATATTGTTTCTAAGAGAATGCTCAAATTTTTAAGGTTTTGTAAATGAGTACAACGATAGATTTAAAAGAAATAGAAAAATTTGATGCTATGGCAGATGAGTGGTGGGATCCTAAGGGAAAATTTAAACCCTTACATATGCTGAACCCATGTCGGTTAGATTATATTAACAAACAGATAGCCTATGAGTTTGATAGAGATCTTAAAGTAAGGCGACCTTTTCACGGATTAAGAGTTTTAGATATAGGTTGCGGAGGGGGTCTTTTAAGTGAGCCAATGGCACGTTTAGGTGCGGATGTTGTTGGGGTTGACGCCGCAAGCCGAAATATTCCAGTGGCTAAAACTCACGCACAGAGATCAGGATTAACAATTGATTATAGATGTACAACAGCTGAAAGTTTAGTAAAAGACAATGAATTATTTGATGTGGTTTTAAATATGGAAGTGGTAGAACACGTTGCGAACCCACTCGCCTATTTATCTGCTTGTCAAAAGCTGCTTAAGGTCGGAGGAATTATGGTTTGCTCCACTATTAACAGAAACCCAAAAAGCTATGCCATGCTTATAATTGGTGCTGAATATGTCCTTAGGTGGCTTCCTAAGGGAACGCATGACTGGAACAAATTTATATCACCAAAAGAGCTTTACGATTTACTTATTAACGCTGGCTTGGAGCCTGTTGATAAAAAAGGTTTTGTTTTTAACCCCTTGTTGTGGTCTTGGGCAGTGTCAGAGAAAGATGTGTCTGTTAACTACGTGACCACAAGTATAAAAAGATAACTTAAAGACCCTCGTTTAGTTTAATTCGTAGATCTCTCAAGACTGGCACAGCTTTTTGTAACCTATCAACCCCCACATTAGCTAAAAAAGCGTCGATAAGAGGAGTGATTTTTTTAAGTGCTGTGTCTCGAGCTGAACGTCCTGAAGGACTAAGCGTAATCAGTTTTCTTCTAGCATCAGCCCAGTCGGGGGTTATACTTATGTGCCCAGCCCAATCTAGCTTTGTTAGCGTGTTTGTCATAGCTCCTTTTGTTAGATTAAAGGTGCGGGCAATTTGGGCAGGCGTTCTTGATTCTTTTATTCCAGCTAGATGGTTAAGAACAGAAAATTGTGAAAACTCCATGCCCTTTGGTAGGGCTCGAGTTAGCTGAGCTTTAGCTAATTGCTCCACCATAAAAAGCTCGCTAAAAAGAGTTATTGCTAATGAATCTTTAGAATTGGACATAAATTTACCGTTGAAATAGTTTTATAAGGGGGTGGTGAAAATAACTTCTTATAAAAACAAAAATTTTTTTATTTTTGGAGCAAGGCATCTAACCGACCAATCTGTTCCAAGGCAGCTATCTCATTATAACCACCAATGTGTATTTCATTTATAAAAATTTGAGGGACGGTGTAGACACCAAAAGATCGGTTAATCATTTCCTGCCTTTTTTCAGGACTTAAAGATAGGTCGATTTCAGTAAACAGAGTGTTTTTCTCTCTTAATAAGTTTTTAGCAGCGTAGCAGTATCCACAAAATGGAGATGTGTAAATTTCAATTTTTGACATATTGTTTATCCAAATGTTTTCATACCTACTGTATCGATTGAAAACACTGGTATGCAATAAAAAATTTATAAGAGATAATTTTATAATATTAAAAGGAATGACCATACGTATTTAATTTTATAATGAGACGTTGCCTATTTGTTAAATGATTGCCAAATAGGCGGTGTTGTTTGATTTGGAAAAAATATGAGCTCTTCGGAGGCACTTTATGATAGGCAAGCTCTTACTAGAAACCGTTTACGATCGTCTAGTATAACCGCGTCTAATTTTCTTTTAGAAGAGGTGGCTCAAGAACTAAAAGAGAGGTTGTTAGATTCAAATAGATCATTTTTTAAGTCGGCTATTGTTACCGGAAATCCGAACTTTTGGAAGCAGTGGATGCCGGACGCAGAAATATTAAAGGACGATGACATTCTGAGTTTCGAGGGTGAGCGTTATGATTTAATAATTCACGCTATGTGCTTACATTGGTCTAATGACCCTGTTGGTCAGCTGGTTCAGTGCAAAAAGGCGCTCAAACCAGATGGGTTATTTTTGGGGTCTTTGCTTGGAGGTCAAACCTTAAGTGAATTAAGGCAAGCTCTATTGGTAGCAGAATCAACGGTAAGTAACGGGGTGTCACCCAGGTTATCCCCAACCGTTGAGATCCGAGAGGTTGGGAATCTTCTCCAGAGAGTCGGCTTGACACTTCCTGTTGCAGACGCTTCTAAGCTTAATGTTAGCTACGGGTCTGTTTATCACTTGATGCGGGATCTAAGGGCAATGGGAGAAACAAATGTTTTAAAAAGACGGATGAAAACATTTACATCTAGGAGGTTGTTTTTAGAAGTTAATCGAATTTATTCAAAAAACCATAAATTAGAAGATGATAAAATTAGAGCAACTTTTGAATTAATTTTCTTGGCGGGTTGGGCCCCTGATATTAGCCAACCTCAACCCTTAAGGCCTGGCTCGGCACAAACACACTTTTCAGAGGTTTTAAACAATATTAATGAAAACCTTGGACCTTTTTCACATTTAGATAAAGAGAAGCAGCAAGATGAATAAGATATTATTAGAAAATATGCCGGCAGACCATCCACAAGTGAAACATGGTAGGGTTGGTGTTCTTTTAGCAAATTTAGGAACACCAGATCATTATTCTTACTGGCCGATGCGGCGTTATTTAGGAGAATTTTTATCTGATAAGAGAGTGGTAGATTATTCTCCATGGCTCTGGCAGCCTTTGCTACAATTGGTTATTTTAACTAAGAGGCCTTTTTCGAGTGGTAAAGCTTATAAAAGCATTTGGAATCATGAGCAAAATGAAAGCCCACTTTTAACTATAACTAAAGCTCAGACGATGAAAATCAAAGATGAGATGAAGAAAAAGTACGGAGAAAACGTAATGGTTGACTTCTGTATGAGGTACGGAAACCCCTCTACTAAGTTAAAGGTTAGACAGATGGTTGCTTCGGGTTGTGACAAGATACTTTTTTTTCCGTTGTACCCTCATTATGCCGGTGCAACTTCGGCGACTGCCAATGACGAGTTTTTTAGAGCGCTTATGCGAGAAAAGTGGCAACCATCTTCTAGAACTGTACCAGCATACTTTGAAAGTGTCAGCTTTATTGACGCTTTAGCCAAATCTGTGGAGGCAAAATATAAGAACGATAAAGATCGACCAGATGTCTTGGTATGTTCGTATCACGGGGTACCTAAAAGATATTTACTGGAGGGTGATCCCTACCATTGCCAGTGTCAAAAAACCACGAGGCTTTTAAGAGAAAGATTGGCTTGGAAAAAAACAGATGTTGTTACTACATTTCAATCGCGGTTTGGGCCTGAAGAGTGGTTGAAGCCTTATACAGTTAAAGAGGTTGCTCGTTTGGCTAAGGAGGGGAAAAAGAAAATAGCAGTTATAGCACCAGCATTTTCGTCAGATTGCATCGAAACACTTGAGGAAATCAATGAGGAAATTAAAGAAAGTTTTGAAAATGCCGGCGGTGAGAATTTTCTATATATCCCTTGTTTAAATGATAGCTCCAACCATATTTCGTCACTGTTAGGAATTATCGAAGAGAATTTGGTAGGTTGGCTCTGATTTAAAACCGTATCATTTTTTTAAATCAAAGATTTAGAGTAAATCTCGTAGGACAGCTATGACTGGAATATCCGCTGGTAAAATTGGTAACTCCAGCATTTGTTTGGGTGTGAGCCACTTAATTAACTGATTTTCACGGGGCTCAACGATTCCTTCCCACTTTCTACAAATATAAAGGGGCATCAGGAGGTGAAAATCGGAGTAAGCATGGCTAACAAATGTTAGCGGGGATAGGCAGCTTCCCCAGGTGTTAATGCCCAACTCTTCATTTAACTCACGAATTAGGGCCTTTTCTGGGGTTTCACTTTTCTCAACCTTTCCTCCTGGAAACTCCCACATGTGTCCCATAGGTTTATGTGCTGGACGTTGGGCGAGCAATACTTTCCCATCGGTGTCAACCAAGGCGGCGGCGACCACTAATGTGATTTTCATTTTTATCTCCTAAGGAAGTATTTTAAGATCTGTAGTCTGCGTTAATTTCAATATAAGCGTGCGTTAGGTCGCAGGTCCAAACAGTGGTGCTGTGTTTTCCTAAACCTAGATCAACTGTTACAACGATATTTCTGTTTTTCATATATTCAGCAGCTTTTTTTTCTGAATAATGGGGGGAAACCCAACCGTTTTCAGTCACTAAAAGGCTGCCTAGATGAATTTTTAATTTATCTCTATCTGCTTGAGCTCCAGATTTTCCAACGGCCATTACTATACGCCCCCAATTTGGGTCTTCACCAGCTATAGCTGTTTTAACTAGTGGAGAATTTGCAATAGACATGGCCACCTTGTGGGAATCTTTTTTGGATATAGCACCAACCACACTTACCTCAACAAATTTAGTGGCCCCCTCTCCATCTCTAATAACTTGATGGCACAGATCTAGCATTACGGCCTTCAAAGCTATTTTAAAGGCTTTAGAAGCTGCGGATCTTGTCGATGTTATTTCCACCATATTAGATTGGCCCGTGGCAGCTACTAAGAGTGTGTCGGAAGTAGATGTATCTCCGTCAACTGTTATACAGTTAAATGTAATTGAAGAGAGGTCACTTACATGTTTTTGTAAGATTTTTTGAGAAATTTTTACATCAGAAAAAATGTAAACAAGCATAGTCGCCATATCTGGTGCAATCATACCAGAGCCTTTTGCAATACCACTGATTTTTATTTTTTCTCCTTCAATCATTACCTCTGCTGTGGCACCTTTTGGAAAAGTATCGGTAGTCATGATTGCTTGAGCAGCATCAGAAATCTTGTTGGGCGAAAGAGTTTCGTGTAATTTTCCTATAGATTTGGTAATTTTACTAGTCGGGAGGGGCTCTCCTATTACTCCGGTAGATGACGTGTAAATATGGGTGTTAGGTATTTTTAGAGTTTCTGTCGTTACCCTTATGATTTCATCAACGGCGTTTTGGCCATTTTTCCCGGTAAATGCATTTGAATTTCCAGAGTTTACTAAAAATGCAAACCCCTTACCTTCATTTTTACTAACACTAATTTTTTTTTGGCAATCGAGTACTGAAGCTGATCGGGTTGCTGATTGAGTGAATACGCCGGCAATAGTAGACCCAGGAACGATACTTGCTAACATTAGATCTGTTCTGTCTTTATACTTTATTCCAGCACTTATTGTAGAGAAGGTAACTCCATTAATATTTGGTAGACTTGGAAACCCCCCTTTTGGAGCTAAGGGGGATACCTTTAAAGCTGTCAACATGTTGTGCCCTTTGGATTAATTACTGAGTATAAGCTCAACATTTCTGATGATAGATGGGTTAACAGAAATAGCTGATCTTTTAATATCGGCTCCGGAGATAGCGGTTTCTAAGGCTTCTTTTATTGAGGCGCCCTTCAAGAAACTTTCAATTTCTGCTCTCATTTCCTCTAAACCCGGTGGAGGACGTAAGCGGCTTTCAGCTCTTTTTATGATATGCCAACCAAACTGAGTTTGAACAGGGTTAGAGACTTCACCATCTTTTAATTCAAGGACAACTTTTTCAAATTCTGGAACCATAGCCCCCTTACCAAACCAGCCTAGGTCTCCACCCTGGGGTGAGCTAGGGCCGATGGATTCTTTTTTTGCAAGATCAGAGAAGTCGTTTCCGGAATCAATAAGTTTTTTTATATTTATTGCATCGATCTTGTTTGTTAATAAGATATGCGCAGCCTTATATTCTTGTGTGGATGGCAACGTAGAGTAGTCCTTGTTATAAATTTCCTGGATTGCGACCTCATCTATATTTTTCTTATTAAGCTCCATTATAAACTCATTTGACAAGTACGCTCTCATTTCATTTTCATAACCAAATCTAAGAGCTGTGTTGCTTTTGTTCTCAACAATATCTGCTGTGACTTGCTGTTGAATAAGCTGGTCTAAAATGCCGTTAAAAAGAACACTATCTTCGAGAGCTTTGTATTCTGGTGGTAATCTTGTTTGCATTGCAATCACATGACCAACGGTAATTGCTGTACCATTTACGGTAGCTAATACAGTTTTAGCATCCTGCGCCACGAGTTTTTGATTAAATAAAATTAAAAAAGAAGTTATTAAAGTTAGTTGAACTAATTTGCTCATTTGTTTATCTCCGGACCCTCGAAAAAGGCATTAACGTTGACACCGCACCACTCGCCCCTTAAATCGCGTTGGGTTAGACACTATATTAATAGAATAACGAAATATTTTGTTATCGCACAAGCGTTAAGATCGATATATAAAATATTTTAGAAAAACTTAGGGTAGCTTGTTATGTTTGGTCTTGGATCTATTTCAAAAAAACTGTTTGGAACGCCAAACGATAGAAATGTAAAACAGGTTAAGCCTATAGTCGATAAAATAAATGCTTTGGAACCTTATTATCTGGCTTTGACAGATATAGAAATAAAAGAAAAAACAGCGGAGCTGTCAGTTAAAGTTAAGAGTGGAATGCCTTTAGAGGATATTCTTCCAGAGGCTTTTGCTAACGTTCGTGAGGCGGCAAAGCGGGCGATAGGTCTTCGAGCATTTGACGTCCAGCTTATTGGTGGCGTGTTTTTGCATCAGGGAAATATAGCTGAGATGAAAACAGGAGAGGGAAAGACACTTGTAGCTACGTTCCCTGCCTATCTTAATGCCTTGACGGGTAAGGGAGTGCATATAGTTACGGTGAATGACTATTTAGCCAAGAGAGACTCTGAATGGATGGGAAAAGTTTATTCAGCTCTAGGGCTTAAAACTGGGGTGGTTTACTCCCAACAACCCGATTCTGAAAAAAAAGAAGCATACGCTGCAGACATAACTTACGCTACCAATAATGAGTTGGGATTTGACTACCTTAGAGATAACATGAGGTCTGATTTGTCTGAAATGGGTCAGAGAGATCATTATTATGCAATTGTTGATGAAGTAGATTCAATTTTGATTGATGAGGCGAGAACGCCCTTAATTATTTCAGGCCCCTCAGATGACAGGTCGGAGCTCTATAATACGGTAGATCAACTTATACCTTTGATTTTAGAAGAACACTTTATTTTGGATGAAAAAACGCGTGGCGTTACCATAACCGAGTTAGGGAACGACTTTTTAGAGTCTAAGTTAAGAGAGATAGATCTTTTGCCAGAGGGCCAATCTCTTTATGACCCGGAGAGCACCACATTGGTGCATCATATAACAGAAGCACTTAAGGCGCATAAGGTTTTTAAAAAAGATAAGGATTATATGGTACGAAATAATGAAGTGGTATTGGTGGATGAGTTTACCGGGAGAATGATGACCGGGCGGCGTCTTTCGGGTGGCCTTCATCAAGCTATTGAAGCAAAAGAACACTGTTTAATACAGCCAGAAAATGTGACTTTAGCTAGTGTCACTTTTCAAAATTACTTTAGGCTTTATGAAAAACTTTCTGGGATGACTGGTACCGCCACTACCGAGGCAGAGGAATTTCTAGAGATTTACGGACTCGGGGTAGTTGAGATACCAACAAATGAAGTTATTTCCCGGATTGATGCACATGATGCAGTCTACCGTACTGCAAAAGAAAAATATGAGGCAGTGGTTGAGGAAATAAAAAAAGCAACAGATTTAGGGCAACCTGTTCTTGTGGGAACGACCTCAATAGAAAAATCTGAATTTCTTTCAAAGTTGTTAGATGGGGCTGGAGTAGTACACAATGTTTTAAATGCTCGTCAACATGAACAAGAAGCTGAAATTATTGCCAATGCTGGGAAATATGGAGCTGTAACGATCGCAACTAATATGGCTGGTCGGGGTACTGATATTCAGTTGGGCGGAAATGTTGAAATGAGGGTTTTCCAAGAGCTTGTAAAGGATCCTGGAAATGATCCAGATGAGGTGCGTTTAAAAATTGAAACCGAAATTGCGGATGAAAAGAAAAAAGTAAAGGTCGCTGGCGGTTTATATGTTTTGGCGACAGAGCGGCATGAAAGTCGTCGGATTGACAATCAGCTTAGGGGGAGGTCGGGTCGACAAGGTGATCCAGGAAGATCGGCGTTTTTTTTAAGTCTTGAGGATGATTTAATGAGAATTTTCGGCTCTGAGCGTTTAGATAAAATGTTGTCAAAGCTTGGGA
>ERZ890510.1638-NODE-1638-length-14198-cov-4.903839_pt1 | contig 14198 bp, 14 predicted proteins | sample MGYA00521265_ERZ890510 | MGnify/ENA primary metagenome ERZ890510 (study PRJEB32303, sample SAMEA104408624) | aquatic metagenome | biome: Brackish water; feature: Chemocline; material: water | place: Baltic Sea | collected 2014-10-26T21:54:00 | depth 110 m ...
GGGACACTCTAGAAGCGGCGGGCGCGCAGCGACAAGCATGCGCGGCGCCACCGTTCAGAAAGGACGCACCCATGGCACTCATCGCCCCGGTTTCCCGCACCACTATTTTTACCCGTGACGCTGAACGGGCGCTCGGCTTCTACCGCGATCTCTTAGGATTGGAGGTGTGGATCGACAACGTCATTCCCAATCCCGGCGCGTCGGACATCCTGGGCCAGCATTGCGACTCGATGCGCATTATTATCTTGCGCGCGGCCGATACGGCGATTGGCAATATCGGGCTGGCCGAGGTGCACGGCGCCAACCCACCGCTAGAGAATCCACCGCCCGCCACCAAGGTACGGTTCGGCGAGTCCTGCTTGGTGATCCGGACCGATCATTTGAAGGCGCTGTTGCCGAAATTGGAGGCGGCCGGGGTGCACATCATCAGCCCGCCGACCAAACTAGTGCTGCCGGTGCCCGAAGACGTATGGGAGATGTTCCTGCGCGATCCCGACGGGACCATGATCAACCTGTCGCACCACGGTGCGTGGTAGTGCCGCGGGCTAAACCCCTTGGGTGATGACGTTGACCACGGCCTGGCGGCCTTCGTTGAGCACCACATCGCGGGCCTTGGCGAGTGCGGCTTCGAGTTTGGTTGGATCGTCGACCCTGACGCCGTAGCCGCCGGATGCCGTGACCACCAGTTCAAGATCGGGCGAGGGGTCGAGTAGGGTGAGGGGGACCTGGTTGCTTTTGGCGGCATAGCCGTCGGGGTACATGAACTTGGTCGCGCGGCTCACCGCACCCCACATCTGATTGTTGAAAATGACGGTGAGCACCGGCAGGTCGAGCGCACGGCTGACGAAATGCGCCGAGGTCGGGTTGCCGAACATGTAGGCGCCGTCGCCCACCGCCGCGATCACCAGTTTGTCGGGTGCGCCGAGCTTGAGCCCCAGCGCAGCGCCCATGCCCCAGCCCAGACCGCCGACCGGGCTGGCGGAGAAAAAACTGCCGGGGTCGCGCAACGTTAGGTGTTCTTGTTGCAGCGGCGATTCGTTCACCAAGATCGCGTTGTCGCCCTTGATGCGGTCAATGCAGTGGGTCACCCAGGCTGGGCTCATCGGGGCCGCGTCCTTAACGGCGTCCAGGGCGGTCGCGTTTTGGGCGCGCCGTTCGGCGTGGGCGGCGGCCAGCGCATCGCGTCGCGCGGCGATGTCCGCGGCGCGGGCGCCCGGCCGGTCGCCCATTGCGGTACGCAGCGCGCGCAGGCCCGCGACCGGTGCCGAATTGATGACGACGTCGGCGGCGAACGAGCGCATCGGGTAATCGCCATAAAGTGGATCGATTCCGAGTTGGACCACTTTGGCGCCGGCCGCAGGGCCTTCGATCGCCGGAATCCACGGCACGTCGCTATCGACGACGAGAATCGCGTCGGCGTTGGCCAGCGCCGGCCCGGGCGCGAAGCCCGCGTGCAGCGGATGATCCGATGCGAAGCATAAATAGCGCGGCCAATGCGCCACCACCGGGATCGCGAATGCTTCGGCCAGCGCGGTCAATTCGGTGACCGCGCCCGGGTAGCGGCCAATCGTCGTGGTGATAATCAACGGCGCTTTCGCGCCCGCGAGGAGATCGGCGGCGGCGGCGGCGGCGTCGGGATCGGGGCCGGGCATACTGGCGGGGGTGATGGCACGCGCGATTGTGCCGGCGGCCGCGGGCGCGGCCAGCACCTCGCGCGGTAGCGTCATGTAAATGGGCCCACGCGGTTCGCTCATTGCGAGGGACAACGCACGATCAACGGCGGCGGCGGCCTGGTCGGGGCGGCGCAGCTCGTAATCCCATTTGACATATTCGCGCACCATGCCGCCCTGGTCGTAGGCTTCTTGCGCCCACTGGATAATGCGGTTGCGCGCGCCGAACGCGCCGGCCTCGGCAATTGGTGTGCGACCCGCGAACAGCAAAATTGGCACGTTCTGGCGCGACGCATTCATCAAACCGCACACCGCGTTGGCGGTGCCGACGGTGGTGTGCACCATCACGGCTTGCGGGCGCCCGGTGGCGAGGTAATAGCCGTGCGCCATGCCCATCGCGGTGTTCTCGTGTGGAATGGCGATGGGCGTCGGCGCGGGCCGGCCCAGGGCGGCGGCTTTTGCGAAGGCTTCAATCACCGGCGCAAAGTCGGTGCCGGCGTTGCCAAAGAAATAGTCGATGCCATGGTCGGCCAGAGCCGCCACAAATGCCTCGCCGACGCTCGCCAACGGTTCGCTCATAGATTGCCTCCCAGGAGGCGCGAGTATCGGAAGCGCTGCGTGGGCTTGCAATGGCGGGTCGGTATTAATCCTGCCTGCGGCTGGTGGACGCCTCGGGGCGTGCCCAGAGAACCGGTCTGGACCTAACCCTTAGCGTCGCGGCCCGCGCTGCTCGCTCGTTGGTGCGTCAGCGCTAGAACCGCATCGACGGCCGGGGTGGCGATGCCGACGAGGCGGCCCATTTCTGCGATGACCCCCGTCAGCGCATCGATCTCCATTGGGCGGCCGCGTTCCAGGTCTTGCAGCATGGAGGTTTTGTGCGGGCCGACGGACTGCGCCATGGCGATGCGGGCATCCACGTCCATTGGAAACGTCACGCCGAGTTTGTCGCCGATGGCCTGCGCCTCGACCATCATTGCGCGCAACACCGGCACCGTGCGCGGCGAGGTCGCCAGGACATCGAGCGTGGCGTGGGTCAGCACGCTAACCGGATTGAACGACAAATTGCCCCACAACTTGGTCCAGATGGCGCCGCGGATATCGGGGCTAACCGGTGCCTTGAGCCCGGCCTGCTCGAGCAGGCCGCTAAGGGTTGCGGTTCGAGTGCTGGCGCCGCCGGCTGGCTCGCCGAGCTCGAAACGGTTGCCATAGGTGTGGCGTACCACGCCCGGCGCAATCACTTCGGCGGCGGTCCAGACCACCGCGCCGATCGCGCGTTGCGGTCCGATCGTGTCCCATTGATGGCCGCCGGGATCGGTGGCGTTGAGCCGGTGGCCGTCCCACGGGCCGCCATGCGCGTAAAAATACCAGAACGGGATCCCGTTCATCGCGGTGACGACGGCGGTGTCGTCGCCCAACAACGCGTTGATCCCCGGCACCGCTGCCGGCACGGCGGGCGCTTTGAGCGCGATGATGACGAAGTCCTGTGGGCCGAAGCTGGCGGGGTCGTCGCTGACCGCGACTCGCGCCGAGATAGTTTCGCCGCCGGTCTCGACCGTCAGGCCACGTTCTTTGATCGCCGCCAGTGTTGGACCGCGCGCCACGACACTAATCTCTGCGGCGCCGGTGCGTGCCAACGCAGCGGCGAGATGACCGCCGATTGCGCCAGCGCCATAAATGCAAATCCGTGTCATCGCGTCACCGTCATAGACGCTTTTATCACGGATGGGGGATGGGCATGCGTTAGGCGTAGACGGAGATTGGCTCGATCACGCTGAAGAAGGAATCGACGCGGGCGGAGACCGCGTCGTAGGCGGCGGTACCGGCAGTGGCGCGCCGCGGCGCCTGGCTGATCGCGCCGCGATCTTGCCCAATGGCTTGGGCGACGAAGGGTGTGGAGTGACGCACCAATTCCGGCGCGCCGGGCAGTTTGAGGTGCAGGCCGGCGGCGGCACCGGTGTCGCCGGTGCGGCGGCCGCGCGCGGCGCGGGGTTGCGCGGCGCGCTCATCGTCAATGCGCCGACGGGGATCGCCGAGTGGGGTGTTTTGGGCGTCGGGACGGCCGAGACGGGTGTTCTCGAAGGTGTCGGTCGCCCGCCGCCAGCCCGCGCGACGGTCATAGGTCTCCTGAGCGTTGCCAACGAATCGCGGTGCCTCGCCGCGACGCGGCGGTGGCAGAACGTTCATTAGCCCTTGCAAGCTCATTGCTCCAAAGACCTTTCCTCCTGATTTGATGTTATTTTTATATATATTCGCCTTAAATTGTTAACAAGAGGTAACGAGGGCGCTTTTTCAGCGCCATAGTCCTAGATAACTGCCAAAAATAGGGGGTTTCCCATAAAACGTTCATGGAACGGTCATCGCCGGTTCATCGCACGCGCCTAGAAGCAGGGGGTGGAAATACCCCATCGGCCATGAAGGCCCCGTTAAGCCCAAGGAAACAAGATGAACCCGATCGACGGGACGGTCGCGGTCCTACATTGAGACCATGGCGATAGCGGGGGGGCGGGTTGAACCGTCCCCCAGTCTATTTTGCGAGCTTGTCGAGCCTTGCGCGCATCGAGTCGATTTCTTTTTTCAACGCATCGATGTCGCCGTTGTCACCGTCTGAAGTCTTGGGGGTGTCGGTCGGGGCGGACGCTGTCGTCTCGCGGTTACCCGCGAACGGTTTGAACGTGCCCATGGCGCGCTCAAACATCGCCATGTTCTGGCGGGTAATCTCTTCGAATTGTTTGATCGGTTGACCGAACGCGGCCGCGAATTGCTTTTGGATGCTGTCCTGGTTTTCCTGAAAGCTATCGAGGCTGGCGTCGAGATAACCGGGCAGCACGCCGCCCATATTTTGTCCGTAATAGCCGATCAATTTGCGCAAGAAGTTCAGGGGCAGGAGATTGCCGCCGCGGCCCTCTTGATCGAGGATGATCTGGGTCAGCACCTGCCGGGTGAGGTCGTCACCGGTCTTGGCGTCGCGCACAACGAATTCTTCCCCGGCCTTGACCATCTCCGCGAGGTCGTCGAGCGTCACGTATGCGCTCTTGGCCGTGTTGTAGAGACGGCGGTTCGCATATTTCTTGATGACCGTGGGCTCGGCGCCGGACGGGGTATCGCTCACAGGTAGCCTCTCGCACGCTAGGAAACGTTATTGTCGTCCCGCTATGCTGCATTGCGCAAGGGTTCATGTTGCGCCGCGCAAAACGCAGGTTCTGGGCCATCACTCCTGCGCCATGACAATGCAAAGCGCCCGGCTATACTCGCGGTGGTGACCGCAAGCCCGACACCCCAGCAACTCGCTATTCGCTTCCTCGACCTCTGGGAGGCGCAGGTTGCGGCGGTTTTCAACCATAATTGGCTTGGGGCACTGGAGAAGGCACCGGATGAGCATGCCGCAAACGCAAACGCAAGGGCGACCGGGGCCACGGCCGGTGAGCCTGCATATGGCGCTGGCCATGTGGACCTGGACCGGTTCGCTCGGCGCCTTGCCGCTTGCGCAGAACGGATCACTGACGTGGATGCCGAAACTAGCGGCGGAAGCGGCCCGGTTGACGGCAGCGCTACAGGCGGCTGACCCCCAGACACTGGGCCAAGCGGTCAGTGCTGAGGCGGCGGCCCGCGCCGCAACGCTGGTGCGCGCGATCGAAGCGTACCGCACCCACCCCTATCACCGTGACGTCACCGACTTTGCGCCCATCGCGCGGTTTGGGGCGGCGGCGCTGCGCGACTATGGCGGCGCCGCGGCGCCGGCGCTGTTTGTCCCGTCGTTGGTCAACCGCGGATACGTTCTTGATCTGTCGCGCCGGCGTAGCATGTTGCGTTGGCTGCGTGGTGCGGGCGTTCATCCCTACCTGCTCGACTGGGGCGATCCGGGCGCGGCCGAAAAAGCGTTCAGCATTGATGACTATGTCGCGGGGCCGTTGCGGGCGGCGCTGGCTGCGCTGTGCGAACGCCACGGTGGCCCGGTACACCTCGTCGGATACTGCATGGGGGGGAACCTCGCGCTTGCGGCGGCATTGCTGTATCCGCAATACGTGCGCAGCCTCGCGTTGTTGGCGACGCCGTGGAATTTTCATGCCGAGCGCGGCGCTACCGCGTGGCTGTTGGAGACCGGTGGCCCGATCGACCAAACCGTATCGGCGCTCGGCGAACTGCCGGTCGATCTGCTGCAGACGTTTTTTGCGAGCCTCGATCCGCTGATGGCGTCGCGTAAGTTTCGCGCCTTTGCCGCGCTGCCGCCGGACAGTGCGGCGGGCGAGGATTTTGTCGCGCTGGAAGATTGGTTGAATGACGGTGTGCCGCTGGCCGGTCCGGTGGCGCGCACCTGTTTCGTCGATTGGTATGGGCGCAACCTGCCGGGGCAAGGGACTTGGACCGTGGCCGGCATCAGGATCGATCCCGCGCGGCTATCCTGCCCGTCGTTCGTGGTCTTGCCCGACAACGACCGGATCGTGCCGCCGGGCTCGGCCCGGGCTTTGGCGGATGCGCTACCGGGGCCTGTGGTTCATGCGCCCTCGGCGGGGCATATCGGCATGGTGGTAGGCCGCAAGGCGCAGTCTGCCTTGTGGGCGCCGCTGCAGGCCTGGCTGGCCGCCTGACTCCTTCGCGGTTGCGGAACGACATGCTGCGGCGCAACAATCCTGCCTCTTTAACGCGATGGAGCCGCCATGACCAAGATTGTGATTGCCAGTGCCGCCCGGACGCCTGTTGGGTCATTCAACGGTAGTCTTGCGCCATTTGCGGCGTCAGCGCTGGGCCAAGTCGCGATTGCGGCAGCGCTGGAACGCGCCGGCGTCGAGCCTGCCGCGGTGTCGGAAGTGATCCTGGGCCAGGTTCTAACGGCCGCCGCTGGGATGAATCCGGCGCGGCAAGCAGCGATCGGCGCCGGCATTCCGGTTGGCGCACCGGCGTGGTCGGTCAATCAAGTGTGCGGCTCGGGGTTGCGCGCCGTGGCGCTGGGCTATCAGGCGCTGATGAACGGTGACGCCGAGATTGTGGTGGCCGGCGGTCAGGAAAGCATGAGCAACGCGCCGCATGCGATGCACCTGCGGCAGGGCACCAAGATGGGCGACACGCAAATGATCGACACCATGATCCGCGACGGCTTGTGGGATGTGTTCAACGGCTACCACATGGGCACGACCGCCGAAAACGTCGCCCGCCAATGGCAGATTACGCGTGAGATGCAGGACGCCTTCGCGGTGGCGTCACAGAACAAGGCCGAGGCCGCGAAAAAGGCCGGGCGCTTCAAGGACGAAATCGTCGCCGTGACGGTGCCTGGTCGTAAAGGCGACACGGTGGTGGACACCGATGAGTACATCCGCGACGGCGCAACGATTGAGGCGATGCAAAAACTGCGGCCGGCGTTTGAAAAAGACGGCACCGTGACCGCGGCCAATGCGTCGGGGATCAACGATGGCGCCGCGGCACTAGTACTGATGCGCGCCGACGAGGCCGCCAAGCGCGGCATCACACCGCTCGCGCGCATCGCTTCTTGGGCGCAAGCCGGCGTTGATCCCGCGGTCATGGGATCGGGCCCGATCCCGGCCAGCCGCAAGGCGCTGGAGCGCGCCGGTTGGGGCCCGGGTGACCTCGACTTGATCGAGGCCAACGAGGCCTTCGCGGCGCAAGCCTGCGCGGTGAACAAAGATATGGGGTGGGATCCGGCGAAGGTAAACGTCAACGGCGGCGCTATTGCCATCGGCCACCCAATCGGCGCCTCGGGCGCGCGCGTGTTGACCACGCTGCTGTATGAGATGCAAAAGCGCGATGCCAAGAAGGGCCTCGCCACCCTGTGTATTGGCGGCGGTATGGGGATCGCGCTGTGCGTGGCCCGCGACTAAGCTAAGCTGTTCCTCCCGCAGCCCAGGAGGATCGTATGTCCAAAGTCGCCATTGTGACCGGCGGCACACGCGGGATCGGCCGGGAGATTTCTCAATCGCTCGCCCGCGCCGGGTATCGCGTCGCCGCCAATTTCGCGCATAACGGCGAGGCCGCCGAAGCCTTCAACCGCGAGACCGGTATTGCGGTCTACCGTTGGGATGTTTGCGACTTCGCGGCATGCGCCGAAAACGTCGCACGCATCACCCAGGACCTCGGTCCGGTCGAGGTGCTGGTCAACAACGCGGGCATTACCCGCGACGCGACGATGCACAAGATGTCGCTCGACGATTGGCAGGCGGTGATCGACACCAATCTGACATCGTGTTTCAACATGGCGCGCTGTGTCATCGAATCGATGCGGGCGCGCGGCTTCGGGCGGATCGTCAACATCGGTTCGATCAACGGGCAGGCTGGGCAATACGGTCAGGTCAACTACGCCGCGGCCAAATCGGGCATCCACGGCTTCACCAAGGCGCTGGCGCAAGAGGGCGCGGCCAAGGGCATTACCGTCAATGCGGTCGCGCCGGGCTATGTCGATACCGACATGGTGCGCTCGGTACCGCCGGCGGTGCTGGAAAAGATCATTGCCCGGATTCCCGCCGGACGGTTGGGCCGCGCCGCCGACATCGCGCGCACGGTGCTGTTCCTGGTCGCCGACGATGCCGATTTCATTACCGGCGCGACCCTGTCGGTCAACGGCGGCCAGCACATGTATTGAGCGGCGGTCGGCCTTACCGCAGCGCGATATCGTTGTCGCGCGGGACGAAGGATGGGCGGTCGGTGAAACGGTCGTACCAAGCGGCGAGATCGGGGCGCTCGTCGCGCCACTCAAAGTCCATGCCGTCGCGGGCGCGGATTTTCGTCAAGTACATCAGCCCGCAGGCGATTGAAATCAAGCCGATGGTGAAGCCGGCGAAGGACGGGGCTTCGGTCTCCAGCGCGTCGAGCGCACGGGCCACCGTCGCCATGTAGTTTTCCAAGGCCCCGGTATAGATAAACTCGGCTGGGCGTTTCAGCTCGTTTTGGCGCAGCACAAAGGTGTCGAACATCGCATCGCCGAGCACGAGCTGGCGCAGCGCGATCCAGCGTGCGCGGCCCGATGGTGGGAACAGTTTGGGGCCGTCGTGCAGCGAATCGAAATATTCGTAGATCGCTGGGCCGCCGAACAACCCCGTGCCGTCGTCGAGAATCAGCGTCGGCACCTTGCTGAGCGGGTTGGCCTGGATGTGCTCGATTTGGCGCGTGTAGGGGTCGGTCGGTATGCGCTCCAACCGGTCATAGACGCCGGTCTCGATCGCGACGACCTGGACCTTGTGAACGTAGTCTTTCAGCGGGGTGTAGAACAGTTTCATGGGTGCGTTGTTACACCGGCGCGCACCGCCGCGCCAGCGCACCTTGGGTTGTGCCAAGCCGACCCTGGCTTGTGCTAAAATGACGCCATGCACCTCGATGTCGTCGATCTAAAGCAATTCTACGAAAGCCGTTTGGGCCGCATGGCGACGCGCATGCTGCGCCGCCGCTTGCGCGAGCTGTGGCCCAGCGTGGCGGGAATGCGCGTCGTCGGTGTCGGCTATGCGACCCCGTTCTTGCGTCCGATGTTGGACGAGGCCGAGCGCGTGCTGGCGTTCATGCCGGCCGGTCAAGGGGTGCACCGCTGGCCGACTGACGCGCCGAGCCGGGTGGCGCTGGCCGACGAGGTCGAATTGCCGTTGCGCGATTCAAGTGTGGATCGGGTGTTGCTGGTGCACACCTTGGAGAACACCGAACAGCTGCGACCCATGTTACGCGAGATGTGGCGGGTGCTGGCCCCGGAGGGGCGCATTTTGATCATCGCGCCGAACCGCCGTGGGATTTGGGCGCGATTTGAGCGCACCCCCTTTGGGCATGGCCGACCGTTCAGTCCGCCGCAACTCAACCGGCTGCTGCGCGACAATATGTTTTCGCCCGGTGCCACCAAGGCGGCGCTGTATTTTCCACCGAGTCGCGGCGGTGTCTGGTTGCGTGCGGCCGGGACACTTGAGCGCTTTGGCGAAAAGATCGGCGCGACCGCGGTGGCCGGCGCGCTGTTGGTCGAAGGTGGCAAGCAGGTTTATGCGGCGACGCCGAGCGGGCGGCGGATGCGGCTGCGCCCGGTTGCGCCGGTGGCACGCCCGGCGTGGGCGGCGAACCGCGGCCGCGCGCACGCACGGCTAGCGCTGGGAGAGCATGAACAGCGCTTGCTCGCCGAAGAAATTGGCGAATCGTGACGTGCTGCGGAATTTGATGTTGTGCCCGGTGTGATTGAGGATGGCCTGACGCTCGGTGCGCAGGCCAAGATCGTCGCATAACTGCATGAAATCGCGAATCGTGCAGAGGTGGATATTTTCTGTGCTGTACCACGGGTCCGCCAGCAATCGGGTGGTCGGCATGCGGCCCAAAGCGATCAAATTCCACCGTACGCGCCAGTAGCCGAAATTAGGGAACGTGACGATTGCCTTGCGCCCGATGCGGACCAATTGCGCCAGAACCTCGCGCGGATTACGGGTCGCCTGCAACGTGCGGCTGAGCACGACATAGTCGAAGGCGCCGTCAGGATAGTCGTTGAGATCGGTGTCGGCGTTGCCTTGGATCACGGACAGACCGTGGCTGACGCAGGCGTTCACGCCGGTCTGACTAATCTCGATACCGCGGCCATCCACGCCGCGCTCGCTACTGAGGTAATGCAGCAAAGCGCCGTCGCCGCAACCGATGTCGAGAACCCGCGCGCCCGGTTCGATTAAATCGGCTATGAAAAGAAGATCGGCGCGCAACGCGGCGCGAGCAAGGTCAGCGGCCGGGCTCACGGCTTTTTCAAACCACGTCGATCGGCCGCGCCATTGAGAAAGCCGACGAGCGTTTTGTGAAACTCGGGTTCGTCGAGCAGGAACGCGTCATGGCCCTTGTCGGTGTCGACCTCGACGAAACTGACGTTGGCGGCTTCGGCGTTCAGGGCTTTAACCACCTCGCGGCTGTCGGCGGTAGGGAACAGCCAGTCGGAAGTGAAAGAAACTAAGCAAAACCGTACCGGCGTTTTTTTGAACGCCGCGGGCAAGCTGCCGTGTTCGGCGGCGAGGTCGAAATAGTCCATTGCCCGGGTGATATAGAGATAAGAGTTAGCGTCGAAGCGGTCGACGAAGGTCATGCCTTGGTGGCGCAAATAGCTTTCGACCTGAAAGTCGGCGTCGAACCCAAACGTGATGCGCTCGCGGTCCTGCAGCTTACGGCCGAATTTGCGGCGTAACGCAGCCTCGGACAAATAGGTGATATGCGCGGCCATGCGGGCGACGGCCAAACCGGCGCGCGGCGTTGTGTTGTGAGTGTGGTATTCGCCCGCGTGCCAGTCGCGGTCGGCCATGATCGCTTGGCGGCCAACCTCGTGGAAGGCGATGTTCTGCGCCGAGTGACGCGAGGCCGCAGCAATCGGCACCGACGCGAACACCCGTTCGGGGTAAGCCGAGGCCCATTGCAACGCTTGCATGCCGCCCATCGAGCCGCCGATAACGCAAAACAACTGATCGATGCCGAGATAGTCGATGAGGCGCGCCTGCGCGCGAACCATGTCGCCGATGGTGATCACCGGGAAAGACAAGCCCCAGGGTTTGTCGGTGTCCGGATTGATTTCCTTCGGCCCGGTTGACCCCATGCAACCGCCCAGGACGTTGGTCGAAATCACAAAATAGCGGTTGGTGTCGAGCGGTCGGCCGGGGCCGATCATGACGTCCCACCAGCCCGGCTTTTGGGTTAGCGGGTGGGCATTCGCGGCATGTTGATCGCCGGTCAGCGCGTGACAAACTAAAACGGCATTGGACTTATCCGCGTTTAGGACGCCATAGGTCTGGTAGGCGACGCTAAAACGGCTGAGCTCCGTCCCACTGTCTAGGCGCAGCGGGCCTTCGGCGCCCAGCTCGACGACCTGGCCGGCCGCGGCGCTTTCGGATAGGGGAGAGACGTCCATGGGATCGGCGACCGCCATTTGGGAACAAACCAGAGTGACCCGGGGATCGAATAACTTGGCCCAGACACCCGATATGTCAATGTTTTCTTTGATTTTAACCCGCTCGGCGCTTAAGACTATGCCGCCCCGGCGCGGTGCCTTAAGGGGTTCATCATGACCATCGACGATACAAAACTTGACGCGCTTCGACGCGAAATAGACGAAATCGACACACGCCTTTTGGCGGCGATCGCGGCGCGCACCGAAGTTGTGCGCCGGATCGGCGAGGCCAAGGGTGGCGGCCCGATTCTGCGCCCCGGCCGGGAGGCCAAAGTGCTGCGCGCCTTGTTGGCGGGGCCGGCAACCGGGCTACCGGCCCCGGTGGTGGGGCGGATTTGGCGCGAGCTGATAGCCGCCTATTGCAGCCTGCAGGGAACGTTGGAAGTGGCGGTTTGCGCGCCCGAAAAATCGGTCGGCTACTGGGATCTGGCGCGCGATCATTTTGGCTCGGCAACCCACATGTCGTTGCACAAATCGTCGAGCGTCGTGCTGCGGGCGGTTTCTGAAGGTCAGGCGACGGTCGGTATTCTGCCGCTGCCGCTGGACGGCGAGGCCGACCCGTGGTGGCGCTATATGAGCGGTGACGGCGACAACATGCCGCGCATCATCGGCCGGTTGCCATTCGTCGATAATCCCGGTGCGCGTTTCGAAGATCTGCAGGCGATGGTCGTCGGGTGCCTGGCCTACGACGAGGGCGCCGACGATGTCAGCTGGCTGGTGGCGAGCACGAGCGAGCAGATCAGCCGGCGTTCGCTGACCGATCACCTAAAGGCGGTCGACCTCGGCGGTCGGGCGATTACGTCGTTTACCGAGCGCGGCACCGGCGATGCCCACTTGTTCGAGGTTGATGGGTACGTCACGGCAACCGACCCGCGCCTCGCGGCATTTGCCAAGCGGGTTGGCGGCAACGCGTGGTTGTCGGCAGCCGGGTCTTACGCGCGACCGTTTTCGCGGGTCTGACCATGACTCGGACGCCTAGCCCCCGGCCCCATGCTGGTGTCATGGACATCACGCCTTACAAGGGCGGTGAGGGCGACGCGCCGGGTATCGAGAACGTTATCAAACTGTCATCCAACGAGTCGGCGCTGGGCCCGAGCCCGAAGGCTATTGATGCGTTTAAGGCGGCCGCGGCGGCCCTGTATCGCTACCCCGACGGCGAGGCGCGCGTTTTGCGCGAGGCGATTGGGCAACGTCACGGCTTGGCGCCGGCGCAGATTATTTGCGGCGCGGGTTCGGACGAGCTGATTTCACTGCTGATCACGGCCTATGCCGGACCGGGCGAGGAAGTGCTCTACAGCCAGCACGGTTTTCTGATGTACCGGATTTCGGCAATGGCGGCGGGCGCCCTGCCCGTCGCGGCGCCGGAAAGCGATCTGCGTGCCGATGTCGATCAACTACTGGCGCACGTTACCTCGCGCACGCGCATCGTGTTTATCGCCAATCCGAACAATCCGACCGGCAGCTATATGACCGCGGCCGACATGCAGCGCTTGCGCGACGGTTTGCCGGACCACGTGATTTTGGCGATCGATGCGGCCTATGCCGAGTTTGTCGGGGCGCCCGACTACACCGCCGGGCGCGCGCTGGTCGATGCCCATGACAATGTCGTCATGCTGCGCACGTTTTCGAAAATTTACGGGCTGTCGGCGTTGCGCGTCGGTTGGTGCTATGCGCCGCCGGCGATTGCTGACGCGCTCAACCGCGTGCGCGGCCCGTTCAACGTCAATGCCGCAGCCCAAGTGGCGGCGGTGGCGGCAATCGAAGACGTCGACTTCGAAGCCCAGGCGCGGGCCCACAACGACCAATGGTTGCCCTGGCTGATGGGCGAGTTAGCGGGGTTGGGCCTGCCGCCGGCGCCAAGTGTCGGCAATTTCGTGATTGCCGATTTCGGCAAGGCGGCGCGCGCGCAAGCGGCCTTCGCGTTTCTCAAGACGCGCGGCATATTTGTGCGCGAGGTTGGCGGCTACGGGCTGCCGCAATTCTTGCGCATCACGGTAGGCCGCGCCGACGACAACGCGGCCGTTATTGCAGCGCTGAAAGACTTTGTCGCGGCGAGCCCCGCGTGATGACGGACACGCAACCTCCCTTCAAGCGGTTGGCGATTATTGGTCTGGGGTTGATCGGGTCGTCGATCAGCCATGCGGTGCGCGCCCACGGTGTCGCCGAAACGGTTGTTGGGTTTGACGCTGCACCGGAAATACGCACACGCGCGCGCGATCTTGGGTTGGGCGATATTGTCGATGGCATTGGCGACGCGGTACGCGGCGCGGATTTTGTGATTTTGGCGATTCCGGTCGGCGCGGTCGGCGCGGCGGCAAGCGCGATCGCGCCGTATCTCGAGGCGGGCGCCATCGTCAGCGACACCGGGTCGGTCAAGGAATCGATTTTGCGCGATGTCGCGCCGCAGTTGCCCAAAGGCGTCCATCTGGTGCCGTCGCACCCCGTCGCAGGTACCGAGTTCTCAGGGCCAGATGCTGGCTTCGCGGCGCTATTTGAAAAACGCTGGTGTATCTTGACGCCGGCTGCCCACACCGATCCGGCGGCGGTGGCGCGGGTCGCGGCGTTTTGGCGGGCGTTGGGCAGCAAGACCGAGGTGATGGATGCCGCGCATCACGACCGGGTGCTGGCGATCACCTCGCACCTGC
>ERZ890510.1639-NODE-1639-length-14192-cov-10.657848_pt1 | contig 14192 bp, 8 predicted proteins | sample MGYA00521265_ERZ890510 | MGnify/ENA primary metagenome ERZ890510 (study PRJEB32303, sample SAMEA104408624) | aquatic metagenome | biome: Brackish water; feature: Chemocline; material: water | place: Baltic Sea | collected 2014-10-26T21:54:00 | depth 110 m ...
CGCCCGATACTGGTGCGAATGATCCTGCCGGTGAATCCAAACATACGATCTGGCCCGTAATCGATTGATAAGTACCAGGCGCACACAAGATCGCAACCGATGCGCCTGTCACTGGAACAAATGAACCCGCTGGAGCAGGGTCACAACTTATCTGGCCCGTAAGCGACTGATAAAAACCTGGTGCACAGAGAGTTGCTGCCGCAGAACCTGCCACTGGAGCAAACGATCCTGCTGGAGCAGAATCACAACTTATCTGGCCCGTAAGCGACTGGTAAAAACCTGGTGCACAGAGAGTCGCTGCTGTAGCTCCCGCCGAAGGAACAAATGATCCCGCTGGAGCAAGAGTACAGACCGTTTCGCCCGAAGCCTGATAAGAACCGGCAGAACATATCACGGTAACTGTCTGCGGGCTCTCGATGAAATTCCCTGAAGCATCTTCAGCTCGCCACACTACGAGAGTATCGCCAACCGGGAGCGTTATTGGCGCGTCGTTGCTTATCACGGGAGCAGGGTCGGCTAAATCGGTGGCAGTCGCCGTACCAATATCCACGCCTATTGCACCTTCAGGAACGTTATTTTCGAATGCAACAGCTATGGGCGTCGTAATACTCGGCTGTGTAGTGTCTTCCACAGTTATATCGAAGCTAGCCGATCCAGTGAGCGGAGTTGAATCCACCGCCTCACAGGTAACGGTGTGAACGCCCAGAGCAAGCTCGGTTCCCGAAACCGGAATACAGGTCGGAACCAGTGGCCCATCAATATCGTCAAATGCCGTCGCTACGAAAACAGCAATAGCACCAGTTGGACTCGTCGCCTCGATGCTGAAATCAACTGGCACCGTGACGACCGGCGGCACGACAGACGGCAGAATTTCCAGTGCCCCAGGCAGAATAATGTGGTCAGGGCTACCCGGCTCACCAGCAACAGTAATAACCAAAACATCCGCGTTTGAAACAGGAGTTGTGATTGTGAGAGTGTTAGGATCGAAAATCACCGCATTCCCAGCAGGCACTGTCACAGTCGCAACAGTTCCGTCGACACCCACAAGTATCGCGTCGACAGGGCCAACAATTACTTCTATATCGGCACTACTCGTCGTCAGGACGACCGAGTCTCCTGCATCAAGAAGTACCGATCCAGCCCCACCTGAAACGCTGACTTCAGCAGGAGCTAATCCACCACCTACCAACGCCGTTATAAGCACACCAGCAGCTGGATCGATCGCATCGGTGATCACTAACGTCTGATCACCACGAGCAACAATTGAACCAGTAGTCGATCCGTCATCAAAATCGTTCGTAAATGCCAGAGGATCAGTATCCACCGAGTCCGATATTCCGTCCCCATCGTTCTCGGCTTGAGCATAAATCGTCGTTCCCGAGAGAATCGTGATTACGCTCGCGTTGTCGTTACTGACCGAAAGCGATGTATCGCCGTTAGGAGCCGACAATGGCGTGGTTCCGATTAGTTTAAGTCCATCGAGTGGACTTACCCACTCGGCTCCACTTTCACTACCACTCCACGGGCTCGTGATCGAACCAAACGCTGCGGTAGTAGCAACAATATCGGTTGCCGATTTCCACGCCTTAACTAACGCATTATCGTGTGTGACAGTGTATGTCTCGCCTGACAGCGTCCCACCATTCAGCGGAATGATATCGGTGACACTCGCAACTATTTTTTCGAGTTCGCCTGCATTAACAGTCGCCGTGCCCGATTGAGTAACAGTCAGTGGGTCGAGATTCTGGTCGTAACCCACAAGATCGTAATAAACCTGTGCACCGGCGTTGGAGGCGTAACACGGGGTGTAACCAGGGCAGGTCATGTACCCCGAGTACCGGATAGAAACAATCAATTGCCCATCGATATTGATCGTTTCGCTCAAGATCTCAGAGTGACTTAGCGATACAGATGTTCGAGTAAATCCGGTGATCACCCCCGGTGCGGGAGCCTCAACGGTATGACTTTTGGTCACCGTGTTCGCATAGGAGCCGCCAGTGTAATAGACTGCCCCGCCGGAACCGGCCGCATAACCCGGCCAAGCTTTACCAGGGTCCTGCCATGATTCAGTTGCCGTTCCGTTCATGGTCCAGTTAAACGACTGATCTGAGTACTGATCAGATGTCTCTGTGCCAGTACCACTGACTGTGTAGTTGAACGAGTTTCCAGACCCCACAGGTGCGGGCAAACCAGATGCAAATACGTCAGCACCGACCATCGAGGTTGTCATCTGCAAATGATCGTCTGTCACACTCCAGACCGTGTCGGCATTGGGCGCAACAAGAGAAGAAGTTGTGATCGGAATGTCGATTTCACCTTCGCTCACAGAACCAACGCCCGACTCAGTTACCAGCCATGGAGCCGTAGCCGTCCCTAGCACCTCTGTTGTCGCGTGAATCGCTGTTCCAACCAACGATGTAACTACAACGGCACTGTCGTCAGAAACGGTGTACGACTGCCCTGAAATAGTTCCGCCATTAGGAGTCGGGAATACAGGAAGCACTGAGGGATCGATGACCTTGTCGCCCTCGTTGAAATTGACAACACCTGCACCGCCATTCGAAGCGATCACAGGGGTGGTCTCATTTGAATTGAAATAGATCGTGTAATCAGCCGAATACGTACCGTTGGCTCTGATCGTAGTAGAACAACCCCCTGTCCACGACGAACAACTCTCGTACTTGTCTCCGCCCGAAGAAACCTTGACTTCAAGTGAGAGTGGGTAATAACTCCAACTTCCCCCAAAATATCCAGAATAGTGATGACCGTGATACCCCTTAACTATCGCGGAAATCTGACTCCCAACCGGGTACACATTTGTACCGCCCGCGGTGGTGTTGGTAACGGTAGCTACAACATTTGAAACCGCGAAACCAGTAATCGCTGAATACGGCACATCCGGATATATGTGATAAGTGTCTATCTGCGCGGGGCCAGATATCGAAATAGGAAACGTAATTGAACTGCTCGAAACCCAGTTCTCGTTCGCAGCTCCGTCAACCGTCCAAATAAACGATTGATCCGGCGCAGTCGTAACCGTCTGCGTTCCGGTCGCAGTCACCGAATAGTTAAACGAATATGCCGTCGTCGCTGAAGCTGTCGTCGCAGCAAATACAGCTAGCAGCGGAAGTAGCAGAAATAGTCGTCGTGCCCAATACGTCATAACTCACCCCGTATCGATATACCGAACTCGTGTCGATTATGGGAAGACTCTTTCTGCCGGAAGAATCGTCATCCCTATTCATTGACCGAAAATTTACCACGGTATGAAAGAAATGCAGAATTCTTATATGTAATTTGTGTGAATAACTCACCACCAACTCACACGAATTTGCCAACAAACACATCCGTTACTGCACATATTTACACCTATTGTGATTTTTCTCACAATCGCCTCACGCACCCTCATATCTCCTCACTCAACTGAGTGAAATCATCGATGTATGAGTACACAACATTCCCTCCTCCACATGCGTCCGTCCGAACTGTTAATCGAAGCAGAAATGACCATAAAAACAGCTATCAACGGCTTCGAACATCACCACCCAATGGTCGATATAATCGACAAGGTCGAGCATGGTCTACTCACAAGACACCGCTGGCTGGTTGCATTGGGAGCAATCCTCATCCAAATGTCGCTCGGAGCCATCTACGCCTGGGGCGTCTTCACCGGAGAACTAACCGATAAGGGCGGTGATTTCGGTTTCACTACTACTCAAACGCAATGGATATTTTCTGTAGGACTCGCCTCCTTCGCTGCGATGATGCTTGTAGCCGGTAAAGCTGTCGCACATATCGGCCCCCGTCCGGTTGCCATCGCTGGCGGAATTCTTTTAGGCACGGGCTATGGACTCGCAGGCTTTTTCGGTCAACAGTTCTGGGTGCAAGTTCTCTGCATCGGCGTAATGGGTGGCGCAGGAATCGGACTCGTCTACGTTGTACCAATCGCCGTCGGTGTTCGCTGGTTCCCGGATAAAAAAGGACTCATGACCGGATTTGCAGTGGCAGGTTTCGGTTTTGGTGCCTTGCTCTGGGTGCAACTCGCTGGCGATTGGGGTCACCTAATACAAAACTACGGCGTCCTCAGCACGTTCCTCATCTACAGCGTCGTGTTTGGAATCCTCGTCCACATCGGTGGATTGCTAATGACCTTCCCTCCCGACGGATGGAAACCCGCAGGCTGGAACCCTCCCCCTGCTCAGGTACAGCAAGACGCTGCACACGAATTCTCTCCGCACTCAATGCTCACTCAACCACAGTTCTACGTATTGTGGCTTTCGTTCGTGTTCCTCGCCCTCGCAGGCCTCATGCTCATCGGCATCAACAAGCTCTACGGACGTGATGCCCTGATGGATAGCGGAGCGTTTACCGATCTCGCGGCAGCAGGTGCTGCAGCTTCAACTGCATATGCAGTAGCATTCGCATTATCGAACGGACTCGGCAGAATCGGATGGGGTTTTATCGCTGATCGAATCGGATGGCGCAAGTCGATGACGATCATGGCAGTAACACAAAGCATCCTAGTAATCAGCTTCTTCTACTTCGGTGGCTCGCTGGTCGCCCTGTATGTATTCCTCGCTCTAACCGGATTCAACTTCGGCGGAAACTTCGCCCTCTTCCCGCTCGCAACTGCCAACTGGTTCGGCGTAAAGAACCTCGGCATCAACTACGGACTCATGTTCTCCGCATACGGAATCGGTGGCATCGTCGGCCCAATCATGGCGGGAACGTTCAAAGACGCCGGAGCCGATCAAGGATTGAGCGTCTGGCTCGCACCATTTATGATCGCCGGAATCCTATGTTTGGTTGCGGGAGTACTGGTCGCAACATCGAAAGAGCCAAGCCTCGATGCCGTTGCCAAGCCTGTTCTGGCTTAGCAAAATCGCCGATAATCTGTATCCTTCCCATCAAACCGTGCAGTCGGGTCAGTTATCAACGCCCACAACAAGCACAAAAACGGGTATAAATCCCCGAGGCAACGCCAGCAGTAAGCACAAGTTATAGGTAACTGGAGTCACTGATGTCTGATTCGGAACTTTATTCACCCTCGAAATCGTTCGCAGCGAACGCCCACGTAAGCAGCTTCGATGAATATAAAGCCGAGTACGAACGGTCCATCACCGACCCCGACGCGTTCTGGGCAGAAAAAGCCTCTGAATACCACTGGTTCAAGAAGTGGGATACCGTCCGGCAGTTCAACTACGACATCCGAAAAGGACCCGTCGATATCAAGTGGTTCGAAGGCGGTCAAACCAACATCGCCTACAACTGCCTCGACCGACACCTCGAAACCCGTGGCGACCAAACTGCCATCATCTGGGAAGGCAACGAACCCGGCGAAGAACGAGTCATCACCTACCGCGAACTTCACGAAGAAGTAAGCAAATTCTCGAACGTCCTGAAGTCGCAAGGCGTGAAAAAGGGCGACCGCGTCACCATCTACATGCCCATGATTCCCGAGCTAGCAGTCGCCATGCTCGCCTGCGCCAGAATCGGAGCCATCCACTCGATCGTCTTCGGCGGATTCTCAGCCGACGCTCTTGGCGGACGTATCGCCGATGCCACATCCACAACCCTCGTCACCTGCAACGGCACCCACCGCGGAGCCAAGCCCGTCCAGATGAAATCTGTCGCCGACGAAGCGATGGCAATCGCCGAAAAGACTATGGGCATCCCTGTTGAAACTTGCATCGTTATCGAACGTGTACCCGGCAGCACCGGCGTCGAACACGATATGAAAGAAGACCGTGACGTCTGGTATGCCGATGTTATGGCGAACGCCGGTGCCGAATCCGAAGCTGAACACATGGAATCGGAAGATCCCCTCTTCATCCTCTACACATCAGGTTCTACAGGCCAACCAAAAGGCGTGCTCCACACCACCGCCGGCTACATGGTCTACGCCTCGCAAACCCACAAATACGTGTTCGATTACCACGATGGCGATATCTATTTCTGCACTGCCGATATCGGCTGGGTCACCGGTCACTCCTACATCGTTTACGGACCCCTAGCCAACGGTGCAACAACGATCATGTTCGAAGGTATTCCCACCTACCCTGCACCCGATCGTTTCTGGCAAATCGTCGAAAAGTGGAACGTAAACCAGTTCTACACAGCCCCTACAGCTATTCGAGCAATTGCCAGCTTGGGCGATGACTACCCCGACAAGTACGAAATGCCTTCTCTAAAGCTCCTCGGATCTGTTGGTGAACCAATCAATCCCGAAGCATGGCGCTGGTACAACACCCACGTCGGAAAAGGACGTTGCCCAATTGTCGATACGTGGTGGCAAACCGAAACCGGCGGAATACTAATAACTCCACTCCCCGGCGCCATCCCAACCAAACCCGGCGCAGCCACAATGCCGTTCTTCGGCGTCGAACCTGTAATACTCGATCCCGAAAGCGGTAAGCCGCTCGAAGGCAACGGCGTATCCGGCGTGCTGGCACTAAAAGCAACATGGCCCGGTCAAATGCGCACGCTCTACGGCGATCACAAGCGATTCGAAGATACCTACTTCGATATGTACAAGGGCTACTACTTCACTGGCGACGGCTCGACGCGTGACGAGGATGGCTACTACTGGGTCACCGGACGTGTTGACGACGTTATCAACGTTTCAGGACACCGAATGGGCACTGCCGAAGTCGAAAGCGCTCTGGTGCTGCACGAAGCGGTTGCTGAAGCTGCGGTTGTTGGATTCCCGCACGATATCAAGGGACAAGGCATCTACGCCTATGTGACTTTGAATGTCGGACAGGAATACACAGACGATCTAAAGCAGGTATTACGAGCACAAGTCCGGACAGTAATCGGACCCATCGCCGCACCCGACGTTATCCACTGGGCACCCGCTCTACCAAAAACCCGCTCCGGAAAAATCATGCGCCGTATCCTGCGGAAAATCGCCACCGACGAAATCGACACAATAGGCGACACCTCAACCCTAGCCGACCCCGAAGTAGTGGAAGCCCTAATAGCCAACAAAGGCAAATAGTTCAACCACAGCAAAGGTAACGAAAAACTCCCTTACCTCGCACCTCGGACCACCCCATCCCGCGCCCCATCCAATAACCGATCACGCCTCAGCATCATCTGTCGATCTATCTACGAACTGAGTTCGACAACCGCTAGATAGTCTCTAACTACTTACCGGGTGGCTTAGTGCCGGGATCGTTCTTAGTTTCAGGCTCGACTTTACCGCTATCGTCGACCGTATTAACACCGACGTTAGCGCAACGCGAATCCCTCGGATTATCGGCACAAAAGGCACGCTTTTCTTTCTCACCAGCCGATGTGTCACCCTTGCCTCCTGAGGATCCAGCGGAGACGCCTGAGCAGTGCGAATCTGAAGGATTTGCTTCACAGAACGCAACTTTACGATCGTCCAAGGCTGAATCTGTATTTCGCTCTTGTTTTTTTTCCTCAGTCGTCTTCCCGTCATCGTTGTTCCTATCGCCGAGTGAGCAAGCGGCTTGGAGTCGTACTTCCTCTTCATCGGTTATCGCTCGGTTGGGAACGCTGCCTAAAACACGGATAATGCAATCGAGAACTTCTGGCGGTGCAGTGTTGCTCTGCGCACCATCGCTCGCCTCCGGCATACGTCCCGATCCTCCATCAGAATCTCCGCCTAAGCAAGCCGCCTTAACACGTCGCATTTCGTCATCATTCAGATCGCCCTCACCGCTCACTGTCCGTCCAACCGTCCGTGACGCGCACGCGATAATCGCGTCTTCTGAATCTGCGACAGCTTGTTTGCGAATAACCTTTACCGGGTCTGCTGCATCGTTTTCTGCCGCTCGTCTCGCTTTTTCCGCGGCTAATTCAGCTGCCCGTCGAACGGCTTCATCTGCATGCTTGCTGGCTTCATCGATTCGCTGTTGTTCGAGTTCACGCTGTTTTTCCGCCAATCGATCGATCAGACCACTGGCATCATTGTCACCATCACTAAATTTTCGGTCTGCGTAATTATTGAGCCGATCATTGATGTCATCGACCTTGCCAAGCACGGTCGGGTCGTCAGATCCTCGGCTCGTGCCATCTCTAAAAACGAGCACGATGAGTTGATCGCCTGCACTGTACAGACCTGCATCATCTTTGATTCTCGATGTGCCATCGGAGTCATCGGCACTAACCAGAACAGCGGTATTTCCGTCACCAGAGTCGGATACCAACACTCGACCATGTCTTCTTGTGGCTGTTCCTGGGATCGCGACAATTTTTAGAGCGATTGCATTGCCTGACAATATCTCTCTGTCGGCGATAACCACAACTTTGGAGCCTGTTGAGAAGGCTTCGGCACCGATATCTGCCGCCATCTCGGTTGCATTACTATCGATGTGAACTTGAACGTGTCCGAGATCGGTTCCCACAACAACGGCTTCTGTCGTAAGGCTAATTAGTCTGCCAATAACCGACCGACCCGATACTCTCCCTGTTTGTTCGGAGCGACTCTGTGAAGGGTCTAGCACTGTGACCGTTACCAGCGTTGACCGAGCGACTCCACCGGATTCATCGTCAGCTCTCGCCATCACTTTATGAATGCCCGGTTGGAAGTCTCTCACCGTGAGTGTCGAGGCTGAGCTTGCAGGGGCAAGCAACCGCTGTGTCGAGGTATCATCTTCAAGCTCGTAGAAACTGTATGTGACCCTTGATTTTGACGATTGACCGAGAGCCGTGAATGTGACCGGATCGCCCACATTTACGGTCGATCTATCAGCGCTAAATTCAAAGGTGAAATTTGAAGCGACAGCCAGTGATAGCGTTGATATGGCAATTGCGGAACCCGCGAGGTCGTATGCTGTGGAGCTAATGACTAGCGTTTCTCCTGCGACAATCGTATTTCGGCCAAATTGAACGCGAGACGTAGTTGCTGACATACGAACCACAAGTGCATCTACCGGCAGAGGATGGCCATCAAGTAAGAACTCGATAGCACCTACTGAACTAGGATTGACACCCGGATCAAGTAATAGAGTGGCGTTAACAACGAGACGTTGGCCTTCTCGAAGTACAGTGTTGGCGGTTGTGTTAAACGAGCGTAGCCGTAACACCGCTGTATCCGCTCCGGCAACCTCTTGCGGATTTTCGTCTGGAAGCGCTATGCCTGCTGTCGTGTCGATTACCGTGACTATTGCTGAGTCAGTTGCCGTTGCTCCCGAGTCGTCTGTTACTTCGACTGATAGAAGGAACTCTCCAACAGTTGGTGATTGGAACACGACCGTCTGATTCGTGCTGTCATCAAAATCTCCATCTTCATCAAGATCCCAAGCGTAGATCAGACGATCTTGGCCTGGATCTGAAGCAATTGCCGTCAATACTGCCGTTGAACTCGTATCGGCTGCATCCAGTGTGTAAGGCCCACCGATATCTACGATAGGCGGGAGATTTGTGACCGTGATCTGAGTTGTATCGACACCCTGATCACCAAACAGCCCGGCGACGGTCACGGTTACTGTAAAAACGCCATCGTTGTCGTAAAGGTGCGACGCGACAATGGCACCGACAGCGGTCGGAACAACTTGATCATACGTGCTGCCGTCACCCCAATTGATCGTGGCAGTCGTGAGTTGCGGATCGAGCACGATTACGGAGGCGTCGAGGTCTAGAGTGATGCCTTCATCAACAGTGCTATCGATACCTGCATCGACGATCGGTGCGGAATTTATTAGCCCACCTGTATCAGTGACAGTTACTTGCTCGAACACGTTAATTATCGCCGGACCTACGATAGAAATTCCGTCTGAAATGCCGATGGATTCACTAATTTCTATGACCACAGGACCGATGACGGATACGTCATCTTCGACGTGAACCATGTCGTCTACATCAACGGTTGCAGGAACCGTAGTCTCATCAGAATCACTGACTCCGATCTGCTCTTGTACGAAGATGTCGATCGGCGGCGGGTCTTGGGCTGAGACACGCGTGTTGCCTCCCATCACTGCTAATGCAGTGATGGCGGTCAGCAATATGAGCGATCTGGCGATTCTCAAGTCCACAACCTGACAATTTTTCATGTTTGGCGATTACGTCAGCCGAACTACGAGAAACTAATAACGACTGTGACGTTTACGACCTGATTCCCAAGTACGGCCACTGTTGGGCTCAATGTCTTAGCAGTGAAAGGCAAATATGAACCGGGACAGTTAGCATCAGCTGGTGCGACACTCGGGGCGCAACCGATGACAGCACTACTTACCGAATTGATGACTGTGTCGTTTGCAACAGTCGCAGACCCGGTAAGGACGAGTTTGCCGCTGTTAACGCCAGTCGTCGGTGACGTTACGGTTAGGCTATCGAAGTAATGCGGCAAGTTCGAGATATTCCCGTTTACGTACGGTGGCTCGACGAGCACGCAATTGGCAGGACTTCCCGAGCCGATGGCGCACGCGTTGCCACCAAGTTCGACTTGCCATTTTCCGACAGACCAGACATGCGCCAAGAAATTGGCCAGCGTTTCTCCACCACTCGTTGTGAGAGCGTTGTCGAATTCGTTCAGACTTACAAGTTTGCCATCTGGCTCAGTTACCTCGATCGTCCAACGTCCGTGAACCTTAATGCCCTCATCGGTACCATTGGGCTGACCAGCAACAGAGCTCAGTAACTCGGCACCGGGGTTTGTCGTGATGTCAGACATCAAGACCTCGATCGGTTCTTCCATTCCAGCTACTGAGATTTCGTGCGCTACAGTAGCCCCCAACAATGGCTCCACTAAGCTTCGGCTGCCAATGTTAAACGCTATTAGCGATGCAACCGCTATTAACGCAACTAGACCGCTTCCGGTCAGTAATTTCGCTTTCATAATTCTCTCCATTTCACGAGCATTGCAAACATTATCTTTAGCGTGTCCGTCGCACTTATTTCTCAGATGCCTACGGCAAGTAGACAACGGTTATTACGTAGCTAGCCTGTTCGTCAGCAGAAACGCTGCCTACGACTTCGATGATGTTGATACCTACTTCAAGTGACACCGTATGCTCGAAAATTCCTTCGGTATTAGGGATCACGATATCGTCGTTTACCGTTACAACCGCATCTACTCTCGTTTGTCCGACCACGTTGAGCGTTGAAGTTGTGGCGAATATATCGAGTTCGACAGGCTCAACTAGATTGAGAAAGAAATCTCCACCGAGCGGGAACGGCGTGGGAGTAGGCGGAGCCGATGTGGCTGTTGGTACGGCTGCGGCAGTCGTCGCCAGTGGTACTTTTGTCGCCGCAGGAACTGTAGTGGGTGGGATCGGAGTTGGAGAATCACCGACAGTTGTAGTGGCGATGACCGTTGGTGTCAAAGCTGCCGGATCAGACGCCGTCACGGAAACCGTCGGCGTTCGTTCGTTCGAATCTTCACTGGAACTTGAACAGGAAGAAACGAGAACTGCAAAAAATAGTGCGACGAACAGCAGCGGCATCGTGGTGCCGAGCAAACGAACACGATTCGTGTTCAAATCTCCTCGCATACTCGTCCTCGCCCAGCCCCACGGCTCTAGTGATCGGTACTAGATGTTGTTGACAACAGCCACGCCCGATTCGACCAGAGCATTGATTTCCTCGGCAGTGTACCTCGCTCCAAGCAAAGCTTCCTATATGGAATGCTCACGCATATGGTGCAGGATCGGTATTTTCTTAGTGTGGCGTAAAGCTAGACAGCAACCCCGAAGCCTCCAATTGGGCTAGTCGTTAAACGCCCCATAACGACTTCCATGCCAAGCGCCAAGCGAACTCGTCGATCCCAAGAAAACGATGATTCACCAAGTGTGCCATCCGAACTTGACCAATCCGGCCAAATGACAGAACCTGACAAATAGCAGAGAAACCCGCAACCGCTCAACCAGAACGGGACAAAGGTAACGAAAAACTCCATGACCTCGCGCAGGGTCAGGCGTAGCTGCTGAACAACGGCATTCTCACGTCGTTCGAACGGATATCTCTAACGACTTATCCGCGGCGATCGATGCAAAACATGGCAAAAAAATTCCCAGCGTGAAACGACCATCAATCACAACACGCCAATAACCGTCTCGATCACCTCGAGACAACCCTCTCACGGGATGAGGCCGGCTCCATAACCCGACCGGAATAAATCCTCATCTTCGCTTACGGGCGTTAAAAAGCCCTTCTCAGGCTTCAGCGGAACTCACAAACCGCTGGTGTCCAATAACGTGAGGTGAAAGCCCACGATCTCAGGTTTGGATACCCAGATGATGGCACTCAACGTCCATAAACCGACTTTGAACATCTGGTAATTCAGGCTCGCGAAAGCAAACCAAGCCGTTCTTCAGCAGCACGCCTGATCTTGCGCCAGCTCATGGAGCTATCTTTTCGACGCGCCCCGTTCAACGACCGATCACGCGTTAGCAACGTCGTCGATCTTTCGACCCACCACGCTCCCGCCATCAACCTCGTACGGTATGTTGCTCAAAGCCGCGGCCTCTCTCATCACGACCTCAGTCAGCGCACGCGAGCTCTGCCCCTCGAAGTAGTGAGGCGTTCCGAATCGGACGGTTATCTTCGTTCGAACCGCCGGAATGGTCCAGTTAGGGGTGAACGGAATCCACTTGGAAATCCACTTGCCGACTGCCGATTGCTCAAGGCCTTTGCCTCTGCGGTCGTACTCAATACCAACCGGAACAATCGGTATCCGCAGCTCATGTCCCTTTTGCTTTAAATGACGAACCTCGTACCGTTTCAACAGACCCAGCAATCCATCTTCGACCGATTTGACGGAACTGTACTGATACTCGCCCTGAGTAAAAACGGCTGTAATCAAGCGACGATCCAGACGGTCTTCAACATCCTTTGCCAGCGCTACTGCACGCTTTCGAGGATTACCAATTCCACCTTCTTGCCAGATCACCGTCCCCATAGCAGCGGTGACTTTCTTCTGGATAAAGTTGATCACGCCGTTGTGACCGAACGAATCAGTCGAAACAAAACTGATGAACTCTCTCGTTACATGAGAAAGCGCGAAAACATCCGCCGATGTGCGGTGAACCGGCGCCAACATAATTGGACGGATGTTAGGTATCTCGCCCTCGACTCTGCTACTCAGCAGCAGAGCTCGCTTAGTTACAGGAATGAACCCCAAACGAATGGCGTGATAATTAAACCGCCACCAGTTTTCCTTTACGCCCAACTAGATCCTTGCTGTGCAACGAAATGCACCACACCAAAAATTCAACAATCAGCCACGCGAGCGAATTAATTTCAACCCAGCCCTTAAATTGTATCGCCGAAAATCTCGCAAGTATCGAGCGCCGTGCAGTCATTAAAGAAGTGATGCAAAAACAGGGCGACTCGTGGACGCACTACCCGCAATTCGACGCTCGTCGAAACGCGCTGGATCAGCATTTACCGTAAGAGTTATCCGCAATTTTTCTTCCGAACAACACTCGAAACGATAAGCACGACTTCGTACGGAGCGTGGACAAATAACGCCACGCTCCGTACATCCATTACTTAGTCTTTGTCCTTCTTACCTATTCTGTCGCCATCGCTGTCGTCATCACCATCTACGTCGGCATCGACGCTTGGAGCTGATTCCATAGCAGTCGTGGTGCACACGATGTTCAATAGAAGTTCATCCTTCTCACAGGTGACGATGAACGATTCGACAAGGATGTATCGACGGTCATTGTCGATCCATCCTTGTCGACGCATGACGAGATCACAGTAACGATCTCAACGTCGCGCACGATGTCGCCATCCTGAACCGGGCTTTGCACGGACTTCTGAACCGTGACCAAGCACTGGTCGTTTCCAACTACGCCGGATTCCACCAACACGATTGGCCCACTCGGATCTGGGACCGGAGGAACGGGGTCGCCGTTCGGTGTCGAATCGCAGGCGTTCCCTACTCCATCATTGTCGTTATCTTGCTGCCCCGAGTTAGAAACGTTGGGACAATTGTCATCGCCATCGGCAATGCCATCACCATCAGTATCGATAACAGGAGTGCCAGGTACTGAATATGGATCTAGTGGGTCAGTGCCCGCGAGAATCTCTTCTGAATCTGAAAAAGTATCTCCATCAGTATCTGTATTGAATGGGTCGGTCCCGAATACGTTGAACTCCTCAAAGTCACTCAGCCCATCTTGGTCCGAGTCGATCGCAGTGAAGTCCTCATCAATCAAACTGACCTGCCCCCCTCAAACGTGTCCATCTGAAAGATCAGATAATGGACAAATTAA
>ERZ890510.1643-NODE-1643-length-14152-cov-4.687664_pt1 | contig 14152 bp, 13 predicted proteins | sample MGYA00521265_ERZ890510 | MGnify/ENA primary metagenome ERZ890510 (study PRJEB32303, sample SAMEA104408624) | aquatic metagenome | biome: Brackish water; feature: Chemocline; material: water | place: Baltic Sea | collected 2014-10-26T21:54:00 | depth 110 m ...
GATACACCTTAATTTAGCTGCCAACCTGTCCAAACAAACAGGACCACCTCAGTATGATGTATTGGTTTTTGAATTATAATGGAAATATGATCGTTATAATTTGGACAAAATGAATAAATGTTATGTTGAGTATGATTAGTTGTTTATAAAATAGGATGTATAGAATAATGAGTAACAACGCCATAAAAGGTTTGACTAGTATTAATGATCAAGAATTAGAAATAGGATCAACAAGTCAAATAGAAGATCAGAATGCTGGTGCTGTATCGGAACATTTTGACGAAATCTCAGGGTCAATCAAATGGTTTGATGATATCAAAGGTTATGGTTTTATCGAAGCAGATGATGAGATTAATAAAAATAAGGGCGACATTCTCGTCCATTTCTCCATTCTAAAAGAACATGATCTTGGATCCTTACCAGAAGGAACGAAGGTAAAGTGTCTTTCTGCGAACCGACCAAAAGGGCGTCAGGCCGTTAAGATTTTAAGCTATGACCTCACAACAGCGGTTGAACCTGCTGAATCTGAGGTGCAATTTGTCATTGATGATAAAAATTATAATGATGAAGATTATGTTGATGTGGTTGTAAAATGGTTTAACAAAGTCCGTGGCTATGGATTTGTCAATCGCGGTGATGGTGGACAAGATATATTTGTCCATATGGAAATTTTGCGCCATTATAATATTGATCAATTAGTCCCCGGCCAAACCCTCACCGTAGTGATCGAAGACGGCGAACGTGGTTTAATGGTTGGAGCTATCAAGAAAATTAGTGATTAAGCGATGTTGACCTGTCTTCTCTTGATATGAATATATATGAAAATTCCGCCTTTAAATTGCCATTCTTTTCAGCCATATTATAACAGGTAGCAATGTTTTTATGAATGTTAGGCTTTTTAATTAGATGAATAGAATTTCAATTTTTTCTTATTTTCAAAAAATATGTGTCTCTATAATATGTGGGCTAATATTGTGCAGCCTTATGCCAAATATAGTAGCCGCTCAAGGATCTTCTTTAAAATTCGAACATTCACAATTATCGATAAAGTCAAAAGATACTCTTCATGTTTTTCAAATTGAAATTGCCGCTAATGATAGCCAACGTGCCTACGGAATGATGTTTAGGAACGAGATTGGTGAAAATGATGGCATGCTTTTTATCTATGATCACAAACGAGAAATAAATATGTGGATGAAAAACACATTTATTTCTCTGGATATCGTTTTCATTGATGACGCGGGTAAGATCATCAATATTGCTCATTCCGCCCAACCAATGTCCTTATCAAGGATCCGTTCAGGCGGTGAAGCAAAGGCCGTATTAGAGCTAAAGGGTGGGGCAGCAAAACGCCTTGAAATTGAAGCTGGTGACGATATTATCTATCCAATTTTTCAAAATATTTCAAAATAATAAAATATAGACAAATAACGCTTGCGCGCACGCCTTTGTTGGCGTATTAACCCAACCACAATTTGTTTTTATAGATTGTTGTTTTCGGTCGGGGAGTGGCGCAGCCTGGTAGCGCACCTGTTTTGGGTACAGGGGGTCGCAGGTTCAAATCCTGTCTCCCCGACCATTTTATTTTCTTAAATATTTAAAGAAGATCGCGGTAAAGGTCATGTTGGGCTTTTGCCACATTTGACCATCTGTAATCTTTGACCGTGTCTGATATTTGTTGGCGTGTTTGATTTAATTTTGTGATTTTTTTAATAGCTTCAACCAAATCATAAGCATTGCGGCGCTCTAATGTGATACCATTTGTGGCTAAAACCACCTCGGATACACCGCCAACATTTGTGGCAATAACGGGTGTTCCTGTGGCAAGGCTTTCCAATAGGACATTAGGCATGCCCTCCATTGATGACATCAGGATCGTTGCCGTGGCACCGGCATAAAACTCACCAAGCTTTTTCTGGTCTAAGTGACTGATAAATTGTACTCGGTCGCGGATGCCAAACTCATTTACTTGTGATTTCAAGGATTTCTTTTCTGGCCCATCGCCAATAATGATTAAACGTGCTGATCTAAGCTCTGAAATGGCGTCTAAGATGATATTATGGCCTTTAAGGGCAATTAAGTTGCCAACACTCAGAAAATAACTTTCCCTTAGGGGGTTGGCTTTAATTTGCGGATTAAAATATTCAGGGTCGATACCATTAATGATAACGCTTAATTTAGCTTCATCAACACCGTAAGACATGAGCGATTGTTTCAAAGCGGCACTGACGCAAATAACCTTAGAGGCATAATCAATAGATTTTAATATCTGCTGGCGGACTTTTGGTTTGCTCATCCAGAAATTAACATCGCTACCGCGCGCGGTTAGCACTAATGGTTTATTATAATTTTTAGCGATTTGATAGGCCGCCACCCCATCAGGATATAAATATTGACCGTCAACAATATCAAATGAAGAATTTTTAAGGTAAATATCGTCTATGATATTGATCGCGGCCTTGGCCATTGAAGTGGCGTTATCAAAAATCTTTATCCCGGGAAGGGTTAAATATTTTGGGTGATAAACATCTATTGAATCCTGATCTTCATAAGGGGGGATTTTATCATAAATTTTAAAACGATCACTGAATTTACTCACCAATGAATTTTGCGCCACAGGGGCGATGACTTTACGATTAAAATCTTTAATATTATCCATTGCCGCCAACCTATTTTTAACAAATATACCGTGGCGGGGCTGTTGTTGATTGGGATATAAGGTCGTGACGGTTAAAATATCCATTATTTATCCGTGACGCGTTAAAAACTGTTGAAACATCATCAGTGTCCATAAAGGAGCGCTATAGTCGCGCCTGCCAGATTGGTGGTCTTTGATAAGTCGTTCTAGATAGTCTTTATTAAAATAACCGCTATCAAGCATGGTATCACTTAAGATGGTCTGTTTGATCTTATCTTTGAGTTCATTTCTAAACCAGTTGGCAAGCGGTACGCCGAAACCCATTTTTTGTCGATATAAAATATCATGGGGCAGTTGATCTTCTAGGGATTTTTTAAATATATATTTTCCCTCTGTTCCTCTTAATTTAAAATCAGACGGCAAGGTAGCAATCCATTCTACAAGTTCATGATCGAGTAATGGGACGCGAACTTCCAATGAATAAGCCATGGAGGCGCGATCTACTTTGGTTAAAATATCGCCCGGTAAATATGTTTTAATATCAAGATATTGTATCAATGATAACGGATCATCAGTATCGGCATCTTTGGCATGACGGTTAAAGACTTCCAAAGCATTATAATCTTGTAAATCGGCCTTTAGAGTATCGCTAAAAAGCATCTGACGCATTTCTGGTTTAAAAATGGAAACTCCGTGAAAATAACTTTCAACATCAGTGCGGGCCAATCCTTGGAATGTTGTTTTTGCCCTGAATATTCTTGGCGCCCAGTCGGCTTTTGGATAAATGGCTCCTAAAAATCCAAATAGCGCTTTGCGAATGGCGGCGGGGAATATGGAGCGTAATTTTTCTTCGAACATATGAAGTTTGTAACGTCGATAGCCGCCAAGATGTTCATCGCCACCGTCCCCTGATAGGGCAACCGTAACCCTAGTTCGGGCCAGTTCGCAAACTCTGAATGTAGGCAGGGCGGAGCTATCGGCGTAGGGTTCGTCATAATAATCCATCAAACCATCAACCAGGGAATAGTCATTGGGGTCAACCATTTTTAACTGGTGGTTGGTTTTATATTGTTCCGCCACTTGGGTAGCGTAATCTGCTTCGTTAAAGCGGGGGTCATCAAAACCAATAGAACAGGTATTAACCGCATCCTCACTATTTTTAGCCATATTGGCAACAACAGCACTAGAATCAACACCGCCCGAAAGAAAGGCTCCAAGCGGTACATCCGCACGCATACGGATTTTCACCGCTTCTTCAACTCTACTAGCAAGCTCGATTGCGGCGTCTTTTATTGAACCTTTATAGCTATCATTAAAGCGAATGTTCCAATATTGACTATTTTCTATATGGCCAGAATTCATATTGATTAACAAGCTATGTCCCGGCTCTAATTTATAGACGTTTTCATAAATTGTATGGGGTTCTGGCACATAGCCAAGGGCGAAATATTCTTCAATGCTTTTCTTGCGCAAAGATTTGTTAAAACTAGGATGGAGCGCTAATGATTTAAGCTCGGAGGCAAAGACGAATTGGCCATCACTAAGTTTTGCATAAAATAACGGCTTAATTCCCAAACGATCACGGGTAATGAAGACTTCATTTTTAGCTTTGTCATAAATAGCATAGGCAAACATACCACGGATGCGTTCGACACTTTTAGGGCCCCACGCGTGATAGGCTTGTAAAATAACTTCTGTGTCGCTGCTGGTGTTAAACTGGTAGCCCAGTGTTTTTAATTCTTCGCGAAGTTCTGGGAAATTATAAATTTCACCATTATAAGTGATGGTCACACGATCATCAGTGGTGCTCATTGGTTGGTGGCCGCCGACAAGGTCAATGATTGATAGGCGGCGATGACCAAAGGCAACGCCGTCTTTTATATAATCACCAGAGCCATCTGGCCCCCGATGTTCGATGATGTCTGTCATTTGTGTTAAAAGAGTTTTAGAAGGACTTGGCCCTGAAAAGCTTAATATTCCTGCAATACCACACATTTATTTTTTTAACCTCAAATTTTTAAATCTTACTATTTGCGTTCATAGTAAAGAACATATTACATTATGCCTAGATATAAACTTGTTCAAATTCAAGGAATAATTAAAGTGTATGATAATATCTTGATCCCAGATGACCTGCCAAAGTCCATAGAATGGAAAGAGGGGCGATTATATTTTCTTGATCAAACTTTATTGCCTCATCATACCATTATGGAAGAGCAAGAAAGTGCTGAACAGGTTTATAATTCTATAAAGCAATTAAAAGTGCGCGGCGCACCGGCGATTGGGGTTGGTGCGGCTTATGGTTTATGTGTTGGCGTTAAAAATGATCTGGCATTATCAATGGCAGATTTTAAAACACGAATTAAAAAGCAGGCTGATTATTTAAACAGTGCGCGGCCAACGGCTGTAAACCTTCATTGGGCAATGCAACGGATGGTTTCTCATATGGAGAAATCCAAGGCCACAAGCACCAGTGATCTTTATGATGAGATGGTGACTGAGGCGCAGCTGATCCATAATGAAGATAAAAAACTTTCAATAGGTATGGCTGAGACAGGCCAACACCTCATTAAAGAAGGCATGGGCATTATGACCCATTGTAATGCGGGTAGTCTTGCCACATCAATTTTGGGAACCGCAACCGCTCCTCTTTATCTTGCCCATTCAAAAGGGTTAAATTTTAAAGTCTATGCCAATGAAACGAGACCCTTATTACAGGGCGCGCGCCTGACCGCATGGGAATTACAACAATCGGGCATAGATGTGACGTTGCTTACGGATAATATGGCGGCTCACATGATGGCGACGGGACATATTGATATGGTAATTGTTGGTACGGATCGGGTTGTTGCTAACGGCGATGTTGCTAATAAAATAGGAACACTCGGCGTTGCTATTCTTGCCAAATATTATGATATTCCTTTTTATGTAGCCTGTCCGTCATCTACTATTGATCTGGCAACAAAAACAGGTAAAGATATCCCCATTGAAGAACGAAGCGGTGAAGAAGTTAAGGTTATAATGGGAAAAACCATTGCTCCTGCTAACATTCAAACCCGTTGTCCAGCTTTTGATGTGACTCCTCATTCATTAGTCACGGGTATTGTTACGGAAACGAAATTAATTCAGGCACCTTACGGCGAGAATATAAAATTATTTATGGAATTAAAGGAAAAGACATGAAATCACTATTGAGTTTAAGCATTATATTATTAGGATTTTGGCTTCCATTGAATGTAGATGCTCAAGATTTTGAGTTAGATGAAATCACGGTTAGTCAATTGAATGATGCCTACGCTAGTGGTAAATATACAGCCGTTGATGTGGTTAGGCTTTATTTGGCGCGTATTGAAGCTCTAAATAAAAAAGGACCTCATTTAAATGCTGTGATTATGGTAAATCCTGATGCTTTAAAAATTGCAGCAGCCTTAGATGAAGAGCGTGCAAAATCGGGCCCGCGCGGACCTATGCACGGAATTCCTGTTATTTTAAAAGATAATATTAATACAAAAGATAAAATGCCTACAACGGCAGGTTCATTAGCATTGATGGAAAATTATGCCGCCGATGATGCACCGATGGTCGCTTCATTACGTAAAGCGGGGGCTATTATTTTGGCTAAATCAAATTTAAGCGAATGGGCTAATTTTCGTTCCACTAATAGTTCTAGCGGTTGGAGTGGTGTTGGTGGACAGACACGCAACCCCTATTTACTTACCGCCAATACGTGTGGATCAAGCTCTGGTTCTGCGGCGGCGGCGTCGGCCAATATGGCGGCGGTAACGATTGGTACGGAAACAGATGGTTCGGTGGTTTGTCCTGCGGCCTATAATGGGGTGGTCGGTATAAAGCCTACGGTCGGATTGGTTAGTCGCACGGGGATTGTTCCCATTGCGGAAACTCAGGATACGGCAGGGCCCATGACCCGTTCAGTTGCTGATGGTGCCTACCTTCTGACGGCGATGGTGAGTAACAATGCTGAAGATCCAAGAAGCATGAGCCAGCCTGCGGTAAAAATTAATTATGCGGATCATTTAAAAGCAGATGGCCTTAAAAATAAGCGAATTGGCGTAGTACGCGTCCCTTTTCGTATGCATAAAGATCTTGGCAAAATATTTGACAAAAATATTGAGATCATGAAAGCCCAAGGCGCTATCATTATTGATAATTTAGAGCTTGTTGATGATGATGCTATTGGCAAGGCGGAAGGGTTGGTTCTTTATTATGAATTTAAACATTACCTCAATGCTTACTTAGCCACAACACCCAAAGCCGTAAAAAGCAGAAGTCTTACTGATTTAATCGCTTATAATGATGCCCATGCAGATCAAGAAATGCCATATTTTGAGCAAGAGATATTTGTTGGATCGCAACAAAAAGGGCCGCTTAGTGATCTTGATTATATCAAAGCCTTGCAACAGAGCAATATCGCCATGCAAAAAGTGATAGATGATTTAATGGCAGCCAATGATCTTGATATGATAGTTATGCCGTCAAGAAATCCTGCCAATAGCCAAGACGTGATTAATGGGGATCATCCTAGTGGTGGCGGTACTTCGTCATTCGCGGCGGTAAGTGGTTATCCGTCCATTAGCGTGCCTATGGGTTATATCCATGAGCTTCCTGTGTCTTTATCTTTTATCAGTGGCGCCTACCAAGAAGCACAATTGATAGAGGCCGCTTATTCCTTTGAACAAGCGACCCTAGCAAGACATAAGCCAAAATTTATTGAGTATATGTATCGTTAACGGACATTATCCAGATACTCAATTGATTGGGCAAATTTGGGGCGGGAATAGCTGTGACCGTTGGCTATGAACATTAATTTTACATTTTTAATATTGGCGTTTCTGAATTTATTATAAGCAAGCCTCGTGCCTTGAGGAAAGGCACTTTTTTCTGCGGTGACAAAGACAAAACGATTGTCTTTGATGCCGTCAACTTTATTTTCGGCGTGATCGGACCATATGAGTTTACCGCTTAAAATAGCGCCTTTAAAAACTTTAGGATAATCCATGGCGACAACACCAGCGATGCGTCCTTCACCAGTGATATAAATGCGGTTTTGATCAATGTTATAGATATTTTTAATTAAAGGCACTGACATCATAGCCAATAATTCTCGTTGATGAATAGAGGAGCCATTACCCGATTTTCTTGCAGCCACCCAAATTATATTATTATCTTCTAAGACGCTAAACCAGCCTGTGGGAGCCCTGACATTTTGTGGCGCACCAGCATAAACCATAACACCAGATGGACGATTGGCATCGTAATTTTTGGGAACATATATTTCCCACGTTATAATTGCGTCTTCTTTTATGATAGACTTATAATTTGCCGCCTCAGCGCCAAGAAGTTGAGATGGTGTGGCCTTCAATATAAATTCACCGGTTTTTAAGTCGGATTGAGCGATGGCCAAGCTATTAAAGCTAAAGAAAAAAATACTAATAGAAAACAATATACGAGAAATCATAATATCACCCTATAGTTGTGCTGTTTTCAACTAAATAACTATATAGTAGTTTTATATATACTTTTAGTTGTTGTAATAACTTATATAGCAAAAAAATGAACAAAAATCAACTCTAATTGAAATTTTGAAAATATCATGAGCTATTGTTATCGAGATATTCTATGGCTTTTGCAAATTTTCGTGGTCTAGGATTTTTATGAGCCATATTGGCTATGATCATCAATTTAGTATTTTTCACATCTGCTTTTTTGTATTTTCTATATACTTTTTTTGTGTCGATTAAATTAAAGTCGTCAGTACCTGTGATAAAAACAAACCGGTTATTTTTGATTAAATCTAAACGAGCTGGCGTGTGATTGTCCCAAAAATTTGCCCCGCAATTATAAATAGCTCCTTTAAAGATATGGGGATAGTTCATAGCAATGATACTCGCAATGCGCCCACCACCAGAAAAACCAGTGATATAGACGCGCTTTGGATCAATTTTATAACTTTCCTCCATCAGTCCAAGGGACAACATTGCTTTTAGAATTCTTTTAGAGGATTTGATTTTATTACCGGACATGGTGGCGGCAATCCAAATTAAATTATGATCTTCAATCATTTTCATCCAACCGATGGGGGGGTTGATTTGGTTTTGTGGGCTTACATAAACCAATATACCGGGTGGATTATTGGGATTGTAATTTGCAGGAACTTGAATTTCCCATTTAATATCTTCATTTTCCCCAATGATTTCAGCGTAAGAATTAGCGAGTTCAGGGCCTAAGATTTTCGTTATGGTAGAGGTTGACTTAAATAGCCCCGTTTGCGCCGAGTTGGAATTTTCCTGCGCAAATGCAGGGAAGAATATAGTCAAGGATATTAGCAAAATGAAGATTTTGTTCACGGTGTTTCCTTAAAATTAATTATTTTTACTAACAATAACAAAAAACTCATTATATATAAAATCAACAAATGGTGATATGAATTGATTGAAATCAGAGTATAGTTTTTTCAAATTTTATTAATTTAAGTGATTATAATATTATGACAAATTTGGCCTTTTTAGTAGCCCCTATTTTTTTAATTATATTACTCGGTAAAATACTGCGGAATATACTTATTAAAGATGATGAAGTTTGGCATCATATTAACAGTCTTGCCTATTGGGTGCTTTTTCCGTGCCTTTTATTCAATAAGACCTCTGTCATTGATTTTGAGAATTTTGCCTTTGGCTCTTTATCCATAACCATGATGACAGGATTTTTAGCAGCGGTTTTTGTTTCTTATATATTGGGGAAATTATGGGGCCTGTCGGCGCCTAGCTTGACCTCTGTTATTCAGGGGGCAGGACGTCATAATGCTTTTATTGCGTTGGCGATCATTACTCAGCTTTTTGGAGACCAAGGCGCGATGATGGGCGCGGTAATTATTGCGGTTCTTGTTACATTTACCAATATTGTCATTAATAGTATTCTAAGCATTATGTTATCACCCAAGGGTTCTGGCATGATGGCGATCATCAATGATTTAAAGAGAAATCCTTTTATCATCGCTATCTTGATCGGTTTTCTTTTTAATATTTTGGGCTGGGGCAATGCGCCCATATTGCATGTATTTACGTTAAATGTTGGCGAAACTACTTTAACCATTGCCTTGCTTTGTGTTGGGGCAGGGCTTCAGATTAAGGGTATTGGTGATCATTTAATGGCTTGTCTTATTGCCTGTTTTGGTAAAATGATTATTTTCCCCGTGGTCGTTTATATGCTGACCCAATATTATCAATTACCCCATATGATGACCCTGTGCGCGATGATTTTCGCTATTTCTCCAACGGGTGCGGCGAGCTATCCGCTGGCAAAACAAATGGGCGGCGATGCGCCTCTAATGGCAACGCTTATTTCCTTGGAGACACTTTTATCCATATTGACAATTCCATTGGTTATTATTTTACTCAATGGATCAGGGGTGATTTAAGTAATGACGGAATTAACTTATCTTGTAGCCCCTATTTTTCTGATTATTTTACTAGGTAAATTTTTACGACTTTTTCTCGTTCGTGATGATCTTATTTGGCAACAAATTAATAAGTTATCTTATTGGGTTCTTTTTCCGTGTCTGCTTTTTAATAAAACCTCCGTGATAGATTTTGGCAGTTTTTCTATTGGTGCATTTTCAGTAACCTTGCTGATGGGGTTTAGTGCATCTGTGGTTTTGGCTTTTGTTGCCAGTAAATTTTTTGGCCTCTCTAATGCCTCTCTTTCATCAGTGATGCAGGGAAGTGGTCGCCACAATTCATTTGTAGCCCTCGCTGTAGTTAGCCAGTTTCTTGGCGAACAAGGGGCAATGCTTGGTGCGCTCGCTGTTGCAGTGTTGGTTAGTTTTTCAAATATTGTTACCATCATTATACTGACGGAGCTTTTGTCAAATAAGCAAAGCGGAAAAAATCGTGTTTTATTAGAAGTTACGCGCAATCCGTTCATCGTTGCTATTTTTCTAGGGATCACATTCAATGTCATAGGTTGGGGCAATATACCAATATTACATGAATTTACCGCCAATGTGGGAAAGGCTGCTTTGCCTCTCGCTCTTATTTGCGTTGGTGCTGGGCTTCGCTTTGCCGAGGCGCGCGCCCATTTGATACCAACTACTATTGCCTGTTTTTGTAAATTGATTATTTTTCCAACGACTGCATTTGGCGTTGCGCGCTTTTTTGATCTTTCAGATATTATGACGATGACAGTAGTTATTTTTGCAGCGGCCCCGACCTCGTCTACGGCCTATGCACTTGCAAAACAAATGGGCGGAGACGCCCCTTTAATGGCGACAATAATATCACTGCAGACTTTATTATCTGTTCTTATAATTCCTGGGGTAATATTATTATTGCAATAGCTGTGTTGCAAAAATACAACATATATAAAATATGAAACCATCTGTTGCAAAGATGCAGCATGGTTAATAAAGTGTTAATTTATAAGCATAAATTAGACAATCAAATAATTTTTTATAGAGTTTCCTTATAATCGACATTAGTTATACTACTATCATCGCCTTTAGGGCGCACCATATCCAAGGCACGTCCTTCGATGATATAATATATTAATTCGGCAATATTTGTTATGTGGTCACCAGCACGTTCGATATTTTTAGCAATGAATAAAAGATGGGTTGCAGGGCTAATGTTTTCTGGGTTTTCCATCATATAAATGAGCATATCTTTAAAGAAACTATTATATAAATTGTCAACGGCCAAGTCCCGTGTCCAGACGGAAATGGCTTTTTCTGAACTTCTATTGATATAGGCTTTTATAACATCTTGATTCATAATATTGATGATGGAAATCATCTGACTAAGAACGGATGGATTGATATTCATATCCTTAGTGCTTTCAAGAACGACGACCCGTTTTGCCAAATTTTTAGCATAGTCACCGATGCGTTCTAAGGCATTGCTTATTTTTATGGCAGATATAATTTCACGTAAATCATCAGCCATTGGTGATCTTAAAGCGATCATTTCAATAGCGACAGTTTCAATTTCCTGTTCCATTATGTCAATTTTCTTGTCGGATTGACGTACTTCAGTGGCCAATATTAAATCATTTTCGATCAAGGCTCTTTCTGCTTTTTCAAATTGTTGTTCGACAGCTTTAGCCATGTCGACAATTTTAGAACGTAAATTATTTAAATCTTGGTCAAATGATTTTACGATATGAGAATGGGGCATAATTTTTATCCTTACTATTAACCGTAACGTCCGGTAATGTAATCTTTAGTTTTTTCATGGGTTGGATTGGTGAATATGGATTTTGTATCACCTTGTTCCAGTAACTTTCCTAAATGAAAGAAGGCCGTTTTTTGCGAAATACGAGCCGCTTGTTGCATGGAATGAGTAACAATTACAATGGCGTATCGGTTTTTTAATTCTTCGATCAATTCTTCAATGATGGCGGTGGCAATAGGGTCTAGGGCTGAACAGGGCTCATCCATTAAAATGACTTCTGGTTCAATGGCAATGGTTCTTGCAATGCATAATCTTTGTTGTTGGCCACCAGAAAGTGATGTGCCAGAGCTTTCCAGGCGATCATGCACTTCATTCCAAAGCCCCGCTTTTTTAAGGCTAGAATGAACAATGTGATCAAGCTCCTCTTTATTAGAAGATAAGCCATGAATGCGCGGGCCATAGGCAATATTATCGTAAATAGATTTTGGAAATGGGTTGGGTTTTTGAAAAACCATACCAACACGCGCCCTAAGCTCAACCACATCAATTTTTTTAGAATTGATGTTTTGACCGTCCAAAGTAATAGATCCTTCAACACGGCAACTTTCAATGATATCATTCATACGGTTTAAGCAGCGCAAGAAGGTTGACTTACCACAACCAGAAGGGCCAATAAGCGCAGTGACTTCATTGGAATTTATATCAAGGCAAATATCTTTTAAAGCGTGGTTATCGCCGTAATGAACATTCACTTTATCGGCTATAATTTTAGCCGTTTGACCAGTAATGTTTGTTGATTTAACTATAGTCATTTTTTACCATTTCTTTTCAAATTTTTGTCTCATCCAAATGGCCAGTCCATTCATAATAATTAAGAAGAGCAGAAGCACCATGATGGCTGCGGAGGTTTTTTCTAAAAATCCGCGCTCTGGGCTGTCTGCCCAAAGATATACCTGAACAGGTAAAACGGTTGAGGCATCAACAATAGATTGCGGTGTATCGACAATGAAAGCGACCATGCCGATCATAAGCAGCGGTGCGGTTTCACCCAATGCTTGAGCCATGCCGATGATTGATCCTGTTAAAATGCCTGGCATACTTAAAGGCAGCACATGATGAAAGACCATCTGCATATGTGATGCACCAAGTGCAATGGCGGCTTCTTTAATGGATGGTGGCACTGCTTTAATAGCGGCGCGTGCCGTTATGATTATGGTCGGAAGCGTCATAAGGGCTAAGGTTAATCCGCCGACCAGTGGCGCCGAGCGCGGTAAATTAAAAAACCCAATAAAGATTGCTAATCCTAAAATGCCGAAAATAATTGAAGGAACGGCGGCGAGGTTATTAATATTAATCTCAATAATATCAGTGTAGATATTTTTTGGCGCGAATTCTTCTAGATATATGGCCGTGCCTACCCCGATTGGGAATGATATGATGAATGTAACGAATAATGTAATTAAAGAGCCGACTGTGGCACTCTTTATACCGGCGAGCTCTGGTTCGCGGCTATCGCCATTTTTAAAAAATGTCCAATTAAAGCCTGTTTTAATTTTATCTTCGGCAATGAATTGATCAAGCCAAGCAATTTGTTGATCGGAAATTTTCCTGTTTGCTTGCTCAATATCTCGTGAGATTTTGCCTTTAATCAACATATCCACATTGCTTGAAGCAAGAAGTGAGATTTCATAATCTTGTCCAATAAGCTCTGGTTTTGTTAGCAAAATTTCGCGAATATCGCCTTGGGAGCCGATACTGAATAATTTTAACAGGTTAAAAACATCACGGCGGCTTTTAACATCAGGGAATTTTTTTTGCAGGGCAGTGATCAGTATTTTATTGATATTAATGGATATGAGATGTTGTTGATATTCTGTTTCAGTCAAGCCAGTAATATCGCCGATTATGGCTTTATCCATATGTATATTAAGATTAATTCTTGTTTCTTTAAAGCCGCTGATGCCTGTTGTTAATATACTGCCTAAAACCACGATCAAGGCAGCAAGGGCAAGGGATAAACAAAAAATGGCGACAATTTTAAAGTTGCGTTCTTTAGTATAACGCGCCTTTAGTTGTTTTTGCTGGGATTGGGATTTCCAATCGACCTGCTTTATTTGAATATCAGTCATATTGTTCCCTGTATTTTCGGACGATGAAAAGGGCAATGGCATTAAGCACCAGAGTGGTTAAAAATAAAGCCAAACCCAAAGCAAAGGCCGATAATGTTTTGGCACTGGCAAATTCCTGATCCCCCGTAAGCAAGGCGACGATTTGTACCGTAACAGTAGTCACGGCCTCTAAAGGGTTGACGGTAAGGTTTGCGGCCATA
>ERZ890510.1646-NODE-1646-length-14138-cov-5.367819_pt1 | contig 14138 bp, 8 predicted proteins | sample MGYA00521265_ERZ890510 | MGnify/ENA primary metagenome ERZ890510 (study PRJEB32303, sample SAMEA104408624) | aquatic metagenome | biome: Brackish water; feature: Chemocline; material: water | place: Baltic Sea | collected 2014-10-26T21:54:00 | depth 110 m ...
GCCACATTTGCGCCTTCCTCACCAAGCCTTAATGCTGCCGACAGACCCGTAAAACCACCGCCGATGATGGCAATGTCAACTTTTTCCTCCTGTTGTAAAACATTTGAAATAGGGTCGCTTTTTCGCGATAACGCCCACAATGAATTATTTACTTGTTGTTCCATATAATTTTACGGCATCGTTGTTGAATGTTAATTTCTTATAGATCATTAAACATAGATCATTAAACATAAATCATTAAATAAAGGCTTATAAGTGAAATTTTTAAGCAAGCAACAATTAGCAGAATTACTCCCTTATCCTGAACTGATCGAAGCTTTAAGAGAAGGGTTCCTCTTAAAAAGCCATGTCCCTCTACGCCAATTTCACAGCATTAAAACAGAGGAGGGCGCAGATAATTCACTGCTATTGATGCCAAGCTGGCAGCAGGGGGGCATGCTCGGCCTTAAAATGACCATGGTTTGCCCGAATAACCACAAAAAAAATCTTGAAACTGTCCAGTCCACTTATATCTTATCCGATGCCACAACTGGGGTTAGCAAGGCCGTGCTCGATGGTGATGAACTGACAGTACGCCGCACCGCTTGTGCCTCTGCTCTCGCCTCGTCCTATTTATCAAATCCACAAGCAAAGTCCATGTTGATGATGGGATCTGGTAAACTTGCCCCCCATCTTATTCGCGCCCATGCCTGTGTACGGCCTTTACAAGAAATATATATCTGGGCCAGACGCTTTGATCAGGCCAAAACCCTCGCCGAAACCCTGAATAATCAATTAGAGGTTAATATCATTGCCATTGATAACCCTGAAAAATACGCAAATATCTGTGATATTATATCTTGTGCAACCCTCGCTAAAGAGCCAATTTTAAAGGGAAAATGGCTTAATAATGCGGGAGGTCAGCATATCGACCTTGTTGGAGGATATAGTTATAATATGCGAGAAGCGGATAATGATGTCATTAAAAATTCCGACATTTATGTGGACACATTTGAAGGTGCGCTATCGGAAGCGGGGGATATTCTGCAACCTATTGATCAGGGGATCATTACCAAAGATGATGTTAAGGCGGAGCTTTATGATATGGTCAAATCGGGTTTTCAAAAATCTGATCCTCATAAAACCACACTCTTTAAATCAGTCGGTACGGCGCTCGAAGATTTAATCGCTGCCAAGCATGCTTTTGTTAAATTAACGTCCTAATTCATTTGATCTTCTGATTGAATAGGCGTATCTCTTTAATCAGATGGTGCCCTTCGGGGGTAAAAGGGAATACGGTAATTAAATCCGTGACTGTACCCGCAACTGTATTTGGTTTGTTTGTTTTCATTTGCCACTGAATTTATTTGGGAAGGCGAAAATAAACGAAAACCATAAGTCAGGAAACCTGCCATCTGGTCGCCATATTTATTTATCGGGATAATGAATAGAGCGGATTTTCCGTACGGGTGATATCACTCGCTTTGTACGGATGCATAATATTTCTCGTATGAAGCATAATTTATACTTTGTATGAGGATATCGTTATGAAAAAGTACCTACCCTTAAGCGCAATTAGCTTAATTCCAATATTATCTGCCACCCCTACATTCGCACAAGATAGCCAACCAATGGATATTATTGTTTCAACGGCCACACGTTACGAACAACCGTTATCAAACGTCGGCAGTAGTATCTCCGTTATTTCAGCTGATGATTTAAAAGCAGCACAAATCACATTCCTACAAGATGCCTTAACAACCACTCCCGGCGTTTCCATTAATCAAAATGGATCTTTTGGTGGTCTTTCATCTTTGCGCATTCGCGGGGCAAAGCAAGTGACGATCCTGATTGACGGTGTTCAGGTTAATGACCCATCAACAACGGACGGCAGTGCTAATTTTGCCAATTATGATGTTAATGCTGTGGATCACATTGAAATATTACGCGGCCCACAATCCATTTTATATGGCTCAGACGCCATGGGCGGCGTCATTAATGTCATTACAAAATCAGGCGAGGATGGTTTTGGCGGTAACGGCTTTTTAGAAGGCGGTTCGTATAATACCGTAAATGGCGGCGTCAATATTTATGGGGGTGATCAAAAATTGCATTATAGCCTCTCTGCCCGCTCTATTAGATCGGACGGTATTTCAAAGGCCGATGAAAATGATGGCAACACAGAACAAGATGCTTATCGCAATATTTCCCTGCACTCAAAACTCAGCGCAACCCTATCGGAAAATTTAAAATCTACAATCATTGCCCGTTTTTCAAAAACCTACAGTGAATTTGACGATTTTGGCCCCATAGACGGCGATAAAATTGATCATTCCACCGATTATTTACTAGCATCACGTAGCCAATTAGATTTATTAGACGGAAAATTTAAAAACACCCTCTCTTTTGAATATTCACACAGCTTGCGAGAAAATGAAGCGGCCCTCATTAAAACAGAAGTCGGAAAAGGTGCCCGCTTAAATATTGATTATTTTGGTCATTATCAAATTGATGACCGTTTTGGTTTTTCTGTGGGCTTGCAGCACGAAGAAACCAAGGCTACGAGCGTATCCTCACAAAAATTTAATATTGATAGCATTGTCTCTGAAATAAGCCTTCAAGCCATTGATCATTTAACCATAACTGCAGGGGGTCGTTATGATCATCATAATCAATTTGGAGGCACCATAACGCCGCGTATAACGGCGGCTTATTATATGGAAGATACTGGCACGAAAATCTTTTCAAACTGGGCCGAGGGATTTAAAGCGCCAAGTATTTTTCAGCTAACTTATATCTGCTCATTCTGCGGCTTAACGGCCCCCAATATCACCCTAAAGCCCGAAGAAACAACCGGCTGGGAAATTGGTTTTGAGCAAGATATTATGGGCAAAAATATAATCATTGGCGCTACATATTTTAAACAAAATATTAAAAACCTAATCGATTTTAGCTTCACCGCAGGCTATGATAATATCGCGCGAGCCAAAACAAATGGCCTAGAATTATTCATTGATGCAGATATAAATGACGCTATATCCTTAAACGCCCATTATACCTATACCAACGCCAAGGATGCAGACACAGGTAATCCATTGCCGCGTGTCCCTAAAAATACTGCCTTTGGCGAAATCCGCGTCGCATTAATAGAGAATTTAAATCTGGGACTAAGTGTTACCTATAATGATAAAAGCACCGATCCTTATAGTCCCGATACCGATAGTTGGACCCGAACTGATTTTAAGGTTTCTTACCAAATTAATGAACTATTTGAACTTTACGCCAGAATAGATAATCTACTTAATGTGGAATATCAGCAAGTTTACGGTTTTGGCACAGCTGATCGCTCCGCTTATATGGGCGCAAGAGCAAAATTTTAGTAATTGGAATGACCATGATCAATGCAACTTTAGCCCCTATAAAACAAAGCCTGATCGGGCTTTGTGCGGTTGCATTGATCCTATTTGTGCCTTGGAATGCTTATGCTCAAATGCCAAAGGCTGTCTCCTTAGATTATTGTGCGGATCAATATCTTATGAGCCTTGGTGATGTATCACAGATTATGGCCATATCTAAATACGCCACTGATCAATTCTCATTTTATGAAAAAAAAGCAAAAGAACTTAAAAAATTTAATGCAAATACCGAAGAACTTTTAATGATGAAGCCTGATGTGGTGATTGCCACCGACGGCGCATATAATGTTTTGCCCACATTAAAGCGTTATAATATAAACACAATTTCACCCAAATATGGCTACGATCAAAAAACATTATATGAAAATTTAAGATACTTGGGTAAGGCTTTAAATCGTGTTTCCCAGGCGGAAAGCATCATCGATAACTATAAAATAAAATGGTCTGAATTAAAAAAATTACCGCACCAAGATATCAAAATCGCCTATATAACCCCAAGTGGTTATACAGCAGGAACTGGCACTTTCATTAATGACATTATCAAGCTTGCCGGTTACTCCACCTTCAGTGATCGCCATAAAATTATCGGTTGGCAGCCCCTATCCTTAGAACTTCTGTTAACCAACCCACCAGATTTGATTATCACCGCCTTTTTTGATCAAAAGGATGTTCATGTTTCCCATTGGAGTCTAACCCGTCATCCCAGAATAAAAAACATGATCAAAGAAATTCCAACCCTAGCAGTGCCCAACCATTTATTATCCTGCAATGGTTTATTTTCTGTTGAAGCGGCATACTATATTCGAAACAATGCAGAAAAATTAAGAGGAGAGCCAAAATAATGCCTACCTCTATCATCAATCATCAAAAATTAAATATCATTCTTATTTTAGTGCTGATTATATTGTCATTCTTTTCTTTATTTATCGGTACTGTTGCCTTTTCACCAAGCGATGTTTTCTTAGCTCTGATCGGTCAAGCCGACGACACCACAACTATCATTATTAACGAATTAAGATTGCCCCGGGTATTATTGGGTGCGCTAGCAGGGGCAACACTTGGCTTATCTGGTGCATCATTACAAGGCATGTTAAGAAATCCGTTGGCCGACCCGGGCATTATTGGTGTTTCTGCCTCAGCGGGACTAGGCGCGGTTATGGCTATTTATTTTGGTCTTTCAGAAATTTTCCCCGCCGCTATTCAACTGATGGCCATTGCCGGCGCTTTGGTTGCCACTTTCATATTGGTGATCGTTGCGGCGAGGGAAAGCAGTGTCCTTACTTTAATCTTGGCGGGAATAGGTATCAGCTCCCTTGCCACCGCTGCCATATCGCTGGTGATGAATTTTGCACCAAACCCTATGACATTACAAGATATGGTCATGTGGATGCTTGGATCACTGGAAAATCGCACCAGTGCAGATATTTCACTATCCTTACCCTTCATTATTATAGGTTGGGTTTTGCATATAGGCATATCGCACGGCCTAGATGCCAGTAGCCTTGGTGATGATGCCGCAAGGTCGCTCGGCATTGACACCAAAAAAATGCAGCTAAAAATTATATTGGGCGGGGCTATTTCTGTCGGTGCTGTGGTCGCTGTTTGCGGAACTATAGGCTTTGTCGGCTTGATCGTACCCCATATTATCAGAAGGATTATCGGCTATAGGCCGAGCCAATTACTAATCCCGTCAGCATTAATGGGGGCAATTTTACTGATTAGCGCCGACCTATTAACCCGCATCCCTATGGGCCATGGTCAATTAAGGCTTGGTGTCGTCACCGCCATCATCGGTGCGCCCGCCTTTCTTTATATTATTTATAAAACGAGACGAGCCATGCGATGAACAGATTAGCCATAAAAAATATCAGCGTCACCTTGGACAATAATGACATTTTAAAGGATGTTTCCTTTGATTTGCCGCGCGGCAAACTTGTTGGCCTAATAGGCCCTAACGGCGCGGGAAAAAGCATCCTTGTCAGGTCTATATTGGGTCTTGTTGAAAATGCCCAAGGGCAAATATTGCTTGATGATAAAAACTTATCGGATTTTTCATTAAAAGAGAAAGCACAACATATTTCATATGCACCGCAAGGGGCGCCTGTTCATTGGCCTCTCAATGTTGATCATCTTGTAAGCCTTGGTCTGATCCCTCATTTATCGCCGTGGCAAAGCCTTAGTCTTGAGCAGAATAATCTAATCCAAAAAGCCTTGCAAAAAACTGATGTTTTGCATCTTTCAAACCGATGTGTAACAACATTATCAGGGGGGGAAAGGGCGCGGGTTATGCTCGCCAGAGCCATGGTTACGGGCTCACAATATTTATTGGCCGATGAACCTACCCCTGCTCTTGATCCTTATCATCAAATAAAAATCATGGAGATTTTAAAAGAGCTCGCTTGGGCTAATCACGGCGTTTTAGTGGTTTTACATGACCTTAACATGGCCCATAAATATTGCGATCAGCTTATATTACTCAATGACGGTATTATCATTTCCCAAGGAACTCCAAACGAAGTTCTGACCGATCAAAATTTAAGCGACGCCTATCAGATTAAAGTTCATCGCATAAAAAATAACCATGAAACTTTTCTAATACCAACCGCATTAAATTAGCTTAACCGCTCGGCATAAATTGCAACGTCCACTTTGTATCCTGCGGTAGGAATGGCGTAATATTACCCTTAAGCCAATCTTCATGGCCATTGCCAAAATAAGGGGATAAAGGATGACCCGATTGACCCGCTGGTAAATTCATAACTCCCGTATCCTCATGACCGGGGCTAACAACAATGCGTTCTGACTGGCCTTTTATATTACCGGCAATATGTGGCATGTTTTCAGTGTCGCCATTTTGCGGCGCACCCTGCATATCGGTTAATTTCCCTAAAAAAGGCACCGCATTACTCAAAGGATGCTTGATGGTGGAAAAGTTACGCGCTCCCCAAGTATAATCTACGAGTTTAACATCACTCTTTAAAATTGGTTGCCATGCTTCAATGGCCATTTTTTCAAAGAAGAAAGACCAATTACCATAGCTTGGAGGAAGCCAGCCATCTGGTCTTTCAGAAACTAATTGCCAAAGCGGGCTTTCCCAATGATTAGTAGCGCGGTCATAATTACACTGGCTATTATATTGCGGACAAGCCGCGGTAATATAGCCCATCAGCGTTTCATAGGTTTTGTTACGATAATCACGAACCAACCTAAAGCCAATGGAATTTATATCAGCCTTACCGCCCCAATTTTCTATTTCTTTTAAAAACGGTGCAAAGGTCTCCTCTGAACTTTCTTTTAAAACGCTTACTAACTGTTGTTGCCAGCGCGACAAAAGCACCGCTTCATTATCAAGCATAATATTATATAAATCTTGTTCTATAACATTGTCTGTTAGTTTAAATAAATCATCTCTGATTTGTTTGGCTCTAGCGCCCAAATCATAGCCATTTATCCCTAATCTTTTTAAATCATCCCCCGACACGACCCGACCATTAGCCGTCCATAGTCGGTTGTTTTCAGGGTTATAAACTTTGGGATATTCTGCCGAAGTATACCAACCATCCCACTGATCACGGCCATCAGACCAATCCATCACTTGATTATAATCCGCCTCACCGCGGCGCGGCACTTTACCAAAAATAGTCCAGCCAATGTTACCGTCTTTATCTGCAAGCATGGCATTTTGCGCCGGCATTCCCATAAATTCTGCCTGAGCCTGCGTATCTTTCACCGACGTTACTTTTTCCATTCTAAGCAACCCCATATTGACCGCTTCGGGCTGATGGGCTACCCAATGAAAAACATAGGTTTCCTCGTCATTAAAATCTATAACAGGGCCCCAAATGGTTTCTTTTACCTTTAAAACCTCATTTGTACCGTCTTTGGCGATGATGGTTTCATCAAAAATATTAAAATCTCGATAGCCGTCTGCTGTTAAATATTGGTTTTCAAAATCTGGATTAATTTTAAGCTTGATAATGTCCGAGGTGTCAATGTTGCTGTTGGTAAAGCCCCATGCCACCGAACCATTACTGCCTGCTATAATCATTGGCCCTCCGGGAAGGGAGACCCCCGTTATATCAAGGGAGCCATCAGCCAGTTTTAATCGTAATTTATACCAAATTGACGGCGCACGAATACTAAGATGCATATCATTGGATAACATAGCCGCACCAGATTTTGTAATGGCCCCTGATACGGCCCAATTATTACTACCAAGCATTGGTTGATCATCGCGAACCAATGATGCCGATAGATTATGATTAATCGCTGGTGCTGAGGGAATTTCTGGCAACATAAAAGGCGTTGCGTCCGGCTCAATCGGCGCGTCCCATTCTGTACGTGCTGGTAATAAGAACGAAGCCAGTTCTGGGCTTAAAGATTGCTTAATTAGATGATTTTGCCATTCATAACCGCCGCCTTCATCTTGCAGGGTAAAAAACATGGAATAAATCACAAGGATTGTATCTTCTGCGCTCCAGAGTTTGGGGCTTGCTCCCAATAACCAATATTCAAATGGTTTACTGCCCAGATCATTTAGACCCGCGTTGACCCCGTCCACATAATTAATAAGCAGTAATTTATCGGCAGCGGGTAGTGCCTCAACGGCCGCATGAGCGCGGGCGCGAAAACGGTGCAGACGCTTGGTGCGGTCAGAGCCCATAGCGACAACACCAAACAGTTCTGATAATTCCCCCGCCGCCATGCGCCTTGATAAATCCATTTGAAAGAAACGTTCCTGAGCATGGACATATCCTGTGACATATGAAAGATCCGCTCTTGAATTTGCTGTTATGGTAGCGTTGCCGTCCTTATCACGTTCTACGGTAACATTTTCTTTTATAACAGCCGTTTGCACCACCCCCTCCAAGATCGGAAGACTGGCTCTAAAACCAAAATATATCACCGAACATAGGATAACGACGGTCACACATAATAAAACCGCGAAGTGGCTAGCCCACTTTTTAATGTTTTTTGACATTTTATTCCCCAATTAGCTTTGTTTTATAACAATCTAATTTAGGGAACTTGTCAATTAAAAATGGGCTAGATATATAAATATCCAGCCCAAATTAATTTTTTAATAATGACGTTTATTGACCAGGGTGATATTGACGCTCTTTATTTTTTTCAACATCTTCCTTATAGAAATTTACATCACGGAACGTCCCCGTCGCATACATTTCTTGTTGATCATTAAAATGAGGTGACGATGGGTCGCTATTTAAACCACCCGCGGTAAGGGCTTTCGCCTTAACTTTGTCACCAAATTCAATGGAAGCGATAAAGCTGTTTCCGCTTGTGCCGTACCATCTTTTCGTATTTGGATATTGACGTGACCCGACAGAGGCAATCGCGCCCCATCGACCAGATGACATGCCCATAGGCGTGCTTGGTTTGGCATCATCAAATGTTTGTCTAGTAGCACCATCATTGCGCTGAAAACGTTGAATCTCGCCCCACGGCGTTTTCCATGACCCAAAATCAGCGGTTAATTTTACCAAACCACTGCTCAGGGCATCAAGATACTGCTGATCAGTCATTTCATCGCGCAAAAAGTCATAGACATTATAAGGATCATGTCTTTTGGGGATCATTTTCCACATTTCATTGCCCCAATACATAGCAATTGACGTTTCAATAGAGGCTTCCCCAGAACGCTTATCCCATGCATTAAGCATATCAACCGCTTCTTGTAATTCAGCCTTAACGGGGGCGGGTGCTGAGGCAAGGGCCTTGACCAGATTAGGGGTAAGTTGATCAAATGTCGGTAGAAAACTGTCATATCCCGCCGCAATCAGGCTGTCGATATCAAAATCATTAATATTGGGATATAGACCTAGGGCATGATCGCCGCGTGGGTTTTCAAAATTGACCGACATGTAGCTTGGATAATTTTCTTTTTTAGGGCTGTCATCGGGACCTGCCAATGAGAAAGGCCAGTTATTAGAATTATAGAGCCATCCTGACGCTGGATTAAGTGAATTAATAGCTTCTTCAACAGGGTGTAACCCTTTCCAGTCTGTCGCAGGATTACTGCCATCAACAGGATGGTTCCAATCAAAACTAAGATCACGAATTGGATGAAAATTACCGTGGAAATAAGCAATATTACCATCAGCATCGGCATAAACAGTATTATTAGATGAGTTAGATTTCAGTCTCATCATTTCATAAAATTCTGCGTAATTAGAAGTTTTCGTTCTCACATAAGACTGGTTAAGCGCCGTAAGAGGAATATTCATCAATTGAATACTGATCCATTTATCATCTTCGCCGCGGATCACCGGGCCATGATGGGTATGATAGACCGTGAAATCTTTTGAGGCCATACCATCATCTGTTTTATAGGAAATCGAAACGACTTCTTCCTTAACGGGTTTTTCCTCATCACCGTATTTATAAAAATATTTACCATCTTTTTCGATAATAGTTTCAGCATATTCATCAATCACATCAGCCCTGCTTGACGTGTGCATCCAACCGTTTTTTTCATTAAATCCTTGATAGATGAAAAATTGACCCCATGTGATCGCGCCGTATGCATCTAAGCCCTCGTCACTGACCATATGAGCTTCCTCGCGAAAGAAATAAGATGTGTGAGGATTAATATAAAGCAATGCTTTACCATTTTTTGTTTTTGAGGGGGCAATCGCCATACCGTTTGATCCACGCGGTTCCATATCAAGGTCACGTGGCGCCTCGGCCATTTTCATTTGACCGCTATCGCCGTAAAAATTTTCAAGGTTATTAATTGAAATACTTTCAATATCGCCGCCAATACTTCCTTCAGAAAAAGAAAGAGCCATCCATGGTTCAAAATGTGTAATGACTTTTGGCACTGTTTCGGGGTGACTATAAAGATAATAATTAAGACCATCCGCATAAGCAATCATAAGTTTTTTAAGCCACTCGGGTGCCTCAGAATATAATTTTTTCAATTCGTCCTGATTAATGAATAACCGCATTCTAAGATCGCGGTAAATTTCACTTTCCCCTTCGGCTTGTGCAAGAAGTCCCATGGCATTCATGTAATTTACTTCAACACGGTTAAAATCGTCTTCCGCTTGGGCGTACATCACTCCAAATACCGCGTCCGCATCTGTTTTGCCATAAATATGTGGCACACCCCAATTATCACGAATGATGGTAATATCTTGCGCTTGTGCTTGCCAACGGGCAACTTCACTTGATACGCCTGCTTCGTCTTTATCTTGCGGCGAACATGCCACACAGGCAAACAATGCTAAGAGTAGTAATTTTTTCATCTTATTTTAGTCCCTTTATTTGATTTTAATTTTATAAACATTTAGAAATTAATTCTAGCACCACCAAAAAACCCTCTTGGTTTTCCGGGGAAATACCGTTGACCAACACCAAAGGCCGCAAAATCCGCTCTTTCCGCATATTTTACATTGGTAATATTCATCACCCGCAAAAAGACCATGACATTTTCCATAGCTTCTGCCTCGACACGAAGATTAAAATAATTGTGACCTTCATAAAGATAAAGGTTCTGCTCATCCATAAAATATGACCCCATATAGAGCCATTCTAGGCCAGCCTTGACCTTATCCGCAGGGGCCCAGTTTAATTGGATACTACCAAAATTACGCGGCGCTGTATCAATGTCCAATCCATTCCAATTAATACCATTATGAGTATAATCAAAATCATATTGGTGTTTTGCGTAGCTACCGTTAAAGCGTAGGCTCACCTCAATAGGCAGGCGATATTCTAGCATTGCTTCTATGCCGATATGTTTGGATTTTCCATTATCCACATTGATGCGATTATCTTGGAATATTACATTGTCTTTTTTCATGGAAAATAAAGCAACATCATAGCTGAAGCTATCAATTTTACCCCTGAGGCCAGCCTCAAAACTATCCAATTTAACACTATTAATATCCGCAACGGTTTGGCTCACTTGTAATCGGTATAATTCTGTGGTTTGTGGCGCGCGAAAACCGCGGCTAAAGCGGGCATAAAAATTATTATCTTGATCAAGTTTATACATAAAACCCGCTTCAAATGATAGGTTGGTGAATGTGTCTTTACGATCTTCTGGGCGGCTATAACGACAGCCGCCAAATCCGCAAGTATCACCATTTTCATCGACACGACCACTATTCATTCTATTATTATAGTCATATTTCATATGCTCGGCGCGCAAACCGCCAATCAGTGTAAATTCATCACTTACCTTAATATTTCCCCTTAAAAACCCAGCAACCATCATGGTATCAACTTCATAATCATATTGTTTTCCAGAGGGAATTGTGTTGACAAGAAAGGCCGAACCAACGGTTGGGTTCGCCTGAGTTTGTTTAAGCTCCCCTTTGGCTATTTCACCATCAATACCCGCAATCAATTCATACTGACCGCCTTCATTGATATAAAATCCGTTTTGAAAGCCAAAACTTGTCTGCTTATTTTCTTCCAACGGTTGGCCCGGTAAGAAATGCATCAAGAATTCCATATCCATTGCCCGTGCGTAGGGTGAAAACTGCCAGCGTACATTATCAGCGACCTGAGTAGAAATTGTTGACCAATAACGAAATGACTTTGCTTTTCTATAAGCTTCTGGATTTGGGTTTGTTTTAGCAAAAACAGGATCTTTATAACTATCCAAGCCAACAAGATAGCCTGCGGTTTCCTGATCCAGATTCATAACCATAATGTTTGATGAAATATCCCATTGGCCATTATCAAATTCATGGCGTAGAGCGCCTTTTTGTTGATTAAAACCGGACTGGTCGCGATATCCACCATCATGAACAACGCTTGCGGAAACACGAAAACCATTATTTATGCCTTTGGTAGCGCCGCTTGCTTTAAATTTCAACAGTCCCCATGAACCGCCTTCTATGCTCGCCGATGAATGGCCATCACCCACTTTTTTGGATATGATATTGATAATACCGTGCATGGCGTTTGAGCCATAAAGAACTGAACCTGGGCCACGAACCACTTCGATTCGTTCGGCCTGTTCAGAAAAACCATCAAAAAGTTCATTTACATTACAAAACCCTGCCGCCCTTAAAGGAATATTGTCTTGAGCTGTTAAAAATGCACCACAAGCACCCGCCCCTGTAAAAATAGGAGATCTGAGGGAAATTAATGATTCTTGACCATCGTTTCGAGAAATATTTACCCCGGCAATAGATTGTAAAATTTCATTAATATGGGTATGATCGATGAATTCAATTTCCGCACCAGATATAGCCGCCTGATTGCCAATAACATCGGTCGCTACTCTTTCACTTCTAGTGCCCGTCACCGTCACTTCATCTATATTATTTTCAAGCTCTTGAGCGATCGCTATTATCGGAAATAACCCCATAACACTGGCACTCAACATGATCTTTCTTATTTTCATTTTCTTTATTTTCATATTTTTTCTAATTTCCTTCAACAAGTGTCGACCTTTACTTTTTTATATGTTACATTATAACTACAATATATCAATCCTTTATGCCATACCAAAGAAGTAACATATAGTAAATAGTGGTTTAATATGTTGAAAAACGAACCTTAAATAAAGTTAAAGAATCAATTAAAAATAAAAAATATCGGCAATATATATACAATTTATTTTTTTCTACCTATAACTAATGCTGATATATTAGTTTCAAATTAACGACACAATGGGAGAGACACATGAGATTTAATATTAAACAATCTGTTTTAGCACTGGCGATACTGGCTACTGGCCTGATATCCTCAGTCGCAAATGCAGAAGCGCTAGACACATCAAAGGGTGAATGGCCATATTACACAGGCGATATCAAAGGATCTCGCTATTCACCGCTTGATCAAATTAACGCGGATAATTTCAATGATTTAGAACTTGCTTGGTCTTTTTCAACAAAGAACCTAGGCTCTCGATCAGAATATAAACTTGAAGTGACGCCGATTATGATCGACGGCATTTTATATGCCACAGCCGGCACACGCCGCACCGCCATTGCCCTTGACGGCAAAACAGGTGAGCTTCTTTGGCTTCATAGTATGAAAGAAGGTTTACGCGGCGGCATGGCCCCTCGTCAGCTTTCGGGTCGTGGCCTTTCTTATTGGTCGGATGGCAAAGGTGATGACCGTATTTATTATGTCACCACAGGCTACAGATTAATTGCACTTAATGCCCATACTGGTGTTCCCATCAATAGCTTTGGCACAGATGGCAACGGCATTCTTGATCTTAAAATCGGCGCCGTGCAAGGAAACGAAGTACAGATTGATTTGGTTACCGGAGAAATTGGTCTTCATGCAACACCAACGGTTGTCGGTGATATGATCATTGTTGGTTCTGCTATGAAAGAAGGCATGACCATTGATAATTATAACAATACCAAAGGACTTGTTCGTGCTTTTGATATACGAACTGGCAAAAAAATCTGGCAATTTGATCCCATTCCACGTCCGGGTCATCTTGGCAATGATACTTGGCTTGATAATTCATGGGAAAGAAGTGGTAACGCTGGTGTTTGGACACAAATTACCGTTGATGAGAAGAACGGGTTGGTTTTCTTATCTATAGAGAGCCCTTCATCAGATTTTTATGGTGGTCACCGCCCTGGTAACAACTTGTTTGGTGAAAGTATAGTCGCGGTTGATTTAAAAACCGGTGAATATAGATGGCATTTCCAAGTAGTTCATCATGCCATATGGGATCATGATTTATCATCGGCTCCTTTAGTGATGGATGTTGAGATTGACGGCAAGATGAGAGAAATTCTC
>ERZ890510.1647-NODE-1647-length-14128-cov-6.727492_pt1 | contig 14128 bp, 14 predicted proteins | sample MGYA00521265_ERZ890510 | MGnify/ENA primary metagenome ERZ890510 (study PRJEB32303, sample SAMEA104408624) | aquatic metagenome | biome: Brackish water; feature: Chemocline; material: water | place: Baltic Sea | collected 2014-10-26T21:54:00 | depth 110 m ...
TGCGCTTCGCTCAGGATGACGTTAAGCGGGATGGCACAATTGCGCTGCGTTCAGGATGACGTTGAGAGGTGAGGGCGTGCGTTGTGGAGGTCGAGCGGCAGCGCTACGCCCGGCCGTGGTGTGGACGGCTAGGAGGAGCCTTCGAGTTCTTCGGTGAGGAGGAGTTCGGCGTATTCGGTGAGTTGTTTTTCGCGGTCGGCGGGGGTGTTGCGGGATTCGAGGTAGCGCCGGAGGGCCATCATGGGGGAGATCTTCTCGGCGTCTTCGGTGCCGAGGCGGGTGCGGCGTTCTCGGTGGACGGTGCGGTCGATTCCGGCGAGGTGGAACGCGGAGGTGAGGGCTTGCCGAACCCGTGCTTCGCTGAACGCGGGTTCTTGCTCGGCTTCCATGGTGATCCGCATGCGGACGATGGATTCTTCGAGGCCTTCGCCTGCGAATTTGCCTGCGACTTCGAGGGCGGCGTCGGTGGGGTCTTCGCCGGGGTTGGTGGCGACGTCCATGGTGAGCATCTTGCGAGCGGCTACGCGGACGAATTCGATGGTGACGTTGCGGTCGCCACGCGGCTTGGTGTGGTCGAGGTCGATGACCATGAAGCCCTTCTCGTCACGTTCTTCTGAGAAATCGATGCGCTCGATGGAGCCGGGGTAGACGACGGGTGGGTTCTGGGTGAGTACCTGGTGCTTGTGGATGTGGCCGAGGGCGACGTAGTCGAAGGCGGGGTTGGCCATGGTGCCGAGGCCGAGGACGTGGTCGTTGCCGAGCATCATGCTGCGCTCTGATCCGAGCTTGGCGCCGGAGACGGTGACGTGGGCGCAGAGGATGGCGGGGATCGACGGGTCAAGCTGGGCGATCTCTTGGTCGAGGAGGGCAGTGAGGCGCGCTTCGACGGAGTTCTTGATCTGCTCCAGGGTCATGTCACGCGTTTCTTCTTTGGCCATGAACTGGCCGATGCGTATCCACGGCAGGGCGATGATCTGGAGAGGGCCTGCGTTGGTGTTGACGTTGAACGTGTCGAGGGTCGCGCCGACGGTGACGTTGGCGACTCCGAGGGTGGGGAAGATTTCCAGTGCGGTCGCTCGGTTGGCGACGTGGGGGAGGTCGTGGTTCCCGACGATGAGGAATACGGGTATGCCGACGTTGGATAGGCGCGCGATGCGACGGGCGAACTCACGTTGGTGGGTCTGCGAGGGGTCGCGGCTCTTGTAGGCGTCGCCGGAGAAGAGGACGAGGTCGACGTTGTGACTGATGGCGTAGTCGACGGACCAATCGAAGGTGGTCAGGAAATCGAGTAGGCGCGTGGAGACGCCGACGAACTGGCTGCGATCGACGCCGGGGGCGAAGTAGGGAGGGAGAGCCTCGACCTCAGCTTCGCTGGCGGCGTGGCCGTAGCTTTCAACGCCGATGTGGATGTCGGATATGTGGAGGATGCGCACGAGGTAAGGGTAGGCGCGTTGGCGCTTCCGTGTCAGCAGGAAGATGGCAGATTTTTGGGCGAACGTGCGAGGTGAGAGGCAGGTAAGATAGCGCGCGATGACTTCAACGCCGCAGGACACTAGCTCGCACATCGAGAATTGGCTCGACCGGCACGTGATGATCCGTCGGATCGCTGCGTGGTTCAGCATGACGTGGACGCCGGAGGACGAGCAGGAGCACCAGCGCGAGATGCTGATGGCCGTTGCGCTGGCGACGAGCGTGATGGGGATATCTTTCGGACCGGTGTATGCGGCCTACGGTGAATACGTGGCGGCCGCCATCCCGTCGAGCTACGGTGTGATCACGATCATCACGATGGCGATATACCGCGTCTACTCGAACTATGGGTTGTGGCGGTGGATGCAGCGGGTGATGTTCATCACGCTTCCCCCCGCGCTCATGTTGTCGCTGGGTGGGTACGTTGAGGGCAGTGCGATCATCATCTGGTCCGTGCTGCCGCCGATGGGGGCGCTGGTGTACGGCTCGAGACGAGAGTCGACGCTCTGGTTCGGTGTTTTCGTGTTCGTACTGATCGTCGCTGCGGCTTTGGAATCAACGGTGCGGTCGCCGAGCAACCTCCCCGGATACGTGCAAACCGGGTTCTTCGCGGTCAACTTGACGGTCGTCCCGGGGATCGCGTTCATGCTGTTGGGGCATTTCGTGCAGCAGCAGCGGATCACGTTGGGGCTGCTGAACATCGAACGAGAGAAGTCGGAGAGCTTGCTGCTGAACGTGCTGCCCGCCGAGGTGTCTGGTCGGCTGAAGGCTGGCCACGAGACGATCGCGGATTACTACCCGAGCGTGAGCATCCTGTTCGCGGACGTGGTGGGGTTCACGGTGATGTCGTCGGGCGAGGGGCCGGAGAAGATGGTGGGCGTGCTGAACGACATCTTTTCGCACTTCGACCGGCTCGCGGAGAAGTATGGGGTGGAGAAGATACGGACGATCGGGGACGGCTACATGGCCGTTTGCGGTGCTCCGGTAGAGCGCGACGATCACGCGCAGCGCTTGGCGAAGATGGCGCTGGAGATGCTTGAGTACGTGCCGCCGGAGGTCGATGGCGAGCGCTGTCAGATACGTATAGGCATCAACTCAGGCGACGTTATCGCTGGCGTGGTGGGGACGACGAAGTTCCACTATGACGTGTGGGGCGATGCGGTGAACATCGCTGCGAGGATGGAGTCGGCTGGGGAGCCTGGGAAGATCCAGGTGGGGCCTGGCGCTTACGCTCTGCTGAAGGATTCGTTCACTTGCGTGTTACGCGGTGAGCAGGAGATTAAGGGTAAGGGGTTGATGGAGACGTGGTGGTTGGTGGGTTGAGGGAAGTGGGGCCGTTCCTCTTAGGGTGAGGACTCCTCACCGGCGAGTAGGTTTTCCATGCGCCGATTAACCAATCGCGTCTGTTCCAAAAGTTGGTGGTCAACTGCTTCAAGCTTGGCCAGCCCATCCCTTGCGGCGCGCCCGTCCATCGGAGAGACGTTCATGTTGCTCACCGCTTCATAGATGTCCGGGGTAACTTCTTGGGTGATTGTGACCAGCCGCAAAATGGCGGCCTCGAGGGCCGCGTCTGCAATCTGTGCACGAGCATGCTGCAAGCTCTGGAATGCTGACTGTGCAGTTTGAATCACGCCGCCTAGCTTTGCGGTCTCCTCGGCCACGCTAGCCATGTCACCCCGCGTGCTCGCGCCGTGGAGCCTTGCGACAACCTTGATTGACGCATCTGATGTTGCGAGCACGGTGCCAATGACATCGCGGAGTTTATCGAGCGGCTCACTCCTCGCGGCAATGAGCCGGGTTCGACGTGACTCTTGCGCTTCGCGGTCCAACCTTTTCGCTTGTAGGCGATAGGTTAGCAATCCGCTAAAAACCGCCGTAGCCGCCGTCCCTGTGATTCCTGCAATCGCAACCCACAGTATGTCGCTCATGGGTACCCCCGTTGATCGATTGGCTGGCCGGGAGGGCCCCTGATTTTGCCTTTTACAGGGCCTAAACCCTCGTTGACCCCATGCCACGGAGCTGCTCGCGGACTTGGTCGGCGAGGTCGGCGATGGGGACGCGGATCTGGGTCATGGTGTCGCGGTTGCGGATGGTGACGGCGTCGTCGGTTTCGACGGTTTCGAAGTCGACGGTGACGCAGAGGGGCGTGCCGATCTCGTCTTGGCGGCGGTAGCGCCTGCCGATGGATTGGGCGTCGTCGTACTGGGTGCGGAAGAGACGACGTAGGGTGTCGTGGACTTCTTTGGCCTTGGGGACGAGCTTGTCGTTGCGGGACAGGGGGAGCACGGCGACCTGCACGGGTGCGATGTCGGGGTGGAACCGGAGGAGGACGCGGATGTCTTCTTTGCCGCCTTCAGGGCCGACGGATTCTTCGTCATACGCGTCGACCAAGATGGCGAGGGCGGCGCGGTCGGCACCGAGGGCGGGCTCGATGACGTAGGGCCAGTAGTGCTCGTTTTCCTCTTGATCGAAGTACTGGAGTTTCTTGCCACTGTGCTCTTCGTGGCGGCTGAGGTCGAAGTCGGTGCGGCTGGCGATGCCTTCGAGCTCCGACCAACCCCAGGGGAATAGGTACTCGACGTCAGTGGCGCCCTTGGCGTAGTGCGCTAGCTCGTCCTCGTCGTGGGGGCGCGTGCGGAGGTTCTCGGCGCGGACGCCAAGATCGAGGAACCACTGGAAGCGGGTCTTGATCCAGTAGTCGTACCACTCATCTTCTTCGCCGGGTTTGACGAAGAACTCCATCTCCATCTGCTCGAACTCGCGGGTGCGGAAGATGAAGTTGCCAGGGGTGATTTCGTTGCGGAACGACTTGCCGATCTGGGCGATGCCAAAGGGGACCTTCTTGCGGGTCGCGACGATGACGTTGTCGAAGTTGATGAAGATGCCCTGGGCAGTTTCAGGCCGGAGCCAGACCTTGTTGGCGGTGTCTTGCACGGGGCCTACGTGGGTCTCGAACATGAGGTTGAAGAGGCGCGGGGCGGATAGCTGGGCGCCGTCGTCGGGGCACTTGAGGTCGATGTCGGTTGCGGTGGCTGGCTGGCCTAGGGCTTCGAGGAGGTGGTCTTCGCGGTAACGCTTGTGGCAGGTGGGGCATTCGACGAGGGGGTCGGTGAAGCCTTCAGCATGACCGCTGGCGATCCAGACCTCGGGGGACTGGATGATGGCGGAGTCCAGGCCAACGATGTCATCGCGGTCGTAGACCATGGAGCGCCACCAGGCTTCCTTGACGGCACGCTTGAGCTCGACGCCTAGTGGGCCGTAGTCCCAGGTGGAGCCGATGCCGCCGTAGATCTCGCTGCTGGGGAAGACGAAGCCGCGTCGCTTGGCGAGCGAAACGATCTTGGTCATGTCTACTTCTTTGATGTGCCTGGTGGTCAAAACGGGTCTCCCTTGTGTTGGCTGCGCGCAACTGGCCGCTACGCGCGGGCGTCGATTATAGGGGACGGTTTCTCGACGGGAGGCTTTGCGCTAGACTCGCAACGTGGCGCAGGGAAAGCGGCGTCACTTCGAGCAGCAGGACATCAGCAGGCAGGGTAGGGGCGCGCGAGCGCCGGGAAGCCACTCAGCCAGTAGTTGTCCGGCGCTCTGTCTGGCCTCGTGGTCGGACGCCAACGTAGCTGTCGCGGCGGTGGGAAAGCCACGGTCGAAAACTGAATAGTAGAAGGACCTCTATGATTTCTAATCTCTTGCGTCCTGGCCTATTCCTGTTGCTTGCGTTGGCCTCCGTGGTGATCGTTGCCGGGTGCTCCGGTGGCGATGACGAGAACGCGAAGGTCCTCTACATCGGCGGGATACCTGACCAGGACTTATCACTCCTTGAAGCACGCTTCGAGAATCTTGCGGGCTACCTGTCCGAAGAACTCGGCCTAACAGTCGAGTACCTCCCATCCATCGACTATGCGGCTGTGGTTACGGGCTTCAAGCAGGGCGACATCCACCTGGGGTGGTATGGCGGGCTGACGGGCGTGCAGGCACGCCTGTTCACGCCGGGGGCGGTCGCGATCGCGCAGCGGCCACGTGACGCTGAGTTTCATTCGGTATTCGTTAGCAACCCATCGTTAGGCCTGAAAGGGCTGGCGGATGTCGCTGGCCATTCGCTGACGTTCGGCAGTGAGAGCTCGACGTCTGGGCACTTGATGCCACGGTCGTTCTTGAAGGATGCGGGGGTTGACGTTGGGCAGGACTTGGACGGCCCGCCGTCCTACTCCGGTTCCCACGACACGACGTGGAAGCTCGTGGAGTCGGGCGCGTTCGAGGTCGGCGCGCTGAACGAGGCTGTGTGGGACGCTCGCGTTGCGAGTGGCGACGTTGATGTGTCCAAGGTGGACGTGTTCTACCGGACGCCGCCGTACTTCGACTATCACTGGGTGGCACGCGGCGATCTGGACGCGGAGTTTGGCGAGGGAACGCTTGAGCGTTTGACTCAAGCTCTGCTGGGCATCGACGCGTCGAAGGGGCCGGTGGAAGCGGATATCGCCGAGGCTTTCCAGACGGAAGGGTTCATCGCGACGAGCAACGAGAACTACCAGGCGATCGAGGATGTGGCGGTGGATCTTGGCATCATCGAACGGTAGTTCGCCCATGGCCGTGCTGCTGGACGGGGTTTCCCGGAGGTATGGGGAGACTCTGGCAGTGAACAACGTTTCGCTGGCCGTGCCAAGTGGGCAGTCGGTTGTGCTCGTTGGGCCTAGCGGTGCGGGGAAGACCACTCTGTTGCGTTTGATGGCTGGTACGGTGAAACCTGATTCGGGTGGCGTGTCGCTGCATGGTCAGGACTTGGCGGGACTCTCGCCGGGTCGTGAGTTGGCCGGTCTGGTGGGCATCGTTGCGCAGCAATACGACTTGGTGGCCAATCTGTCAGTGCTTCAGAACGTGTTGGCGGGACGCTTGGGCTCGTGGGGGCTGTGGCGGTCGCTGATGTCGCTGGTCGCGCCTCGCGAGAAGCCGTTGGCGATGCAGGCGTTGACGCGCGTAGGGATCGTCGATCGTGCGTACCGGCGTGCCAGTCAGCTTTCGGGTGGTGAGCAACAGCGGGTGGCTATCGCGCGGGTGCTGGTGCAGGACCCGGAGGTGGTGCTGGCGGATGAGCCGGTGGCATCGCTGGATCCGGCACGGGCCGAGGACGTGCTGGGCTTGCTGACGGGCGTAGCGCGCGAGAGTGGCAAGACGCTGGTGGCGAGCATGCACGCGGTGGAGCTTGCGGCCAAGCATTTCGACCGGCTGGTGGGCGTGCGCGATGGGTGCGTGCAGTTCGACTCGACGCCGGACGAGGTAACGCCCGAGATGCTGGACTCGCTGTACGAGCTTGAGGGTTTGTGTGCGTAGCAAGCCTGTTGAGATGACGGTGCTGCGTCGTGTTGGCGAGCCGAGGCTGTTCGAGAGTCGCCGGGTGCTGACGCTGATCCTGACGGCGGCGCTCGCGTGGAGCTTGCTGAACGTGGGTTGGAGCGACGGCGTGCTGCACGCAGGTGGGCTGGCGGCGCTGCGCGAGATGGGTGGCGCGCTGCTGACGCCGGATCTTTCGGGCGAGGTGCTGGCGAAGCTCGTTGGCTCGGTGTGGCGGACGTTGGCGTATGCGTTCGCGGGCCTGAGCTTGGCGCTGGTGATCGGATTCCCGCTGGGCTTGGTCGCGTCCGGGGTGTTGCGCTCGGACGGTGGAGGTCGCGACCCATTCCGGTGGGCCGCTAGGCTACTGCTGGCGCATCTGCGCGCGGTACACGAGTTGGTGTGGGCTTGGCTGTTCGTGGCTGCGGTTGGCCTGTTCCCCATGGCGGCGGTGCTGGCGTTGGCGCTTCCCTACAGCGGGATATTGGGGCGGGTCTTCGCGGAACTTTTCCAGGATGTGCCGGAAGGACCTTTGCGCGCGCTGCGGAGCGCGGGGGCTTCCGAGACGCAGGTTTTCTGGCACGGTCGGGTGCCGTTCGTGCTGTCCGATGCGCTGAGCTATACGTTCTACCGGCTGGAGTGCGGGATCAGGTCCGCGACGGTGCTGAGCTTCGTTGGCCTGGGTGGCCTGGGTTTCCATATCCAGGTAGCGCTGGCCGATCTGGCGTACAGCCGAGCGTGGACGTTCATCCTGGGGTTGATCGCGATGATCGTGCTGGTTGAGGCGTGGAGCAGCGCTATCCGCAGGAGGGTGACGCTGTGAGTACGCTTCGGCCTACCGAAAGCCCTCGCATCGGATTCGTGCATGTGTCGATCGTGGCGGCGCTGGTGATGCTGGTCTCGTCGTGGGTCTTCGTGCTGGGGTGGGATCGGCAGCAGTCGTTCTCATTCTTCTCGACGGAGACGGCAGGAAGAGCGTGGGGGTTCATTCAGGACTTGGCTGGCGTGGGCCGTACGAGCGAACCAGCCTACGCGCAACTGTCCGAGTGGTCGCGCACTGCGCGGTTGGCCTACGACACATTGGCGATGAGCGTGCTAGCCATCATGCTCGCTGCGATGGGTGCGCTGGTCACGTTCATGCTGGGTGCGCGGAACGTCATGGGCGGAGGTGGTTTGCCTGCCGGGGTGACGTTCGGTCTGGTGAGGGCTAGTTGGGCGTTCGCGCGCGCTGTGCCGGAGCTGGTATGGGCGCTGTTAGCGGTGTTCGTGTTCTCACCAGGAATCTTGCCCGGCGCAATCGCGTTGGCGATCCACAACTATGGCGTGCTGAGCAAACTCGCGGCTGAGGTCGTCGAGGGCATGGATATGCGACCGGTGGAGGCGCTGCGGTCGTCAGGCGCTGGGCGAGGCAAAGCGCTCGTGTACGGGGTGCTTCCGCAGGCGCTGCCACGATTCATGACGTACCTGCTGTATCGGTGGGAGGTCGTGATACGGACGACCATTGTCGTGGGGTTCGTGGCTGCAGGTGGGTTGGGGATGGAGTTCAGGCTTGCGATGAGCAACTTCCACTACACGACGGTGTCGTTGGTGTTGATGTGGTATCTGATCCTGGTGCTCGGGGTGGATGCGGCGTCGGCTGGGCTGCGTCGGCTAGCACGGTAGCGGGGTGAGCTTACGCGATCGACTCAGCAGGCCTGCGACGCTGAGGGTAGAGCTTGATGCCAATTCCCAGGATCACGGCGAGCGCTGAGAGTGCGTAGGGAATCGCGCTTTCGGGTGCGACGTATACCCCAGCGAATCCAGGGCCTTCGAGGAACCAGGTGGGGCCGTGGTACTGGTGGAGCCAAATGTGCTCGATGAGCGCGAACGCCATGCCTGCCAACCCAAGTACGGTGACGATTGCGGCGAGCGTTGGCTTGCGACGGCCTGTGGATCGCGCGACGTACCAGATACCGAGGGCGAACGCAGGGAGTGGGACGAATGCGGTGACGAGCAGGGCCAGTATGATCGCTCCAATGAGGAAGACGTTGAGGGTTGGCCCTTCCTGGTTAGGCCGCTCGAACGCACGCTTGATCGTCAGGGCGAGCACCCAGGGGGCGGCGAGGTTGAAGACGAACGCGCCGATCACGGCCAGTATGGCCAGGGGGCCAATCGCGATGAGTCCAGGGGGCGGGGTAGCAACGCCAGAGCCGCTGAGTCCCCACACGAAGCCGAACACGTGCCCGGTCGCCAGTACGGTCGCCGCTTGCAGCGCGCGACGTGTCGCAGGGTGGCGAAACCAGAGGTGCAGGCAGATGGCGGTTACGAGCACGGCGACCCACAAGAGCAGGTATGGCCCTCGGGCGTCGAGGAAGGCACCGACCGTGCCTGGCGTTTCAAGGATGGTCAAGATGCGCCTCTCGATGTACTTGAGGCATATGTTATGCGATAGCGAGGAATCTGGCGCGCGACCCGGCTTGGGCGCTAGCCATCGATTTCGTCGTGATACGCTCATTGAATCCCAACGTGACGGATGTGCATGCGGCAGACCCCTAAACTAGTAACCCGCTTTCCCTTCTACTACGGGTGGGTGGTCGCGGCTGCTGTCGCGCTTTCCATGACCGCCTCATCGGCGACGGCGGCGCCTGTTTTCAGCGTCTTCATCCAACCCTGGTCCGACGAGTTCGGCTGGTCGCGTACCGCGATCTCCGGGGTGTTCAGCTTCGCCACGGTGATGGCGGCGTTCGTGGGGCCGCTGGTGGGGCGTGGGCTCGACCGGTACGGCGGCCGGGTGATCTTGGGCGTGGGCGCGTTGCTCATCGCCGGGTCGCTCATCTCAGTTAGCTATGCTTCCAACTTGGTGTTCCTGTACGCGGCGTTCTCCGTGGGGCGCGTGGCCATGATGAACATCCAGAATCTGGCGTCGCATACGGTGATCGCGAATTGGTTCATCCAGCGTCGCGCCCTCGCAACGGCCTTCGTGATCAACGGCAATCGATTGGGCTTGGCGTTCTGGCCGGTGATAGCGGGCGCGGTGGTGCTGGCGTCAGGCTGGCGAGCGGCGTTCGTGGTTCTGGGGGCGAGCGTGGCGGTGCTGTCGTTGGCGCCGTTCATCTTCGTGGTGGCGCGCCGTCCCGACGAGATCGGCTTGTATCCAGACGGACGTCCACCGGCGCCACATGTACCGGGGGAGGCGCCCCGGGTGGGCGATCATTCTTGGACGGCGCGAGAGGCGGTGCGGACACGCGCGTTCTGGCTGTTGATGGCGGCGCACACGGGGATGATGATCGCCGGTGGAGGAAGTGGCGTGCACCGCGTGCCTTTCTTCGTGGGCCAGGGACTCGATGGCTCGCTGGTTGGTCCGATGCTGTTCGTGCAGGCTATCGGCATGATGGCGGGTGGCTTCTTGGCTGCGGCACTCATGCGACGATTCCCCGAGCAGCGGGTGATCGGAACGTTCATGCTAGGGACGACGGTCATGATGTTCCTGATCTTGCGGGTGCCGCCCAACGGGATGGTGGTGGCGTACGGTTTCACCGAAGGAATGTTCAGCGGGGGAACGTTCGCCATGCTGCCGGTGATCTACGCCGACTATTTCGGTCGACGGTCTATCGGGACTATACGTGGGATCACGCACCCGGTGGTGATGGTGGCAAATGCGACCGGCCCGTTGCTGGCTGGCGTCATCTTCGACGTTCGTGGGGATTACTCGATGGCTTTTCAGATCTTCGGTACGGTCACGTTGATCGGTGCTACGTTGGTCTGGTTCGCGAAGCCTCCTCAAGTGCCTCTGCACATGGCGGGAGCCGTTGACAGCCTCGCCGAGGCTGGGGAAACTGGCGCCGAGCGTGGCGGTGTTGATACGAAATAGCGGTTGGAGGATCGAATGGCTGACTACGCAGCACCTGAACTTTTGGCGGATACCGCCTGGTTGGCAGAACACCTGAACGACCCGAACGTTCGCGTCATCGAGATGACGCAGGATTCCGCGCCGTTCGCTGAAGGGCACATCCCGGGAGCGGTGGTGTCACCGGATTGGCAGATCAAGGGTTCTGAGAACACGAGACTAGTAGCGCCGCCGGATGAGGCTAAGGCTTGGTTCGAGTCGGTGGGCATCGGTGACGATACGCTGGTGATCGGGTACGACCGCGCACGTAACCGCGACGCGGCGCGCCTGTGGTGGGTGCTGACGTACTACGGTCATACCAACGTGAAGGTGCTCAACGGAGGGTGGAAGAAGTGGGCCGCTGAGGGCAGGCCGACGGAAACGGGCGAAGCGGTAGCTCCCGCTGGAAGCTCGACGTTCACGCCGAAGCCTGCGAACCACGAGATCGAGTCCACGGTGGATAAGCTGAAGGCGGCGATCGGGCAGGACGATACGTTGATCTGGGATATTCGGGGGGCGGTGGAATACACGGGCGAGGTTGATCGTGGGAATTCGCACAGCGGCCACGTGCCTGGCGCGGTGAACCTTGAGTGGGTGAATCTGGTCAACGGCGACGATACGTTCAAGTCGGCTGACGATCTGGCTGAGTTGCTGGCACCGCTGGGTTGTACGTATGAGAAGACGATCCACATCTACTGACAGGGCGGCATCCGTGCGGCGCACGGAGCATTCACTCTCACGTTGATGGGCTACCCAAACGTGTGCATGTACGACGGCTCGATGGGGGAGTGGGCGAACCGCGACGATACGCCGTTGGAGTAGGGTGAGCGGCGCAGGTAGCGGGACAGTTTGAATCAAGAAGAGGCCCGGCGCATATGCGCCGGGCCTCTTTGGGAGAGTGCGTGCCCCCGTCATGGACGCGAGGGACACGCTCGGTGAGCGGACGGGGAGGAGTCCGCTCAGGGAATGTTTAGTCGATGCCGAATACGGTTTGCACCGTTACGCGTACTTGGAGGTCTCCCGCCAGGATCTGCGTTGGTGGGCCCGCGCTGTCGAAGGCTGCGCCTGCGAAGGATTCTGCCCGTGCCACCTGCGGGTACTGGGTGCCGCTGGTTTCGACGATGGTGACGAGCTTGCCGCGGTCCACGCCTGTGACACTTGCGTAAAGGTCGGCCTTGGCGACGGCGTCGCGGAGCGCGAGCTCGCGGGCCTGGGCCTCTAGTGCTGAGCCGTCATCCATGGTGAACGAGATGTTGTTCAAGCGGGTGGCGTCGCCGCCAGCTTCCGCAACGCTGTCCACGATGTTGCCGATGTTGTCCAGGTCACGGATGGTGACGCTGAGCGTGTTCGTGACGCGGTAGCCGACGAGCCTGCGCTCGGATCGCGTGATGCGCTCGCCGTTCTCCAGGGTCGTGGAGACCTGGTCGTAGGTGTACTCAGGTTGGATGTTGAAGTACTGGGTTTCCAAGTCATCGTCTTCGACGCCCGCTGCGTAGAGCACGGTAATCATGGCGTCCATGGCGGTGGCCGCCTCGCCTCGTGCCGCAGAGACGGTGGCGGCGAAGGTTTCAACGCCCAGGGACATGATGGCGATGTCAGGTTGAGCTTCGACGACGCCGACGCCAGTCGCTTGGATGCCGGTGGTGGAACTGAATCCAGAGTAGGAGCTGGCTCCGCGCGCCAAGGCTTCCACCTGGGAGTCACTCAGTCCGCCGAGTAGTCCCACCAGTGCGTCTTGGTCGCTGCTGCCGTCGTTCGAGCAGGCCGCGACCAAGAGCGTTAGGGCGAGGGCCACGGTGGCTAGCATGCCAAGCTTGGTTGCCCTCTTGGATCGGGTCGTTCCGTTCAGTTCTTTCATCGCTTTTTCCTCCGATGATGTTGGTCGTGTTGATGGCGCTCTGTTGGGGCGCTCAGCAGTAAGACGATGGGGGGCGTTGGAAAGTTCCATGGGGTGGGGGCGGGCTGCAACTGCCTGTGGGGGGATGGGTGATTGTGCCCGCCCGCCCGGCCCTCTGTCGCTACTGCGTAGGGCTGGTGGGGGGCGACCTGCGTGCTGGGGGTCGGCGATTGCGGGTGCATGGCAGGTTGGGGTCGGATGCGATGGGGATGGGCGTGGTTGTGAACGCACGCCCCGGCCGTCTGGCGGTACCGCGTAGGGTTGGCATGCATGCGCAGGGGGCCAGGATTGCCCTGAAGTGTTATTCGGGCCTTAATGGTCTGCTAACGCGTGCGCAATACGATGGGTGCAATCCCAAGCCGAGAGGCGCGTATTGCCAAATCAGCGGATCTTGATAATCGAGGACGAAGAGAATCTAGCAGAAGCACTCCGGTACACATTCGACAAAGAAGGGTACGAAGTGCAAGCGGTTAACAACGGCAGGGTGGGACTCGAAGTCGCGAGGGCTTCAAGACCAGACCTGGTCATTCTCGATTTCATGCTTCCTGACCTCGACGGTATCGCCATCTGCAAGGCGCTGCGTCGAGAAGGAGATATGCCAATCCTGATGCTGACTGCACGTGGATCGGAGGAGGATCAGGTCGCGGGCCTCGACGCTGGCGCGGACGATTATGTGACGAAGCCGTTCGGTATGCGGGAGTTGCTCGCACGTGTGCGAGCGATGTTACGCAGGCAGGGCCCTCCCGCTGACTCAACCGTTCTAGATTGCGGTGACTTGCGCATCAACCTCGCCGCGCACACCGCTAGCATGGCAGGCCGTGAACTTGAGCTGACGAGGCGCGAGTTCAACCTCTTGAGGCTGTTCGCTCAGAATCGAGGCAAGGCCTTTACACGAGAGAACATCCTCCAGGAACTGTGGGGCACCGATTGGGTGGGCGACGTGAGGACGGTTGATGTCCACGTGCGCTGGCTTCGGGAGAAGATCGAGGAGAATGCGAGTCTCCCCAGGATGCTCATCACTATCAGAGGCCTCGGCTACCGATTCGACGGCTGACCTTTCCAATTTCCTAAAGGTAGCCGAATCATTACGTAATCGCCGCTTAACCCGCTCGGGTTTTCGCTCCTTCACCATGTGGTCATTCCAACCACAGAGGAGAGGTGAGCGCCATGATACCGACCACCAACCGAGCCGCCGGCCAGTCTGGGTTCCTAGGCCTGTACGACCAACTGAAGCAGATCGTACGAGTACTCAAGTCTCCATTTGAGATCCGCTGCTACGAATGCGATTCCCGTGCACAGATAACGAGTGAATCAGTGGTGAGCACCACGCTGAACGCGATCTGGCTGCGGCGTGAGGTCGTATGTATCGATCGCGGCCACCAGTCGAGCCGCTTGGAACTGCGAGTGTTTGCCGAAGATTGGTAGAAGGGGGCAGGGGCGTTAGCCGCAGCGTTAACAATCCCTTATTCGTGCTTAATGCCAGCTTACCAACGGGAGCTCGCGGGGTGGATACAGTCAGGGTCAAACAAATGGAGGTTGAAAGTTGAGCACGAAAAGACGGATCGCATTAG
>ERZ890510.1649-NODE-1649-length-14123-cov-6.875746_pt1 | contig 14123 bp, 14 predicted proteins | sample MGYA00521265_ERZ890510 | MGnify/ENA primary metagenome ERZ890510 (study PRJEB32303, sample SAMEA104408624) | aquatic metagenome | biome: Brackish water; feature: Chemocline; material: water | place: Baltic Sea | collected 2014-10-26T21:54:00 | depth 110 m ...
GATGCGTTGCCCGCACCTCGGTCCACCCCACCTGCCGGACGGATCGTCGGCGGGGGCAGCCTTTGCTTGCTACTCACGGCTCAAGACCGCGGGACCTCCCCTTGTCCTCGAAGGAGTTGACCCGGCGGGCGCGCCGGGCGGGGCATGGCCAAAGATTTGGATCGTCACGTCTTCGGAGCGACATCCGAAGGCCCGGGCCTTTGGGACAGGCCTCGTGGCGACGATATCAGGAATATAGCACAGAATCTGCTGAATCTGTCAATTCCGCAGCGAACTTTTCCCAATGCTGGCATTCTGCCAGCAGAGGCCGGCGCGGACCTACCGCCCCTTCATCGGCAGGCCGCCGAGATGGGTACCGGCATCGACGATCAGGAATTCACCGGTGATGTTGCTGGCGCTGGTCAGGAAGAACATCACCGCCTCGGCCATCTGCTCCGGTGTGCCGGCCTGGCGGAGCGGCGTGGTCTGCTCCTGGGCATCGCGCAGCTTCTCGTAGTTCTCCTGGCCGAGCGCGCCCAGCAGCCAGCGGGTCTGGATGAAGCCGGGGCACACCGTGTTCACCCGCACCGCCGGTCCGAACCAGCGCGCCAGCGACAGAGTGAGCGTGTTGAGCGCGCCCTTGGAGGCGGCGTAGGGGATCGACGTGCCGACGCCCATGACGCCCGCGATCGAGGAGATGTTCACGATCGAGCCGCGGTCCTGGCTCTCGTCCCATTGCTTCTTCATCGTCGGATAGACGGCACGGCTCATCATGTAGGGGCCGGTGACGTTGACGCGCATGATGCGGTCGAAGTCTTCCGGCGTGACGCCGTCGAGGTCGCCCTGGCTCTGGAACTTGGTCGTGCCGGCATTGTTGACCAGGCCGTCGATGCGGCCCCACTTCTTCATGGTCTCGGCCGCGAGTTTCCGACAGTCGGCGTCCTGGCCCATGTCGGCCTGCACCAGGATGGCGTCGACGCCCTTGGCCTTCACCGCGGAAAAGGTGTCGTCGGCTTCCTTCTTGCTCTTGGTATAATTGATCGCGACGTTCCAGCCGCGGCCCGCGAGGTCGATCGCGCATGCAGCCCCGAGGCCCGTCGCCGAGCCCGTCACGATCGCCACCTTGTTCTTCGTTGCCATGTCGTTTTCTCCCGATATCTCGCAGTGCCCTTCATAGGCTAGGATAGCATCCCATGGCAGACCTGTTTTCGCTGAAGAACCGCGTGGTGTTGCTGACCGGGGCGTCGCGCGGCCTGGGCCGCGACATGGCCCTCACATTGGCCGGTGCCGGCGCCACCGTGCTCTGCGCCGGCCGCACCGTCAAAGAGCTGGAAGCCACGGCCCGGGCCATCGCAAAGAAAGGCGGCAAGGCCCATGTCGTGCCGCTCGACATCACCGACGAGGCGGCCGTGCGGGAACAGGTCGAGACCATCGTGCGCCGGCACCGCCGGATCGACGTGCTGGTGAACAACGCCGGCGTCATCCATCGCGAGAATATCGTCGACACCGCGACCGCAGATTTTCGCAAGGTGATCGAGACCGACCTGATCAGCCAGTTCGTGCTGGCGCGCGAGGTCGGACGGCACATGCTGGCGCGCAAATATGGCCGCATCGTCAATATCTCCTCGGTCATGGCGATCCTCGGCCGCGCCTCGGTGGCGGGCTATGTCTCGGCCAAGCACGGGCTGGTCGGGCTTACCAAGAACCTCGCGGTCGAGTACGGCCCGCACGTCACCGCCAACGCCATCGCGCCCGGCTACATCCGCACCGAACTCAATGTGCCGCTGCAGAAGAACAGGGACTTCAGCGCCATGCTGGAACAGCGCACGGCGTCGCACCGCTGGGGCAAGCCGGAAGACCTGCGCGGCGCGCTGCTGCTGCTCGCCTCCGATGCCGGCGCCTATATCACCGGCCATACGCTGGTGGTCGACGGCGGCCTGACGACGATCCTCGCCTGAGCATGACCGGCATCCCGCGCTGGGCGATCCTGGTGCTGGGCGCTGCCTGGTGCTGTTCGGCATTGCCGTCTCACAGGGCTGGATCCGCGACCCAGCGCTCGCCAAGGCCGACTATGTCGGCACCATCGATGTGTCTGCCGCCGACGCCCAGCGCTATCGCGCGGTGCCATTCGAATGGCGCGTGACCAGCGCCGCCGGCGCCTTCAAGGGCAATGACACGGCCCATATCCGCATCGACGACTCCGGAGAACGCACGGTCATCTGCGGCTGGGTAAGGCTCGACAAGGCCGGCGCCTCGATCCGCGCCACGCGCTGGCTGAGCGAAGCCCGGCTCGCCGTCGGCGAGTTGAAAACGACCGCCCTTTTCATCGCGCCAGTCGACAAAGCACCGGGCGACGGGCTCAACGCCGGCTGCCTGCGCCTCGACGAGGACGTACGGCCACCCGAAAACGCGGCTCTCGCCATCGAGGGACCGGCCGTACGCGAATAGCCGCACCACGATCAGCATCCGAAGGACCCAATGCTTCCAAGACAAGGCGTTACCCGGGAAATTTCCCAATTCATCGCCAAGACGACTTGGCAGGACATCCCCGATCAGGCACGTCACGAAGCCAAGCGTGCCTTGCTGAACTTCTTTGCCGTGGCGATCGCCGGATGCCGTACGCAGCCTGTGGAACTGGCGCTCAGCTCGCTCGCCGAATTCTCGGGCGGGCGGCAGGCGACAATTGTCGGCCGCAGCGAACGGATCGACGCCCTGGGCGCGGCTTTTCTGAATGCCGCCGGCGCCAATGTCTTCGACTTTTGCGACACGCATCTGCCTACCGTCGTCCATCCAACCTCGCCGCTGGCGCCGGCGCTGCTGTCGTTGGCCGAACTGCGGCACGTGACCGGGCCACAGTTCCTGCTGGCCTTCGTGATCGGATTCGAAATCGAATGCCGGATCGGTGGCGCCATTTCGCCCGGACACTACCCCAAGGGCTGGCACATCACCTCGACCTGCGGTGTCTTCGGCGCAGCGGCCGGCGCAGCCAAGCTGCTCGACCTTGGCGCCGAACCGATCGCGTGGGCGCTCGGCAACGCCTCGACGCAGTCGGCCGGCCTGTGCGAATGCCTGGGTTGGCCAGCCAAGAGCATCAGCGTCGGCAATGCCGCGCGGAACGGCCTGTTCTCGGCATTGCTTGCCGAGAAGGGCTTTTCCGGCCCACCGGAGCCGATCGCCGGCGCGCAGGGCTTTCTTGCAGCGATGGGCGAGCCGCCGGACTGGGCGGCCCTGCTCGACGGGCTCGGCAAGAGCTGGGAAGTGACCGGCAACTCGATCAAGCCCTATCCTGCCGGTTTCGTGATCCATCCCTTGCTCGACTGTGCGCTCGACTGGCGGCGCCAGTACCCGGACCTCGTGGTCGAGCGGATTGCCGTCCGCGGCAACCCGCTGCTGCTACAGCGCACCGACCGCGCCGAGGTGGCGACCGGCCGCGAGGCACAGGTGAGTCTGCAGCACGCGGTGGCGGCGGCGCTGGTACTGGGCAAGGCGGGCCTCGATCAGTTCACCGATGCCTGCGTCGACGATCCTGCGATCAAGAATATGCGCGGCAGGTTCGAGGTCGCGGCCGATCCCGCCTTTTCGACCATCGCCGCCGAGATGGACGTCTGGACCCAGGACGGCCGCAAGCACAGCCTGTCGACGCAGGCGGCGCGCGGCAGCCCATCCAACCCGCTCAAGGACTCGGAAATCGAGGACAAGCTGCGCGACGAGGTCCGGCGTTGGGAGCCGCACCACGACATCCGGCCGCTGATCGACGCCGTGTGGGCGCTCGACCGTAGCGACGACGTCTCGAGCCTCGCTGCCCTGACCGTCCCTATTGAACGGTGACGTTTGCTGCCTTGGCGGCAGGCTCTGCAGGTACGGCAGACTGGTCAACTTCCGCTGTCTCACCGCCGTAGCTATACGACCTTTGGCGTTCATTCGATGCCGTTCCGGCCATGCGCCATGAAGGCCGGCCGCTCGCTCAAGCGCTCGTAGTAGGTTTCCACGGCCTGAAACGACGGACGCCGCATCGATGTCATGAACCAGCGATTGACCGCCAGGCCGATTGGAATGTCCGCCAGTGTGAAGTCTGCGCCCGCGACAAACGCCCCGGTCGCCGTGAGTTGCTCGTCGAGGATGCCGACCATCCGCGCCCATTCCTGCTTCGATGCCTCGATCTGGCGGACATCATCGAAAACCGGATCCTTGCGCACCAACGCCATGAAGGCGTAGCGCCAGGCCGAATTGAACTCCGTCGCCTGCCAGTCCATCCATTTCTCGATCGTGGCTCGCGTCCGCGGCTCGCGCGGCAGAAGTGCCTCGCCATGCCTGCCCGCGAGATAGCGCAGGATGGTGTTGGATTCCCACAGCACGAAGTCGCCGTCGACGATCACCGGGACCAGCCCGTTGGGGTTGTAGCGGCGTTCGGGACCGTCGTCGCTGCGTTCGAAGGCGATACAGAGTTCGTCGCAGGCCCATAGTACCTTGCGGACGTTGATCGAGCTTGCCTTGCCGATGATGCGGAGCGTCGTTCTGACTCCAGGTTCTCCGATAGCGTTCCCTATCCGGTAGGCGAAACCAACCTGCGCATCGACCCGGCGGCGTTGCCATGTTAGGCCAAAAGTCAGTTTTCGTGGAGGTTCTGTCATGGCGCGACTCGGCTTTGGCGCATTTCTCGCCCCTCATCATCCCATCGGCGAAAATCCGATGCTGCAGTTCCGGCGCGACATCGCTTTCGTGAAGCATCTCGACGAGCTGGGCTACGACGAGTTCTGGTGCGGCGAGCATCATTCGTCGGGCTGGGAGATGATCGCCTCGCCCGAGATGTTTCTCGCCGCGGCTGGCGAACACACCAAGCGCATCAAGCTGGCCACCGGCGTCGTCTCTCTGCCTTATCACCATCCCTACAACGTGGCGCAGCGCATGGTGCAGCTCGACCACATGACCGGCGGCCGGGCGATCTTCGGCTCGGGTCCCGGGGCGCTGCCGTCCGACGCCCATACGCTCGGCATCGATCCGATGACCCAGCGCGACCGCCAGGATGAAGCGATCGGCATCATCCGCCGCCTCTTCGCCGGCGAGCGCGTCACCCACAAGTCCGAATGGTTCACGATGCAGGATGCCGCGCTGCAGCTCCTGCCGCTGCAGGAGGACATGCCGTTCGCCGTTGCGTCGCAGATCAGCCCGTCGGGCATGACGCTGGCCGGCAAATACGGCATCGGCATCATCTCGCTGGGCTCGATGTCGACCGAGGGCCTGACGGCGCTGCCGACGCAGTGGGGCTTCGCCGAGTCGGCCGCCAAGAAGGCCGGCACGACCGTCGACCGCAAGAACTGGCGCGTGCTGCTCAACTGGCACATCGCCGAGACCCGCGAGAAGGCACGAGAGGAAGCCCGGCATGGGTTGATGCGCTGGCACAACGAGTATGTCCATGGCACTCTGCAGCGGCCGGGTACCGCCCCCTACAAGTCGCCGGACGAAGCCGTCGACGAGATGTCGGGCGAAGGCTCGGCTGCCGTCATCGGCACGCCCGACGACCTGGTGAAGATGATCAAGGACGTGATCGCCCAGAGCGGTGGCTTCGGCACCTGCGTCGGCTTCGTGCACGACTGGGCCAATCCGGAGAACACCTTCCGCAGCTGGGACATGGTTGCGCGCTACGTCATCCCCGAAATCAACGGCTACGTCACCAAGCTGCGCGAATCGCAGAAGTACCTCCGGGAAAACCGCGCCGTCTTCGATCGCGCCGGCCAGGCCGTCATGGCCAAGATCATGGAGAACAAGGACGCAGCCGAAGCGCTCAAGGTCACCTCCAACCCCCGCGTCAGCGCCGCGGCCGCACAGGTACCGAAGGGACTGGGTAAGCAGGCGGCGGAATGAGCCGCCGCTTCTAGGCCTCGTCGACGCCGAAGGCCTGGCGCATCGCCTTCACGCCTTCCTGGTGCGGCGTCCACATGCGACCGCCGATCATTCCGCCATCGACAACGAGGTCGTGGCCATTGATGAAACTCGATTCATCGGACGCGAGGAACACCGCGGCATGGGCAATGTCGTCGGTGAGGCCGGCGCGCGGGATCGGCTGGTTCTTGGCCATGCCGGCCTTCATCGCGTCGGCATAGCCGTCGGCCTTGTCGGGCGGCAGGCCGAGCGCCTTGGCGAAAATACCGGTGGCGATGCCGCCGGGAGAAATCGAGTTGCAGCGCACGTTCCTTTCGCCGAGCTGCATGGCGGCGCAGACCGTCAGATGGTTCACCGCCGCCTTGGCGGCGCCGTAGATCATCGACGTCGAATAGCCGGCGCGCGAGGCCGCCACGCTGCCGTTGTTGATGATACTGCCGGAACCCTGCTTCATCATGACGGGGGCGGCGTGTTTCATGCCCAGCATGACCGATCGAACCAGGGTCGCCATGGCCGCATCGAAGCCTTCCACTGGCACCGTCTCGATGCCGCCGACCGGCGCCGGGCCGCCGGCATTGTTGAACAGACAGTCGAGCCGGCCCCATTTCGAAAGGCAGGCATCGATCATCGCCTTGACGTCCGCCTCGTTTGTGGCGTCGGCACGCCGGAACAAACACTTGTCCTTGCCTAGTGCCGCTTCGAGCGTGCGCCCGAGTTCCTCGCGTCGGCCCGTCGCCAGGACCTTGGCGCCTTCCCTGACGAAAATCTCGACAGTGCGACGGCCGATGCCACTGGTCGCACCGGTCACGATGGTGATCTTGCCGTCGAGTCTGCCCATGGATGTCTCCCCTTTGCCCGGCCGGGATGATACACCAAGCCCAACAGGGAGAAGCAGATGACGGTGTTGGGAATTCTCGGCGGCAGCGGCGTGTACGACATGGCCGGTCTCAAGGATCCGGTATGGCGGCGGGTCACCTCGTCATTTGGCGAGGCTTCCGATGAATTCCTTTTCGGCGTTCTTGACGGCCTCGACGTCGTGTTCGTCCCCCGCCACGGGCGCGGCCATCGCCATTCACCGTCCTCGATCAACTATCGTGCCAACATCGATGCCCTGAAGCGGGCCGGCGTTACCGACATCCTCTCGCTCTCGGCCTGCGGGTCGCTGCGCGAAGATCTGCCGCCGGGGCATTTCGTCGTCGTCGACCAGTTCATCGATCGCACATTTGCCCGTGAGAAGAGCTTCTTCGGCGAGGGGCTGGTCGCACACGTGTCGATGGCGCAGCCGACCTGCAACCGGCTCGCCGAGGCTGTCCACGACTGCGCCCAGAAGGCAGGCTTTCCCATCAAGTTCGGCGGCACCTATCTTGCGATGGAAGGGCCGCAGTTCTCGAGCCTTGCCGAATCCAGACTCTACCGAAGCTGGGGCTGCGATGTCATCGGCATGACCAACATGCCGGAGGCGAAACTCGCGCGCGAGGCCGAGATTTGCTACTTGACCGTCGCCATGGTCACCGACTTCGACTGCTGGCATCCCGATCATGACCATGTGCAGGTCGCCGATATCGTGCGCGTGCTTCTCGCCAATGCCGAGAAGGCCAAGACCCTGGTCGCCATGATGGCGCCGCGGCTCAAGGCTGCAAGGCCCAGCCCGTGTCCGGCCGGCTGCGATCACGCTCTTCAGCATGCCGTCATAACGGCACCCGCGGCACGATCGGCCGACATGGTCGCCAGGCTCGATGCCGTGGCTGGCCGCGTGCTGAAGCAGTAGGCCTTGTCTTTTCTGAACCGAGCGCGCGGCAGAACGCGCTAGATCACCGGCGCCAGCCGGTGCGCGACCTGCGAGGCATAACGTGCGGCGACCGGCAGGAAGGCACGGAAGTCGAGGTGGCTCTCGGCGCCGGCCAGATCGCTGAGGCAGCGGATATTGACGACGGGAATGTCGTCGCCCCAGCGTCGCGCGACTTGCGCCACCGCGCCGCCTTCCATCTCGACGGCGTGGGCACCGAACCGCTCGAACAGGCGGCGCCGTGTGCGCTCCGAATTGAGAAAACTGTCGCCGGTCAGGATCGCGCCGAAGCTGATCTTCGGTTCGCGCCGACCGACACCGATCTGTTCCGGCAAAGGCTCCAGCGTCAGGCCGCCAAGTGCTGCCCGCAGGCGCGCCACCACCGGCTGGGGGACAAAATAGCCCGGTGTCCACTCGCCCCCCAGCGACGGCCGACTGCCGGGCTGGATGTGGACGTATCCGTCATCCTTTTCGGTGCCGTAGTCGTGCTGGATGTTGCCCGTACCGATCACGATGTCACCGACACCCAATGTCGGGTCTAGCCCTCCAGCCACCCCACACAGCATCAAGGCACGACAGCCGAAGCGATCGAGCAGCAGGGCTGTGGCGACGCCGGCATTGACCTTGCCGGCACCCGACTCCACGAATACAGCCTCACGGCCGCCGATTTGGCCACGCCAGAAAGTGAGCCCGCCGATTTCACTCGACGCGCCCGACTGGTCCGAGAGATGGGCGAACTCCTCGGGAAGGGCAGATATGACGCCCAGAAGCCTGTTTGCCATGGATGAATGGGCTATAAGGTCGGCCCCTGTAACAAAGCAACCCCCTCCCGTGACCGTACTGCCTTCCCCCAAGACCTTGCGCGACGCCTGTACGGACCTCGCGGAAGCCGCCGCCCGCGAGATCATGCGCATCTACGCCGGCGACCTCGGCGTGCGCGACAAGGCCGACAAGAGTCCGGTCACCGACGCCGACCATGCCGCCGAGTTGATCATCGTGGCCGGCCTGCGGAAGCTCACACCCGAGACACCGGTGGTCGCCGAGGAAGAAATGGCCGCGGGTGGCGTGCCCAAGCTCGACGGCGGTCCGTTCTGGCTGGTCGATCCGCTCGACGGCACCAAGGAGTTCATCAAGAGGAACGGCGAGTTCACGGTGAACATCGCCCTGGTCGAGAACGGCCAACCGACGCTGGGCATCGTGCTGGCGCCGGCAACGGAAACACTGTGGCGCGGCGCGGCGGGACTGGGCGCCGACAAGAGCGAGCACGGCGGCGCGTTCACGGCCATCGCCACGCGCACACCGCCGCCGCAGGGCCTGACCGCCTGCGCCAGCCGCAGCCACGCCATCTACAACGACCTCGACATCTGGTTTCGCAACAACAACCTGACCGTGGCCGATCGCGTGCAGGCGGGCTCGTCACTGAAATTCTGCCTGATCGCCGAAGGCAAGGCCGACATTTACCCGCGCTTCGGGCCGACCAACGAGTGGGACACCGCCGCGGGCCAGGGTGTGCTCGAAGCGGCGGGCGGCGAAGTGGTCACCACCGACGATCGCCCGCTCCTCTATGGCAAGCCGCGCTTCTCCAATCCGCATTTCATCGCCCGCAGCAAGGCGGCGCGATGAGGGTTGCGGAACCGACCGCGCAGTCCGTGGCCGAGGCGGCACGGCTGTTGCGCGACGGCCAGCTCGTCGCCTTCCCGACGGAAACCGTCTACGGCCTGGGGGGCGACGCCACCAACGAGCGCGCGGTCGCGGCGATCTTCGCGGCCAAGGGCCGGCCGCAGTTCAATCCCCTGATCAGCCATGTGCTCGACGCCGAGGCCGCGCAACAGTTCGTGCGCTGGAACGATACCGCCGACAGGCTGGCGGCGCGCTTCTGGCCCGGGCCGCTCACCCTGGTTCTGCCGCGCAGCGAAGGATCGCCCATCGCGCTGCTGGCGACCGCCGGCCTCGATACCGTGGCGATCCGTGCCCCAGCGCATCCGGTCGCCCAGGCGCTGATCCGGGCGACAGGCCGGCCGATCGCGGGGCCGTCCGCCAATCGCAGCGGCGCCGTCAGCCCGACCCGGGCCGAGCATGTCGCGGAGTCCCTGGGCGATCGTGTGCCCCTCATCCTCGACGGCGGCCCCTGCCTTGTCGGTGTCGAGTCCACGGTCCTCGATCTTTCGGCTGCAACGCCCACCCTGCTGCGCCCCGGCGGCGTCCCGCGCGAGGCGATAGAGGCGGTGATCGGTCCGATCTCGGTAAGCCACGCGCTTCCCTCCGGCGATTCGCCGCACAAATCGCCGGGCCAGCTCGCAAGCCACTATGCCCCGGCACGGCCGGTGCGACTGGGTGCCACCAGCGCCGGCCCCGACGAGGGTCTGCTGGCCTTCGGGCCCAGCGTGCCGCCGGGCGCAATGCTGACCTACAATCTCAGCCCGTCGGGCGATCTCGCCGAGGCCGCCGCCAACCTGTTTGCCCAGATGCGGGCGCTCGACCGGCCCGGCATCGGCCGCATCGCAGTCATGGCCATTCCGGAAACGGGCCTCGGCCTTGCGATCAATGACCGTCTGCGCCGCGCCGCAGCGGATGACGGCACCGCCCGCTGACGCTAGATTTCCAGTCGCGACCACCTCACCCTGAGGAGCGCCCCGCGGGGGCGCGTCTCGAAGGGTGGCAACAAACGCGGTGTCGCCCATGCTTCGAGACGGTCGCTGCGCGACCTCCTCAGCATGAGGTTGTTGTAGGGAGAAGACCAAGACCATGCCCGATACCGTCATTGCGCCCATCATCCCGACCGTTCCCGTGACACCTGCCGTCCTGGAGGGTCTGCGCGCCATCGTGGGCGAGCGTGGCCTGATCCTCGACGAGCCGGGCAAGCAGCCCTTCGTGACCGATTGGCGCGGCTCGACCGTGGGTACGGCCTCCGTCGTGGTACGCCCGGCCAATACCGAGGAAGTCTCCAGGGTCGTAAAACTCTGCTTCGACAACGGCATCGCCATCGTGCCCCAGGGCGGCAACACCGGCCTGATGGGCGGCGCCACGCCCTGGCCAACCCACTCGGGCATCGTGCTGTCGCTCGGACGGATGAACCACGTGATCGAGGTCGACCCGGTCGGCTATTCGATGACCGTCGAGGCCGGCTGCGTCCTGCAGACCCTGCAGGAGACGGCGGCGAGCCACGACCGCTTCTTTCCGCTCAGCCTGGGCGCGCAAGGCTCGTGCATGATCGGCGGCAATCTCTCGACCAATGCCGGTGGTGTTCAGGTGCTGCGCTACGGCAACGCGCGCAACCTGGTGATGGGGCTCGAAGTCGTGCTGCCCAACGGCGACATCTGGAACGGCCTGCGCTCGCTGAAGAAGGACAATACCGGCTACGACCTCAAGCACCTGTTCATGGGCGCCGAGGGAACTCTGGGCATCATCACCAAGGCGGTGCTGAAGCTGTGGCCGGCGCCCAAGGACGTGGCCACCGCCTGGCTCGCCATCCGCGATCCGCAGGCCGCGATCGAGATCCTGTCAGAAGCCCATGGCGCCAGCGAAGACAATGTCGGCTCCTGCGAACTGATGAGCCGGACCTGCACCGACATGGTGCTGCGTCATATCCCCGGCACCCAGGACCCGCTCAAGGCCGACACGCCGTGGTTCCTGCTGCTCGAATGGACCTCGTCGCGGCCCAAGGCTGACGGCGCCGAAGGCATGTCCGACAAGATGGAGCAGTTCCTCGCCAACCAGCTCGAGGCGGGCCGCGTGCTCGACGCGGTGATCGCCCAGAGCGAGGCGCAGGCGCGCAATATGTGGGTCATCCGCGAATCGGTGGCGCCCGCGTCGCGCGCCGAAGGCCCGGGCCTCAGCTACGACATCTCGGTGTCGATCTCGAAGATTCCCGGCTTCATCGACAAGGGCATCAAGGCCGCGCTCGACATCCTCCCCTCGATCCGCCCCTACCCGCTCGGCCACATTGGTGACGGCAACCTTCACTTCTCGTTCATGGGCCCCCAGGGCATGGACCGCGAGACGCTGAAGCAGTATTCGCCCGCCATCACGCGCGCGGTGAACGACCTGGTCACCTCGATGGCGGGGTCGATCTCGGCCGAGCACGGCATCGGCATCGACAAGATCGATGAGCTGGCGCACTACCGCTCCAAGATCGAGCTCGACACGATGCGCTCGCTGAAGCGCGCGCTCGACCCCAAGAACATCATGAACCCTGGCAAGATCCTGCGCCTGTGACCGATTTTGTCGAAAAGCTGCGCGTCCTCGTCGGCGACAAGGGATTGATCACGGACGACGCCGGCAAGCATCCCTATCTCACGGACTGGCGCGACAATTATCTCGGCACGGCGCTCGCCGTCGTGCGTCCGGCCACGACCGATGAGGTCGCGGGTGTCGTAAAGCTCTGCGCCGCCGAGAAGGTCGCCATCGTCCCCCAAGGCGGCAACACCGGCCTGGTCGGCGGCGGCATGCCGCACGAGGATGGCCGCGAGATCGTGCTGTCGCTCAACCGGATGAACCGCATCCTCGAAGTCGACGAGATCGGCTATTCGATGACGGTCGAGGCCGGTGCGATCCTGAAGACTATCCAGGAAACTGCCGCTGCCCACGATCGCCTGTTTCCCTTGAGCCTTGCCGCCGAGGGAAGCTGCACCATCGGCGGCAACCTTTCGACCAATGCCGGTGGCGTGCAGGTTCTGCACTACGGCAACACCCGCCACCTGGTCCTCGGCCTCGAAGTCGTGACGCCGTCGGGCGAGGTCTGGAACGGCCTGCGTGCGCTCAAGAAGGACAACACAGGCTACGACCTGCGCGACCTCTATCTCGGCGCCGAAGGCACTCTCGGCATCATCACCAGGGCAGTTCTGAAACTGTGGCCCAAGCCCAAGGATGTGGCGACCGCGTGGATCGCCGTGCCGTCGCCCCAGGCCGCCGTCGACCTATTGAGCGGCGCGCACGCCGCCAGCGAGGACAATGTGACGTCGTGCGAGCTGATGGCCCGCCAGGGCATCGATTTCGTTCTGAAACATATTCCCGGTGCCGCCGATCCCCTGGCCGATCGCCACGACTGGTACGTGCTGCTGGAATGGTCTTCCACCCGCGCCCGCCGCGAAGGCGCCAACGAGACCGGGCTGCGGGAAAAGATGGAGACCTACCTCGGCGAGGCGATGGAACAGGGCCTCGTGGTCGATGCCGCCATCGCCCAGAACGAGGCCCAGGGCCGCGCCTTCTGGGCCTTGCGCGAAAACCACTCCGAGTCCCAGAAGCGTGAAGGCCCCTCGATCAAGCACGACATCTCCGTGGCCGTCAGCAAGATCCCCGCCTTCATGAAGGACGGGCTGGCCGCCATGAAGCAGGCGCTGCCCGACTGCCGGCCGGTGCCGTTCGGCCATGTCGGCGACGGCAACCTCCATTTCAACTGCCAATCGCCCCCGGGCTGGGACAAGAAGCGGTTCATGGCGCATGGCGAGGCGATCAGCGGTGCGGTCTACGACCTGGTGGTGGGCTATGGCGGCTCGATCTCGGCCGAACACGGCATCGGCAGGCTGAAGGTCGATGAACTCGCCCACTACCGCTCCAAGGTCGAACTCGACACGATGCGCGCCATCAAACGCGCGCTCGATCCGCAGAACCTCATGAACCCGGGCAAGATCGTCCGGGTTTAGGCACCGTTTTCCGGCACAGCTCGTTGTGCCACGCGGTGTCCATGACACTGTGCCACGAATCGCAGTTAACCGCCTGACGTGAAAGAAGAATCCCGCCCCGACGACCTGCGCTGCGGGCGCCGGCCGCCCGCCGTGATGAGTGTCCAGAAAATGCCGCCGGAAGTGGGCCATTCGCGGACTATCAGAGGCCACGAAAAACGCCCGGCGGATTTCCCCGCCGAGCGTCGCCCATCATGACTAAAAATCTAGCAAAAGCCTGCTGAACTTGCAAATTTCAGGCAGACTCGGCACTTCAGTTGCGCGGCGGCGGATCGTCCTTCTTTTCGACGATCTCGTATTGCACATCGGTCACCTGATGGACCTCGCGCTGTGGCGGCTGGGCGGCTGGCGCCCGGCCGAACAGGCTGGCGATCCAGGCCTTGGCCTTGAAACCCAGAATGGCGACCAGAACGAGTGCCGCCACACCTGCGATCACGGCAAAGCCCAGCACAGCCAACACGACGAAGGCGATCACGCCGAATACAGCCTGCAGCCACACCCGTGCCGGCAACCGCGCCAGCAATTCGAGGAACTGCTTGCCGTTCACGGTGCCCAGCGCTTCTCGAAGTCCCACACGTCGGGAAAGCCCATCAGCTCGTGCATGTCGCGATACTGCGGCGCCTCGACACCGATACTGGTGCCCTTGCCCTTGAGATGCGTCCAGGCCAGCCGCATCGCCTCGGCGGCAACGCTGAAGCCCAGGCCCGGGTAGATCGCCAGGTCGAAGCCCCATTTCTTCAGCCGCTCCACTTCCACGCGCGGCGTCTTGCCGAACTCGACCATGTTGGCCAACAGGG
>ERZ890510.1653-NODE-1653-length-14086-cov-7.134132_pt1 | contig 14086 bp, 11 predicted proteins | sample MGYA00521265_ERZ890510 | MGnify/ENA primary metagenome ERZ890510 (study PRJEB32303, sample SAMEA104408624) | aquatic metagenome | biome: Brackish water; feature: Chemocline; material: water | place: Baltic Sea | collected 2014-10-26T21:54:00 | depth 110 m ...
GTGAAGTTAATATAATGCCGGAAAAAAAAAAAATTCAACAAAAAGCTCAAAATTTAATTAACAATTCAATGACTGTTTCTGAAAACAAAGCATTGGAATTTGCTTCGCAAGCTAAAAGCATCGAAAATTTAGAAAAATTGTTTGAAGACTTTGATGAATGTAGTTTAAAAAGAACTGCAACGAATTTTGTTCGCTTTGAAGGAATTATAGATTGTAAAATCTTAATTGTTGATGGCACACCAGATGATTCTGAAGATAAAGAAGGAAAGCCTTTTTTGAATGAAAAAGGTGAATTACTTGAAAAAATGCTTAAAGCAATAGATTTAAAGAGAGAGAATGTTTTTTTATCTAAATCAATACCGTGGAGACCTCCAGGTAACAGATATCCAACAAATGATGAGATAAATATATGTAAACCGTTTATTTTTAAATTGATAGATTTGGTTAATCCAATAATTATTTTATGTATGGGGGAAGTTGCTACTAATCAAATTCTTAATCTTAATAAAACTATTAATAGTTCTCGAGGTAGTTGGCATAAATTAGATATTCCTTCGTTTTATAATTTCCAAGAAGATAATAGTAGTAAATATGTGCTTCCTACATTGAATATATCTTATTTAATAAAAAGACCTGAAACGAAAAGACAAGCTTGGGAAGATATGAAGATGTTAAGAGAAAAAATTAAAGAAATGGATATAAAGTGAAAACTTTTTTTATTGTAATTATTGTTTTATTTCAATTTAATACTGGAATTGTATTTGGTAAAAATAATATTTTAGAAAAAAATACGCTTTTATCTCCTGAAGATTTAAAAATTTATAAACAAATTTTTATTATTCAATCACAGCCAATTCAAAATAGAAATAACTGTAATTGTTCGAGTGAGTGGAGAAAAGTAGATAAACTTATTAAAAAGATAGATAATAAAATTTTATTAGGAACTGTTTATGCTGAAAGATATTTGCATCCTACAGGTTGGAGAAGTTCATATAATGAGTTAAAATTATGGTTGGATAAATATAATGACCATCCTGATGCAATTAGAATTTATAGAATAGCTTCTAAAAGAAAACCTAAAAGCTTTAAAAACCCTGCTGAACCAACAGAAGGATTTTTAAATGGTTATGGTTTATATAAGGAGAATGTATTAAAACCAAGATTTCCTCTTAAAAAAGTAAATAATAAATTTTCTAGATCTTCATATTTAATATCTATTAAATTTAGAAGAGCTATAAATAAAAGAAAAGCAACATTTGCCGAAAATTTATTAAACGATAAAAAAAATAAAAAATACTTAACAAAAGATGAACAGTCACAATTAAGAGCTGAGTTATCACATGCTTATTTTATATTTAAGTATGATAATAATGCTATTAGACAAGCAAGGTTATCTTTAAGTTTATCAGATAAGCCTAACCCACTGGCATTATGGGCTGGAGGCTTGGCTTCATGGAGGCAAAAAGATTTAGTATTATCAAAGTATTTTTTTAATAAGTTAGCTGAAAAAACAAATGGACCTGATGGTATAATTGCGGCAGGTGGCTTTTGGTCATCTAGGATTGCTTATGCTATGGGGGATCCTAAAAAAGCTAATTATTTTTTAGCAAAATCTGCATCACATGAAAGAACATTTTATGGTTCATTAGCAATGGAATCATTAGGTTATAAATACAATCCAGATTTTTCTTTGCCTGAATTTGACATTGATTTAATAAAAAAAATAAAACGTTTTAAAGGTGGATTAAGAGCTTTAGCCTTAATAGAGGTGTCTCAACATCATAAATCAGCTAGAGAATTTAGAAAAATAATACCAAAATTTGAAATAGATGATTACCCTAAATTATTATCATTAGCATCTGAAAATAATATGCCAGGATTAACCTTTCGTCTTGCTGCGATCTTAAGGAATAACCATGGAAAAATATTTTTAGGTGGGTTATATCCAATTCCTTCATGGAATACAGATATATCAGGTTTAAAAGAAAGAGCTTTAATTTATTCAATTGTCAGACAAGAGTCTGGGTTTAACCCAGTTGCAAAAAGTTCTTCTAAAGCATTAGGTGTAATGCAAGTAATACCATCCACTGCAGCGTTTATTATGAAAGATAGACGATACAGGTTAAGAGGCAGTAAAAATTATTTATTGTATAATCCTTCACATAGCATTCAGGTAGGTTCTAAATATATAAAGTTTCTCTTAAACCTTCCTTTAGTAAACCAAGACATAATGTGGATGTTAGCAAGTTATAATGCAGGTCCAGGAAATTTTGAAAAATGGACAAAAAACAGTGATTATAAATTAACTGATCCTTTGTTAATGCTTGAAAGTTTACCAGCTAGAGAAACTAGAAATTATATTAAATTAGTTTTAACAAATTTATGGATATACCAGTTAAGGTTTAATCAAAAATCTGATACTTTAAATTTTTTAGCAGCTGGAAAACCAATAGATTTTAAAGTTTTTTTTAAAAATTAAGTAAGAGAAATTGATGACTATAGATAACAAAATAAAATTTTTACCAATAAATATATCTATTTTAACAATCTCAGACACTAGAACAATTGATAATGATAAATCAGGTGACCTCTTAGAAGAAAGAGTTAAGACTAGTGGCCATAATTTAGTATACAGAGAAATAATCAAAGATGATTTCAATGACATTATAAGAGTAGTCAAAAGTTTAACAGATAAAAGTAACGTTGATGTAATTATTACAACGGGAGGAACAGGGCTTACCGGAAGAGATATAACACCAGAAGCAATGAAAACTTTATTTGAAAAATCTATAGATGGTTTTGGTGAAATGTTTCGTTGGCTATCATTTAAAAAAATAGGCACCTCAGCTTTGCAGTCAAGAGCATTAGCTGGTGTATCTAATGGGACTTATATATTTTGTCTTCCAGGCTCTCCATCAGCTTGTAAGGATGGCTGGGATGATATTCTTGTATATCAGCTTGATATTAGGCATAAGCCATGTAATTTCGTTGAAATAATGCCAAGACTTAACGAACATCTAAATTCACGTACAAAAAATTAATGCCTGACTTTAGTCTTGAAAAAGAAAGTCATTATAAAAATATTTTTATGGTTGGCATTGATGAAGCCGGCAGAGGTTCTTGGGCAGGACCTATAGTTGCAACGGCATGTTGGATTGATTATAACAATTATGCATCATTACCTTTAGAAATTAACGATAGTAAAAAGTTAAGTGCTGACAAAAGAAAAAAAATAATTTTATCTTTAAATAACAATGTAAAATATAGTACTGGAATTTCTACGGCTAAAGAAATTGATAATTATGGTCTTACCATAGCTAATTTTATGGCAATGAAAAGATCATTATATTCTTTAACGCATTTCTTTAATAAAAAATTTATTAAAAAAACTTATAAAATTAATGTTTATGTTGATGGAAAATATACACCGAATTTTTCAAATATAGATATAACCTCAAACGAGAGTAAAATTATAAAACTACCTCTACATAATACATACTCCATCGTAAAGGGTGACAGTAAATCTAAAACAATTGCTCTAGCAAGCATAATTGCTAAAGAGACCAGAGACTCTATTATGAGAAATTACTCTTTAAAATATCCTGAATATAATTTTAACAATCACTTTGGTTATGGAACTGCAAAACATAATGCAGCACTTTCAAAATTTGGTGTGTTACCAATTCATAGGAAATCTTTTAAACCTATCAAGACTATATATAGTTAATTAAAATATAAACTATCCATATATTGTATTAAATTAAATTAATATACTAAACCATTGACTTAATTACATTTTTATAATGTTATCCACATAAAATTAACATGATATCAATAGTAAATAGAATAAATTATGGTTATAGAAAAGTTTATAAATAGAGTTTTGGTTGGTGACTGTATTGATCAAATGAATAAATTACCAAGTGAAAGCGTTGATCTAATTTTTGCTGATCCGCCATATAATCTTCAGTTAAATGGGGAGCTTTCTAGACCTGACCAATCAAAAGTTAACGGTGTAAATGAAAGCTGGGATCAATTTGAATCGATATCAGATTATGACAAATATACTAAGCTATGGATGACAGCAGCAAGAAGAGTATTAAAGCCAAATGGAGCTATTTGGGTTATAGGATCATATCATAACGTTTTTAGATTGGGTTATATCCTTCAAGATTTAGGTTATTGGATGCTAAATGATGTAATATGGAGAAAAGTAAATCCAATGCCAAATTTTCGAGGTAGAAGATTTACAAACGCTCATGAAACATTAATTTGGGCCTCTAAAACTAATACTTCAAAATACACGTTTAATTATGAAGCTATGAAGTCACTTAATGGTGATCTACAAATGCGTTCAGATTGGTTAATTCCGATTTGTACAGGCGAAGAAAGGCTTAAAGATAAGGATGGAAAAAAAATTCATCCTACACAAAAGCCTGAAAATTTAATTAGTAGAGTTATTATGTCAAGTAGTAACATAGGAGATGTAGTTTTAGATCCATTCTTTGGAACGGGCACTACAGGTGCTGTATCTAAAAGATTAGGCAGAAACTTTATTGGCATTGAACAAAATGCTAAATACGTTTTGGAAGCAGAAAAAAGAATAAATTCTGTTGTGAAAATAGATTCAGATGAGCTTATACAAACGCCAAGAAAAACTTCAGAACCTAGAATACCATTTGGTAACTTACTAGAACAAGGATTGATAAATCCTGGAGAACTATTGCAAGATTTACGAAATCGATGGACTGCAAAAATAAGAGCTGACGGAAGTTTAATATCAAAAGATACTAAAGGTTCAATTCATTCAGTCGGAGCACACCTTCAAGGTTTGCAGGCATGCAACGGCTGGACCTTTTGGCATATTAAAAGATCAGGTAAATTAGTTCCTATAGATAATTTAAGGTTAGCAGCTAGGGCTGTTAACCAAGCTTAGATTTAAGCTCTATTCTCCTTTTATGAAGTATAGGCTCAGTGTAACCTGAAGGACTTATAGTTCCCTCAATTATTAGATCTAAGGACGCATTAAAAGCAATAGAATTTTCAAAATCATTGGACATAGGTGTATAATTTAAATCACTTTTATTTTGTTGATCTACAATTTTTGCCATTTTTTTCATTGTATTTATAAGTTGATCTTTTGAAAAAATACTATGGTGTAACCAATTAGCTAGATGTTGACTAGATATTCGACATGTTGCCCTGTCTTCCATTAAACCAACATTATTAATGTCTGGAACTTTTGAGCACCCTACCCCTTGGTCTACCCATCTCACAACATAACCTAGAATACCTTGAGCATTGTTATCCATTTCTTTTTGGATTTCTTCCGGAGACCAATTATGACCATAGGAAACTGGTACATCAAGAATATCGTCTAAATAATTACTTTTATCCTTAACCTTTTCTTTCTGAACTTTAAAAACATCAATCTCATGATAGTGAAGTGCATGCAATGTGGCTGCAGTTGGACTTGGAACCCAAGCTGTATTAGCGCCACTTTTCGGATGTCCTACTTTTTGTTTTAACATTTCATTCATTAAATCAGGCATTGCCCACATACCTTTACCTATTTGAGCTTTTCCTGAAAGTCCACATTCTAATCCAATTTTAACATTATTGTTTTCGTATGCGGATATCCATTTGGCGTTTTTAATTTCTCCTTTTGGTATTATAGGCCCCGCTTCCATGGCTGTATGTATTTCATCACCTGTTCTATCTAAAAATCCAGTATTTATAAAAACTGTCCTATCTTTAGCTGCACGAATACATTCTTTTAAGTTTACAGTTGTTCTTCTTTCTTCGTCCATAATACCTATTTTTAGAGTGTGTTTATCTAAATTAAGAGCATCTTCAACAGCAGAAAAAATATCACAAGCAAATTTAACTTCATCTGGTCCATGCATTTTAGGTTTTACAATGTAAACAGAGCCAGATCTTGAATTTAATTTTTTAAACTTAATATCATGAATAGCTATCAAAGATGTTATCATAGCGTCCATAATACCTTCAGGAATTTCTTCACCATTTTTTAATAAAATAGCTGGGTTAGTCATAAGATGACCAACATTTCTAATTAGCATAACTGATCTACCAGGTAATTTATATTCACCATTTTTTGACTGGTAAACTTTATCAGAATTTAATTGTCTAGTAATTTTTTTACCATTTTTCTCAAAAGTATCTTGAAGATCTCCCTTCATTAAACCAAGCCAATTTCTATAAGCTAATACTTTATCTTCGGCATCAACAGCTGCAATTGAGTCTTCGCAATCTTGAATTGTTGTAAGGGCGGACTCCATTATTATATCGTTAATACCTGCAGGATCTTTCCCGCCAATAATTCCACTTTTATCAATTATAATTTCAACATGTAAATTATTGTTTTTTAGGAGGATACATAATGGATTATCTAATTGTCCTTGATAGCCAACAAATTTACTGTCATCCTTTAGTTTAGTTTTTTCATCATTTGAAAGCGTTACTTGCAAAGAGTTATCATTAATGACGTATGATACAGTATCTTTATGAGATCCTTTTTCTAAAGGAAAATATTTATCAAGAAATTCTCTACAATAATTAACTACGTGTTGACCTCTTATAGGGTTATAAGATTTCCCCTTTTCTGCACCGTTTTCTTCAGTAATAACATCTGTGCCATAAAGAGCATCATACATGCTCCCCCACCTAGCATTTGCTGCATTTAAGGCATATCTGGCATTCATTACTGGCACCACTAATTGAGGTCCGGCGTTTAATGATAATTCAGGATCAACATTTTGTGTGTTTATTTGAAAATCAATTCCTTCAGGTACAATATAATTAATTTCTTTTAAAAAATTTATATAGTCATTAGGAATAATTTTTTTACCTTTATTAGTTTTATAAAAATTATCAATTTTATTTTTAAAAGACGTCCTTTTTTGAAGAAGGAGTTTATTTTGAGGGACAAATTTATCTAAAATTGCTTCAAGTTTACTCCAAAAAACTTCTGAATTTACTCCAGTATTTGGTAACGCTTCATTTTCTATAAATTTAACAAGCACTTCAGAAACTTGTAAATTACTACGATTTAATCTATTAGACATTCAATTCCCCAATATTTTTTATTAAAACTAATTTATGATAAATATCACTTTTTAAGGTAATTCCCAAGTTAATCCTGCATTTTTAAGGCGTTTTTGTACCTCGATTAGCAACATTTTTTTATTTTCTTCAGATGTGCCTTCAACTCGAATAACTAAAACAGCTTCAGTATTGCTCGCTCTTATTAACCACCAACCACATTTATTATTAACCCTAACCCCATCCAATTCTATTACATCATTAGATGAGTAATCAACTAAAGTTTGTTTTAAAATTTTTTCAACTATATTAAATTTAATATTATCAGAACAGGTTACTTTTATTTCTGGTGATGGGAAAGTTGTAGGTAAAGCTGAAATAAAATCTTCTAGGTTATGATTTTTAGTTACTAATTCCAATAGTTTAATAGATGCATAGAGAGCATCATCATATCCGTAGTAGTCTTCAGCAAAGAAAATATGACCTGACATTTCGCCTGCAAGGGGGCTATTAATTTCTTTCATTCGTTTTTTAATGTGTGAGTGCCCAGTTTTCCAAATCTCAACTTTAAATCCATTTTCTATAATTTTATTATATGCAACTTGGCTAGATTTAATATCTAGAATGATTGTTTTGTCTTTATTTTTAACTATAGCATTAGAAAGAAAAGCAGTTAGTAGATCTCCAGGAACAGGTCTACCTTGTTTATCTATTATCCCTAATCTATCACCATCACCATCAAAGCCAATTCCAAGATCTGCATTTACTTCAAGCATTTTAGATGAAAGAAGTTTGAGCGTTGAGGGATCAGTAGGATCAGGGTGATGATTTGGAAAATTTCCATCTACCTCAGAGAACAAAACTATATGATTTCCTAATAATTGTTTTGTAATTGCATTTATTGAAGGCCCTACTGCACCATTCCCACAATCCCAAACAATTGTTTTATTAGATAACAAATTATTATGATTTTTAAGAGGGGCTATAATTTTTTTAATATACTCTTCGTCTATGTTCACTTTTTTTGAAGACCCACTATAGACCGTGTCACTTCCTTCTTGAGCAAATTTTCCAAGTTTTAAAATATCATCACCAAAAAAAGATTTTTGATTAGCTACAATTTTAAAACCATTATGATCTTTAGGGTTATGACTACCAGTAACTTGAATTGCACCGTCAGCATTAAAATATTGGCTAGAAAAATAGAGCATAGGAGTTGGCCCCATCCCTATTCTAAATACTTTACAACCAGACTTTTTTAGTCCTTCATTAAGGTTCTGTTCAAGTATAGGACTTGAGATTCTTCCATCCATTCCAATTACAATAAGTGGATTGAGTTTTAGAGGGTTATTTTGTTTAATAGTAAGACCAAAAAAATACCCAAGCATCCAGGCGTCATTAGAGTTTAATGTTTTTTCAAAAATTCCTCTAATATCATATGATCTTAAAATATTAGGGTCAAAGGTATGTTTATACATTAAAAATCACTCTTCATAATCTCTTCTTTTAGCCACTTTATTAATTCGTTTTTCATTTCATTTCTTTGAATAGAAAACTTAATATTAGCCTTTATAAATCCTAATTTAGAACCACAGTCAAATCTCTCTTCTGAAAATTTATATCCGGTACAAACAGATTTGCCTATTCTACTTGCTATTGCATCAGTAAGTTGTATCTCGTCACTTGCCCCCCTGTTTTGCTTTTCAAGCACATCAAAAATAGCTGGCTCAAGTATATAACGACCCACTACTGCTAAATTACTAGGAGCAGTTTCTTTAGAAGGCTTTTCTACAAGATTTAATATTTCTATATTACTATTATTTAATATTTTACCCGGAGTAATTATGCCATATGAAGATATATCTGCCTTATCAACTTCCATCACTGCCAACATATTTCCAGTTGTATAATTTTTTATCATCTCTCCAATGGTTTTTGAACCTTCAATTAAATCATCAGCTAGAATGACAGCTACTGGTTCATTTCCAATTAAATGACGAGCACACCAAACAGCATGACCTAGTCCGGCCGGTTCTTGTTGCCTAACGTAAGCAAATGATCCAGGAATTTTAAGCATTTCTTGAGCAGTTTTAAGTGTTTCGTTCTTTCCTTGCGAAAGCAAGTTATTCTCTAATTCAAAAGAATGGTCAAAATGATTTTCTATAGCAGATTTTCCTCTACTAGTAACAAAAATAAATTGCTCTATCCCTGCATTAGCCGCTTCTTCTACTGCATATTGTATTAGTGGCTTATCTACTATTGGCAGCATTTCTTTCGGCATTGATTTAGTTGCAGGCAAAAACCTTGTTCCAAGACCTCCGACAGGGAAGATTGCTTTTTTAATTTTCATTCACAAATCCTTAAAATTACTATATTAATCAGCATATTGTGACTATGGTATTAAAGACCATTCGTCAAGAGTTAGGAAGATAAATCGTTAAAATAAAAGGGTTTTTTTTATGAATATCACTATGTTGGGTACAGGATATGTAGGCTTAGTTTCAGGAACATGTTTTTCAGAATTTGGTTTTCATGTTTGCTGCGTTGATAAAGATAAAGATAAAATTAACAATCTTAATAAAGATATTATGCCTATATACGAACCAGGGTTACAAAATCTTGTAATTAAAAACAAAGAAGCAGGAAGGTTAACTTTCAGCGACAATGTTGATAAGTTTATTGAAAAAGCAGATATTATTTTTATTGCAGTTGGAACTCCTTCTCGCAGAGGAGATGGGCACGCTGACCTTACTTATGTTTATGAAGCAGCAGAGCAAATAGCTAAGAATTTAAGCGGGTATACAGTTATTGTTACAAAATCAACTGTTCCAGTAGGTACAGGAAATGAAGTTAAAAAAATAATAAAAAAAATTAACCCTAATGCAGATTTTGATATTGTATCTAATCCTGAGTTTTTAAGGGAAGGAAATGCAATAGAAGATTTTATGAGACCTGATAGAGTTATTGTAGGTTTAGAAAGCGAAAAAGCAAAAGAAGTAATATCAACTTTATATAAGCCTCTTTACTTAATTGAAACTCCTATTCTTTACACAGATTTAAAGACAGCTGAGTTAATTAAATATTCGGCGAATGCATTTTTAGCAGTTAAAATTTCATATATTAATCAAATGGCAGACTTATGTGAAAAAGTTGGAGCTGATGTTCATGATGTAGCTCGTGGAATGGGATTAGATAAAAGGATTGGAAGTAAATTTTTGCATCCTGGTCCTGGTTATGGTGGATCATGTTTTCCTAAAGATACTTTGGCTTTAGTACAAACTGCAAAACTATATGAAACTAATGTTTCAATAGTTGAAACCGTTGTTCAATATAATCAACAAAGAAAATCTGATATGGCAGATAAAATAATTAATATTTTTAATAATGATACTAAAAATAAAAAAATATCAATTCTTGGTTTATCCTTTAAGCCAGGAACTGATGATATGAGAGATAGTCCATCATTAGAAATTATTCCTAAACTTGTGAAAAAAGGTTTCAGTATAAATGCATTCGACCCAGTAGCTATGAATGAAGCTAAATTATTGATAAAGGATATTGAATTTTCAGATAATATTGAAGAATGTCTTAAAGATGCTGAAGCTCTAGTGCTCTTAACAGAATGGAACGAGTTTAGAAGCTTAACGGCAAGTAAATTAAGAGAGTTGATGAAGGGAAAGATTTTAATAGATTTACGAAATGCATTAAACCCTGAAAATTTTGATAATACAGAGTTTACTTTAATCCAAATTGGAAGACCTATTAGAAATAACACTGAAGTTAGCCAGTAATATTAGTCCCTTGAGACTTAGGTCTTTTCATACCTTCAATTAAATTAGGCATAGCTATTTTACCAATAACTTTACCTGCTTCATTTTTAACGGTAACAGGTTTTGATGGAGCATCGGACATTATTTGAAGAATATCCTCTAAAACCATTTTATCAGATATTACTGGGCCACTACTTTTTGTATTAGTTGGAGACATTATTGACTTGGCTTGAATTACTCTGGCACGGTTTATATCTTTAATGAAGTCTGAAACATAATCATCTTCTGGGTTCATTATTATATTTTGTGGACCGCTGTCTTGGATCATGCTTCCATCTCTAAGAATTGCTATTCTATCTCCAATTTTAAGAGCTTCATCCAGATCATGAGTAATAAATATTATTGTCTTATGAAGTTCATTTTGAAGATCTAATAAAATATTTTGCATTTCAGAGCGGATTAAAGGGTCTAAAGCAGAAAATGCCTCATCCATTAGAAGTATTTCAGCGTCAGTAGCAAGAGCTCTTGCTAATCCAACTCTTTGTTGCATTCCACCAGATAATTGGCCAGGAAAATAACTTTCATAACCATCTAACCCTACCCTATTGATCCATTTTACTGATTTTTCAGCCCATACATCTTTAGATATTCCTTGTATCGCAAGTCCATATCCTACGTTTTGTAAAATTGTTTTATGAGGAAATAATGCAAATTTTTGAAAAACCATAGACATATGGTTTTGTCTAAACTGTGTTAATTCTTTGATTGATAAATCTAAGATATTTGTATTATTAAAAAGAATTTCACCACTAGTAGGTTCAATTAATCTGTTTAAATGCCTTATAAGAGTTGATTTTCCTGAGCCAGACAAACCCATAATCACTTGGATTTGTCCTTTATTTATATTAAGATTGATATTATTTAATCCAAGTACACAGTTTGATTTTTCAAGAAGCTCATCTTTACTCATTCCATTTTTAACAAGTTCAAGAGCATGAGATGTGTCTTTTCCAAATATTTTGTACAACTGATTTATTTTGATTAATATTTCTTTCTTATTCATCAAATTAATCCTTAATTTCTTTTCGATATTTTTGCATTCTTAATCCAAATTTTTGAGTAACACGGTCAAATATTATAGCTAAAACTACGATTGCTAAACCATTCATAAGCCCCAAAGCTAAATATTGATTTGAAACAGCTTTTAGCACAGGAAGTCCAAGCCCTTTTACTCCAATCATTGAAGCGATAACGACCATTGCTAGAGCCATCATTATAGTTTGATTAATTCCAGCAAATATTGTCGGAAGAGCTAAGGGCATTTGAACACCAAAAAGTTTTTGCCAATAGTTAGCTCCAAAAGAATCTGCTGCTTCCAAAACAGCTTTATCAACTAGTCTAATTCCAAGATTAGTAAGACGAACAACTGGAGGAATTGCATAAATACATACGGCAATTAAACCTGGCACTTTACCAATACCAAGAAGCATTACCACAGGAATTAAATAAACAAAGCTGGGGATAGTTTGCATAACATCAAGCACAGGAATGACTATTGTTTGAACTCTATCACTTCTTGCCATTGCAATTCCTGTTGGAATACCTATCGAAATGCATAATATTGTAGCTACTAGAATTATGGCTAATGTGGACATGGTATCTTCCCACATCCCAAAATAACCGATTAATAGAAAACTAACAAAAGCTCCTATTAAAATAGGAATAGATCTTGATCCAAACCAAGCTAATAATAAAATGCCTGCAATAATTATTGGCCATGGAGTATTAATAAATAATTTTTCAAACCAAACTAAAAACATCAAAAGCGGTTCAAAAAAACCTTCTATTGCTTCGCCATATGATCGTGAAAAATCTCTAAAGGCAAAGTCGATTGATTTTTTAAAATCTCTTAAATTTGACCGTTCCATCTCTGGAAATTCAAAAAACCAATCCATATTATAAAACCTCATCTTTAAAAACAAACACTACCCCTTACAAAATAAGGAGTAGTGATATTTAGTTTATTAACTTGATATTATAGACTAGACTTTATTTTCTTTGCTACGTCTGAGCTAACCCACTTTTCCCAAACATTTCCATGCTTTTCAAGAAACGCATAAGCAGCATCTTTTCCAGAAGCTTGTTGGTCTGCCATATATACTAACATACCATTCATAACTTCACCTGGATAAACTCTTTTACTTACAAAATCCAATGCAACACTGGCATTTTTCTTAAAATTAGATGTAACAACAGTGTTAACTTCAGATTTAGTCCATGCAGAAGGCTTAGGGTTTGCACAGTCTTTTTCAGGTAATGCTATACATTTATCCCAATTGTCTGCCCCAGCAAAAGGCACACCAAAATCTAGTTTATGCATTTTATATTTACCTATCATAGAAGTTGGTGACCAATAATAACCAAACCAATTTTGACCTCTATCAAGAGCTTTAACCATTGAACCATCTAGACCTGCACCTGTCCCTGGATCAACTAAAACCCAACCTTTTTTTTCCATTTCAAAGGCTCTAAATAAATTATTGTTAGCTAACTGACATCCCCAACCTGCAGGACAACCAATAAAAGCTCCCTTAGTTTTATCTTCAGGATGTGGAAATAAATCAGGTCTATTAATTACATCAAGAGCTGTCTTTAATTCAGGGTTATCTTTAACAGTTTTAGGTGATAACCACCATCCCTCACCTAGACCAGTTATTGGAGATTTATTTGCAATAATCAACTTGCCTTCAGTTACAGCTTTTTTTAAAAGTACAGCAGAGGCATTTGCCCAAAACTCTGGAGCAACATCAGGAGCCCCTTTTTCACTCATTGATGTAAATGTAGGTATTGTATCACCAGTGACAAGTTCAACTTCACAGCCATAGCCTTTTTCTAAGATTATTTTATCGACATTAGCCATTAATTCTGCAGATGGCCATTTCATTTCTGCTATGGTAACTTTCCCACATGCAGCATTTCCAATTGTTGCCCAACCAAGGCCTAAGGTTATGGTTGCCGCCATAAATGTTGCAGCTCCTAATACCCGTTTCATTGTCTTCTCCTATTTCCGCTTGTAAAAATATATACAAACCTTTGTTGATTAAAATTTTAAAAAGTAAGCATAAATTTATGCTTACGGGAATCATTGTAACAATAATTCTAAGCAAATAGCAAATCGTCGAACAAAAAAAATGCTAAAAAAAGTACATAAGTCATTGAAATATAACACGAATTTTTTTTAATTAATTAAT
>ERZ890510.1658-NODE-1658-length-14061-cov-5.044195_pt1 | contig 14061 bp, 13 predicted proteins | sample MGYA00521265_ERZ890510 | MGnify/ENA primary metagenome ERZ890510 (study PRJEB32303, sample SAMEA104408624) | aquatic metagenome | biome: Brackish water; feature: Chemocline; material: water | place: Baltic Sea | collected 2014-10-26T21:54:00 | depth 110 m ...
AGGAGGGCCGCGCGCGCGATCGCCACCCGCTGCTTTTGTCCGCCCGATAGCGATACACCGCGCTCGCCGACCAGGGTCTCGTACCCGGCTGGCAGCGTGTCGATAAACGTGCCGATCTGCGCCGCACCCGCGGCATCGCGGATGTCGGTCTCTTCGGCCCACGGATCGCCGTAGGCGATGTTGTTCTCGATCGATGAGGTGAACAAATAAGGGTCCTGCGCAACAACACAGACCGCTTCGCGTAGCGACGATCCGGTTACCTCGCGGATGTCCTGACCGTTGATCGTGATACGCCCTGCCGTCGGATCGTAATGCCGCGGCAATAACTGGGAGATGGTCGACTTGCCGCTACCCGGCGGCCCGACGATGCCGATGGTCTTGCCGCGACCCACTGAGAGCGAAACATCGCGGAGCACCGGTGGGCTGACACCGGGGTCATAGGAAAATGTCACGTTCTCGAAGGTCACGGTACCGTCGCCGGGCGCCAGAGCGTGGGCGCCGTCGGCATCCGCGATCACCACGTCGGCGTCCAGAACTGCGAACAGCCTGTTACCGCAGGTTGATGCCCGGGCGAACGAATTCACCACCATCCCGATTTGGCGCACCGGTTGCTGGAGGATCGTCATGAACGTTAGAAACTCGGTCAGGGTCCCAATGGTCATGCTGCCGTCGAGGACTCGCAGGCCGCCAACCCAAAGCACCAGCCCCATCGCGGCAAGGAAAGCGAATGACATAGCGCTGGTCGCTGAAGAACGCGCGCTGATGCGCTCGCGTGAGATATCGAGTGCCGGAAGGGCCGTCTCATCGTACTTCGACATCTCGAAGTTCTCGGCGCCGAACGCACGGACGACCCGGATGCCGGTCAGGTTCTCATCCATGATCCGGCCCAAAACGCCAAGGCTCTCTTGCAGCTTCAGCCATAGCCCGCGCAAGCGCAGACGAATGGTCGCCGACCGCCATGCGACGAACGGCACAAAACTCAGGCTCAGCAATCCGAGGACGACATCGGTGGACAGCATCAGTGCCGCGCCCACTGCCACCATGACCACCAGCAACAGCGACCGCAGGATCGCCATGTTGAAAAACATGCGGACCCCCTCGATGTCGAGTAGGGCGCGCGTCACAAGATCACCGGTGTGAACGCTATCGTGAAAAGAAAAATTGAGCTTTTGCAGCTTGGCGTAGAAATCCAGCCGAAGTTGGTAGCCTACTAAATGGCCGATCGACTCGCCGCTGTAGTTGTGCACCAACGTAAAGGCACCGCGCAGAACCGACACGGCGAACAGAATGCCCGCCGTGGCCCACAAGGTGTCACGGGCGGCCTCAATATCGATGGTGCGCTCGCCCAACGACAATAGGGCGCCGTCGACGGCGTCGCCGAGCAATCGTGGCACCATGAGTTGTAAGACCACGGCAACTAGGGTCGAGCCGACGGCAATCGCCACCCGCCCGCGATTGCCCAGGGCAAGCTTCACGATCCGCCATAGAACAGCGGAATCGCCCGCCGCCCGGCGGTCGCCAGAAGAGTCGTCGCTACGCATCAAGGGCTGATTATGGGGGTTCGGTTGAAGGTCACTGTTTGGACGATATTGCCACTTTAGGGACGGTTTGGCCAAACCTTCCCCGGCGGCGCCCAAAAGGCGGACGGCCACCCCGCATGGTACGACGGACTAGGCCAGGACGTGCCCGTCGGCCAGGGCGGTCGCGTCGATCTCAATCAGCCGATCCGGCCGCCCGAGCGCCGCCACCGCAACGAACGTGTCGGCCGGATAGGGTTCCTTGAACCAGCGTTGGCGCAAAGCAAAGACGTTGGGCCGGTAGGCCATATCGGTCACGTAGATCGTCACTTTGACGATTCGGTCAACGTCGCTTCCGGCGGCCTGCAACGCCCGCTGGACATTGCACATCGCCTGATCGGCCTGCGCGTCAAAATCGCCAACCCCGACCGCGTTGCCCGAGTCGTCAATCCCGACTTGTCCCGACAACAAAATCAGGTCGCCGATACGGAACCCTTGCGAAATGAAAAACGGCTTGAACGGGTCGGGGTCAACGGTGATTCGCTGGGCGTCCATGGTGGTCTTCCTCCTATGACGGCGAAATAGCGATGTGCCATTCTGGCGCGCAAGAATGGCAGAGGGGGGACAGTGGCAACAGACACCGACGCGGCCCCGGGGGGCGCGGCTGCCGGCCCCGGCGCTGGGAACTGGACGAAGACAGGCGTTGGCGACCCCAGGACGGTCGATCGCGCGATAATCCTCGCCTGGTTCCCCAGTCTTCCTTGAGATTGCCCTGTACCCCTCGGCGCGCACCCGGCACAATCGGCTAGCCAATAATCGGAGACGCCCGTGGTTAACGTGGTTGCAACGCAAGACGCTTTTGCCCGCCGACAGATATTGTCAGTGCCCGGCTACACCGAGACCGGCAGCGACGAGAATTACTACGTCACACCCTTCTTCGGCGCGCTCCCCGCCAACGTCGATCCCAATCCGCCCGCCGAGGCGCTCGGGCGGCCGCAAGCCTACTACGTTGAACAGCCGCCCCGCGCGACGGTTCCCCCGCACTACCACGATACCAATCAATTCCAAGCGTTCCTTCGGGGCGACGCCATATTCGGCAAGAAGACCGTCGCGGCGCTCACCGTCCATTACGCCGGCGGTCACACCCCCTATGGGCCGATCGTTACCACCGAACGCGCCACCCACTACCTGACCATGCGCAACCGGTGGGATTCCGGCGGCAAGACCATGCCGCAAAGCCGCCCGACGTTACGCGCGATCCGCCGGCGCTTCCGCATGGTCGAAGAATTTATCTTGCCGCAGTGCGATGCGTTGCCCTCGGGCGCCACTGAACGCTACGACGCGATGCCCTGCGAGAGCGACGGCCTCGGTGTCGCAACATTCGGATTGGGCGCCAACGCCGAATCCGATCTTGCGCTCGCGGTGCCGGGCGACGGCCGGTTTGGGCTCGTCATGACCGGCGTCTTGCGCGGCCAAGAGACCGACCTCGATGCCGGTAGTTGCGTCTATATCGGGCCGGGCGATACCGAAATATTCACAGCGGGGCCCCAGGGTGCCGCTGTACTCGTGATGCAGTTTCCGCCCGAACCGGCCTGATTCTGCCGCCCACCGGGCGTGCCCGCCTCGGCCCTAGGACTCTCATCGGGACGCTGACACAATTGTCGACTTACGAAGGAAGAGCAAGACGATGACCCATTTGCGTTTCGGCACTTTCATTCCACCGATCCATCCCGTGGGCGAGAATCCGACCCTGTGCATCGACCGCGACATGCAGCTCGTGCAACACCTCGATGCGTTGGGGTACGACGAGGCCTGGATCGGCGAGCACCATTCGGCGGGCACGGAGGTCATCGCGTCGCCCGAGTTGGTCATCGCCGTGCTCGGCGATCGCACCAAACGCATCCGCTTGGGGACCGGCGTTTCGTCGCTGCCCTACCACCATCCGCTGATCCTCGCCGACCGCATGATGCAGTTGCATCACATGACGCGGGGCCGCGCGATGATGGGCGCGGGCCCCGGCGCGTTGGTCTCGGACGCCAAGGCGATGGGCATCGTCGCCGAACGTCAGCGCGACATGATGGACGAATCGCTCGACGTCATCATGCGCCTGTTCCGCGGCGAGACCGTGACAATGAAAACCGACTGGTTCGAACTCAAAGAGGCACGCCTTCAACTGCGACCCTATGCGGGCGAACCGCTGGAGGTAGCAACCGCCAGCGTCGTGTCGCCCTCTGGCGCGCGCTCCGCTGGACGCTTCGGTACCGGTCTGATGGCGATTGGCGGCACCTCGCCGGATGGCATTGCTGCGGCGTCTCGCAACTGGGACATCGCTTGCGAGATGGCGGCCAAACACGGCAATACAATGGCGCGGCGCGATTGGCGCCTGGTCGGTCTGGTCCATATCGCCGAAACCCGCGAACAAGCGTTCGCCGACGTCCGCTACGGGATCGATGAATGGATCCAGTATTTTGAAGACGTCGCCACCCACCCCATGGTGCCGCCCGAAGGCAAAGGCGATCCAGCGACGCATCTGGTCAACATCGGCCGCGCCGTCATCGGCTCGCCAGCAGACGCCATCGAACAAATCGAAAAACTGCAAAACAAGACCGGCGGATTCGGTTGCTACCTCATGGCCGACCACAACTGGGCCCGCTTCGAGGACAAGCTCAAGTCCTACGAACTCATCGCCCGGCACGTCATGCCGCACTTCCAAGGCCAGAACCTCCAGCGCCGGCAATCCTACGACTGGGTGCGCGACAGCCAAGACGATTTCAAAGCGTCCGCGCGGCGCGCCCAGCAACTCATCATCGACCGCCAAAAGGGCGAGGAAGCCGCACCCAAGAAAAGCGACGCTGCCGAATAGGAGCACTCGCCGCAGCGAATAGACATGGTGTGGACCGGTAAGGGCCAACGATGAGCAAACCTTTTCCCGATTCCTTCCATGGCAATGCGATCCCCTGGCTCCTCGAGGGCGACGTAAACGATCTGCCCGTGATCGGCACGTTGCCGCCGGGGTTGAGCGGCACCTTCCATCGCAATGGGCCCAATCCTCAGTATCCGCCGCGCGGGCACTATGCCAACTGGTATGACGGCGACGGCATGGTGCACGCCTTTCATTTCGGCGGGGATCGCGTGCGTTACGTCAACCGCTGGGTCCGCACCGAACGCTTCGAGCGCGAGCGCGAAGCGGGCGAGGCGCTGCTCGGCACGCTCTTCGCGCCGCAATCGGTGGCGTCCACCGCGCGCGACATCAGCCGCAATGCGGCCAACGCCACCATCGTGTGCCACGCGGGCAAAGTATTGGCGACGTGGGAAACCGGTCTGCCCCACGAGATCGATCCGATCACGCTGGAAACGCGTGGGCTGTACAATTTTGGCGGCGCGATCCCGCACGACATGATGGTGCACCCTAAGATCGATCCGGTAACCGGGGACATGCATGTGTTCGGCCGCACCACGCCGCATCCCCATCCCGGCAACATGACCTACCATGTCGTCGACCGCACCGGCGTCGTGACGCACACCGCGGAAATCGCGGTGCCTTACGACAGCATGACCCACGACATGTTCATGACCGAGAACTTCGTCGTCCTGACGGTCTTTCCGGCGGTCTACGACCACGCCCGCGAATCCGCCGGCGGTCCCTACGTCGCCTGGGAAAAAGGACGCTCGTCGTTTCTAGGTGTTCTGCCCAAAGGGGGGGCGGGCACCGAGATTGTATGGATCGAGTTTGAGGGCTGCTGGGGTTCGCACACGATGAACGCCTACGAACAAGGCGGCATGCTGCTGTGCGACGTCATGCGGTACCCACGCGCGATGCTGTTTCCCGACCCTGATGGGTCGTGGCCGACCGGCCTAGAGTTTCCCGCGTTGCATCGCTGGACCGTCGATCCGGCGGCGCGCACCGTGGCGCAGCGGCGATTCGACGACGCCAACGGCGAAATGCCGGTAATGGATGTTCGCTTCCGTGGTCGGCCCTACCGTCACGGTTATAGCGCGGGGTGGAGTGGGGCGGTGCGCGGCCTCGACGCAATCCACCATTACGACTGGGACACCGGTCGGCGCCGCAGTTTCGTGCCGGGCGACGGCTGCCTCGTGCAAGAGCCGGTCTTCGTCCCCACCGCGCCGGATGCAGCGGAGGGTGACGGCTATCTTCTCGCCTTGGTCTATCGCGGTGCTGAGAACCGTTCTGACTTAGTGGTCCTCGATGCGCAGGCGATCGACCAAGACCCGATCGCAACAGTCAAACTGCCGCACCGTATCGTCACTGGCCTACATGGCGCGTGGCGACCGGCCTAGGTCGCCGACCTGTCAAAAAATTGGAGGCGGCCCGTCGTCGGTCCAACCGGCCGGTGCCAAGGGCTCTCGAATACCGACGTCACGCGCTCGATGGAGTAGAGGTCTGCGGGTCGATCGACCAGTCGCCAGCCCATCGCCAGGCTCACCCCGACGACGATCAACGCCAGAAGGATGCGGAGCATTTCGCCGCCAATACGGGCGCCGATTCGCGTGCCGTACTGGGCGCCGATGACGCCACCCGCGAGCAGCAGCATGGCGACAACGATGTCCACGGACTGAAATTCGACCGACTGCAGAAAGGTCACGTTGGCCGCGACCAGCGTGATTTGGAATAGCGACGTGCCAACGATGACGTTCGTGGGCATTTCCAGGATGTAGATCATTGCCGGCACCAACACGAACCCGCCGCCGACACCCATGACGGCAACCAGAATACCGACGCCGATTCCCACGGCGACCACGGGAATGACGCTCACATAGAGACGCGAGCGGGGGAACCGCAGGCGCAACGGCAGCCGCGCATATCCATAGTGCCTATGGGTCTTGCGTAAATTGCCTTTCTTGCGCCGCCACAGCGAACGGACGCTCTCCACCAACATCAACCCGCCGATGACGCCGAGGAAAAGCACATAGGTCAACGCAATGGTGATGTCGATTTGACCTAGCTTCTTGAGCTGTGAAAAGGCAACAAGCCCGAGCCAAGACCCGAGGAGTCCGCCAACGGTGAGGACCAGACCCATGCGGAAGTCCAGCGTATTGCGGCGCCAATGGGCAATCACGCCCGACGCGGAAGTTGCAACAAGCTGGTTGACCTGCGAGCCGACCGCGACCACGGGCGGGATACCCAGAAAGATCAGAAACGGAGTCATCAAGAACCCGCCCCCGACCCCGAATATCCCGGACAACAGTCCAACCATGCCACCCAAGCCCAGCAGAACCAATGGGTTGATCGCCATGTCGGCGATGGGAAGGTAGATCGACATGCAGGAAGGTTTTTAGGCGCGGCGTTTTCTAAGGACGAATCCGCTGAATGCGATAGCCCATACCACTGTGGCGAGCACCGCCATGAGCGTCCAGTGATGCTCTCCCCATCCGCCGGCCCGGATGCCGAGTTTTTCTAAAGCGATCTCACCGAGGAAGATGAGCGAATAAGCCACGACCCAAATGACGACGATGGTCGAAATAAGGTTGTAGACGCGGGATGCATGGCGGATGACCAAATTGGACCGTCCTAAGGGTTATCTTGTCCCAGGCGTTGTCCGCCGGGACCGAGTCGCATGGCTATTGGATTCTCCGGCAGTTATAGCCCGTGCCGCGACTGATCCGGGCATGAGGAAAACGCAGGTCTGATACGCGCTTTCCTGGCCTCCAGGTTCACCAAGGCGGGTCGGGCAGTATTCTTGCCCGCCGGTCGCGCCGCGACTGCTAGACTAACGTCTCATCATTACCGGCTGGAGAGTCCAATGTTTGAACCCTATCCCCACCGCATGATGCCGCGCGCCAGCCACGATGAATTGGCGCGACAGAATTATGTCGCGGCGTTCAAAATTCACGCCGAAGAAGAGGTCTACCCCAAGAGCAAGGACGTCTACCGCGCCCGTGTCGCGCCCGCGATCACCAAAGCGTCGGGGCAGGCGCCGCAGAATCGTCACGCGGCGCGCCGGGCTTTGTTGAAGGACGACTTTTGTCAGACCTGGAGTGCGGTGGCACGCACCCTGCAAGAAATGCTGTGGGACAATGTCGGCGAGACCATTGAACGCCAGCTCCCCGATCTGATCGATCGTGCCAAGATCAAACACCCGAAAGGCACGTTGCGGCTCAATCCCGACATCAAGATTCCGCGCTACAACGCGGCCATCGACATTCACTGCATGCCCGGCGGCTACGGCGGCGAAATCACCGAAGATGACGTCTACGCCGGCGCGCTGGTTGACCGTGGTGGCTACTACTATGTCGTCCCCTTCATGGGGCACCGCGCCGATACCTTCAAGGACACCCGCGAACGGCTCTACGGCGGCGCCGCCGGCAACAACATCATCCGGCTTATCAAGCGCGAGTTTCCCGATCTGAAACCGCAGCGCATTCTCGATATGGGTTGCGGCATCGGTCGCGGGACGTTCCCCTATGTCGAGACCTACCCGGATGCCGAGATCCACGCCATCGATGTTGCGGCACCCCAGCTTCGCTATGGCCATGCCCGCGCCGAAGCCTTCGACCGCCGCATTCATTTTTCTCAGCAGAGCGCCGAGCGGACCGATTTTCCCGACGACTATTTCGATCTGGTCGTCTCCCACGGCTTGTGCCACGAAACCTCGGGCAAGGCGGTGCGCAACATCATGAACGAGATTCACCGCGTGCTACGGCCCGGCGGCGTAACGATGCATTCTGATCCCCAGTTGGGGCGTGGTCTCGATCCGCACGATGCGTTCGTGCATGACTGGGATACCTATTACAACAACGAACCGTTCTGGGGGCCGCTGCACGATATCGGCGCCACCGATTTGTTCGTCAAAGCGGGCTTTCCTGCCGAGTCGGTGCGCGAAGCCTGGGCCACCGTCGATGCCTCTGGCTCGCCCGCCATCGTCACAACCAACGACACCGATAGTGCGCTGAACCGCAGCAGCCTGTTCGGCGCCCGCAAAGGCTAACGCCGAGGGGCGATCAGCACGGCGCAGCGACTAGACGGTGCTTCGTGCTTTCAAAACGGCATCGATCTGGCGCGCTAGGTTCTCGGCCGAATCGTCGCCGGCTTCGGTCGCGCGCTGCGCGACCACCGATGGGCGGGTCGACTGCGCCTCGTACCACCGCGCCAACGCAGGCCGCCCCTGCCGCCAGTCGTAATGGGGGTGCAGCGGGTCTTCAGCCCCACGTGACGGGTCGATGTAGCTCAGTGGGTGCAAGGTGGCGACGCGGCCAATGTCCCAGGCGTCACCAAGGACCACCGCGTCGCGCTCCATTTGATCCAACCCACGAATTATTTTCGGCCACTGCCGCTCAAAGTGATCGCGCCGCCGAGTCGCCGCCGGGCGGCCGTTCTCCAAATTGATCGCCACCATCGTCTCGAACACCGTGTCGGCCAGCGCCATCCGCCGCAACGCATCCCACCGCGCCGGACCCGCCGCTGGAAACAACTGCGGTTCGGGCGCCAGTGAGTTAAGGTACTCGCAAATCAACTGGCTGCCGTACAAGGCGGTCCCATCGTCCAGCGTCAACGTCGGTGTTTTAGCGAGCGGGTTTATCGCGCCAATGTCGTAAGCCGGTTTGTAGGGATAGACCGGCACTACCTCGATGTTCGGCCACACGCCTTTTTCGCGCGCGACGATTGGCACCTTATGCAGGCTCGGTGTCGGCGAATAGAACAGCTTCACGCAGCGCTCGTGATTCGGTCGATCTCGCTCATATCGGTGGCGCTCAACGACCAGCCCACCGCGACGGCGTTCTGATCGATCTGATCGGGATGGGTTGCGCCGGCAATCACACTTGAAACATTCGGTCGCGCGGCCAACCAGGCAAACGCCAGTTCGAGCAGTGAGCGATTATGCTTTTTCGCGAACGCCGCAAGACCCTCAACGATGTCCCAGTTGTGGTCGGTTAAATAGCGCTTGGCCATGGCTGGCATGTTGGCCATGCGTGTGCCCGCCGGCGGTGGATTGTCGCGTGTGTATTTGCCGGTCAGGAAGCCGCTCGCCAACGGGAAAAACGGCAACAGCCCGAGGCCACGGCGGCCGATCGCCGGCATGAGCGTCTCGTCGATGTCGCGGGCCAGTAAGCTGTAGTGATCCTGGCAGCTGACAAAACCCTGCCACCCGTTACCGGTTGCGGTGTCCTGAGCGTCATCGAGTTGGCTTTCGGAAAAATTGGAGCACCCGATGTGCCGCACTTTGCCCTGTTGCACCAAGTCGTCCAGCGCTTCCAGCGTTTCCGCGATTGGCGTCGCGTCGTCGGGCTGATGGACTTGGTAAAGATCGATCCAGTCGGTTTTCAACCGCTTCAGGCTCGCCTCGCAGGCCTTCAAGATGTAGGCGCGCGACGCACCGCGCATCGTATCGTCGTCGCTCATCGGCATGGCGAACTTGGTGGCCAGGATGATGTCCTTGCGGCGCGCACCCAAGACCTGTCCCAGGCAGTCTTCCGACCCGCCCCGGTTGCCATAAACGTCCGCGGTATCGAAGAAATTGATCCCGCGCTCGATTGCCTGGTCCACCACGGCGCGGGTTTCCTCAACGCCAATGCGGCCGCCGAAATTGTTGCAGCCCAGCCCGACGAGCGACACCGAAAGGCCCGACGGCCCCAGTTTGCGATGCTCCACGTATCTTCTCCCTAAGTTTGTGGCCGACATCATCGGCGCCGCGACGCCGCGTGTCACCCCGGGGCCAAAGCGGTGTCCGCCTGCCGGTTATTTGGCTATGGCGTATCGCGCCATGCGCTATCCGTCGCGCAGTCTAAAGCGCTGCACCTTGCCAGTTTGCGTTTTGGGCAAGGCGTCAACGAAGGCGATGGCGCGTGGATATTTGTAGGGCGCGATCGTCGCTTTAACATGGTCCTGCAACGACTTCACCAACACTGCGTCGCCCGCTGTCCCGCCCGTCGGCACGACGAACGCTTTCACCAGCTGCCCGCGCGCCTCATCGGCCACGCCGACCACGGCGCATTCCTGCACCGCCGGATGGGTCAGCAGCGCGTTCTCCACCTCCGGCCCGGCAATGTTGTAGCCGGCTGAAATAATCATGTCGTCGGACCGCGCGACGTAATGCAGATAGCCGTCCAAGTCTTGACGGTAAACGTCACCAGTCAGGTTCCAGCCGTCCAGGACATAGCCCTTTTGACGTTCTGGATCGGCGAGGTAGCGGCACCCGGTTGGTCCACGTACCGCTAGGCGTCCCTCGTTACCTGGCGGCAGCGGTTGGCCGTCGCCGTCGATGAGGCGCGCCTCGTATCCCGCGACAGCCTTGCCGGTCGCGCCCGGGCGGATGGCCGTACCGGCGGCAGAAATAAAGATGTGCAGCAGCTCGGTCGCGCCTATCCCATCGACCAGCTGAATGCCTGTGGCGTCGTGCCAAGCATCCCAGGTGGCCTTGGGCAAATGCTCACCGGCCGAAACGCACACTCTCAGGCTCGACAGATCGTACCCGCCAACCTTTGGCAGCATGGCGCGGTACGCTGTGGGCGCGGTGTAAATGCCGGTACAGCGATAGCGCGCGATGGTTTCCAGCATCGTGTCGGGGCCGAATCGCTCGACCAAGACTGACGAGGCGCCATAGCGCATCGGGAAAATCACTAACGCGCCGAGCCCAAACGTAAAGGCCAGGGGGGGCGAGGCGGCAAACACGTCGTCGCGCTCGATGGCAATCATCTCCCTCGGAAACATATCGGCGATCGCGAGGACATCGCGGTGAAAATGAATGGTTCCCTTCGGGCCGCCGGTGGTGCCTGAGGTAAAGGCAATAAGCGCCACGTCGTCGGCGGCGGTATCGACCGTGTCGAACGACGCCGACTTGCCGGCCATCGCCTGTTCCAAAGCGCGGGCGCCGGTGCCGTCCGCGCTGAAAAGCATCACCGCCCGCAGTGATGCTGCGCTCTTGCGCGCTTCGTCGAGGTCTGCGGCTAGCGCCGCATCGCACAGCGCATGCGTCACCTGGGCCTTATCAATCAGCGGGACCAGCTCGCCGGCGCGCAACATTGGCATTGTCGTGACGCAAATCCCGCCGGCCTTTAGGACCGCGAACCACGCCGCGACCAACATCGGGTTATTGGGCGCGCGCAGCAAAACCCGGTTGCCGGTCTCAAGGCCCATATCCTCGACGAGAACCCGGGCGATCCGGTTGGCCCGCACCTGCAATTCGGCGTAGCGCCACTGCGCGCGATTGAAGTGCAGGGCAGGTCGGTCCCCGAACCCAGCGGTGACATGCGCATCCAATAAATCGCGCGCGACATTGATTTGGTTGGGGTAGGCGGCCAGCGCCGGCAACACGCCGTAGTCCATATCTGGCCACAGGTCGCGCGGCGGCAGGTTATCGCGCGCAAACGTGTCGCGGTGGGCGCTTTGGCCGTGGGGCTGGAACATCGGCGTTCTCCTCGCGCCAATTGTGCCCCCGCGACACCGTGGCCCGCAAACGCAGAGGAAAACCGGTCCCCAGACGCGGCGTCTAGTCGGTGTCTTGCGGCTCAGGCGACATGGCGCGTGGCCCTGCACCGGCGTGGAGAAGGTGGTGCACGCTCGACGCTTCGTGCCGGATGTCGGCCAGGGTGTCCAATACGCGGCCCATGGCAATCAGAATGAGCGCGCTGCTGAGCCCGGCGATCCAGACCGTTAGGACACTGAGGTTTCCCGATATCCATGCCGGGTAGGTCAGGACCGAACCCACGACATTCACAGTAAAGGCCGCGATTCCGATGACGAACAATACGCGCCCCAATACCGGTTCGCGGTAGTGGGGATGATGGTGGTTTCGATCGAACATGTCTTACCCCTCCATATGAGCAGCCAATGATCGCAGATCGGGTTCGCCGCGACGTTGCGTCGGATCAATCCTGATAGCTCGAAAGTTGACGCGAGCGCGTCCAGAAGCGAACCGCCGCGGGACTCATTCCATATGACAAGTGATACGCGCGAGCGTCGAGCCGGCGCCGACAATGACGCATTCTTCAACGATCTCACGCACAAAGTCGCCCAAATTTTCGATATCCGTCGCCGCTAGGCGCGGGGCTTCGGCGGCCTGCGGACCCCACGAAGACGTACCGAGGATGCCGGCAGCCAAGCCCAGCGCGAAGGCGGCGGTAATCGCCAAGCGTATTTTCATTCTCGCCTTTCTGGCGGCTTAGTCGCCCGCCTATCAGAAGTTGACGATATCGCGAAGATGCGGTTCCAAATCGTGGGTTGCGATATGGGTGAGGTCCTTTGACAGGGACGTGTCGATCGCGATCCGTCCGTCCAACATTCTGCGCAGATCGCCTAGGACCTTCGGCGCGGCGACGACGATCAATCGCTCAAAAGCTTTATGTTTGGCCGCTTCCTCGAGATACGCGGTCAATGTGCGCTCGAATTCTTCGGTCGCGATTTCTTTCGGCGTGCGATGCGGTTCCATCGCGTGGCGGCTGGCAACGTTCCGGCCCGTAGTCCGGCGGCCAGGGCGGTCGGAATCGACATCGCTTCCGGCCTTGCGGCCCTCAGCAGCGTCGAACGAGGTGATGTCCTCAATACCCTTGCCGGGGCCCGACATTGCGACAATACGGGCGTGTCCGGCGTCAGCCAGGATCACCCAAGTGGTGATGTTGTGCATCGCGGTCCTCCAATGGGTACGAGACGCCGCCAGGGTGCACCGTGTCGCCGCTGCGCGCATTGATTGCCGTCAAGCGCCTGTGGTGCCGCCTGAAAAGGTCTCGCTATAGGCGTCGCGCAGGGTCTTTTTCGTCACCTTGCCCATGGCGTTGCGGGGCAGCGTGTCGACGAAGAACACGCGCTTGGGCCGCTTGAATCGCGCTAACCGGCCGTCGAGAGCGCCGAGGACAACGGCTTCGTCGATGCCCGCGTCAACCCGTGTGACCACCGCCACCACCGCTTCGCCGAAGTCGGCATGCGGCACGCCTATCACCGCGCTTTCGCCGACGCCGGGCACGGCGTCGATTTCGGTTTCAATTTCTTTGGGATAGATGTTCAGACCGCCGCTGATAATCAGGTCCTTCGCCCGGCCCACGAGAGAGACTCGACCGTCATCCGACATTGTCGCCATGTCGCCGCTGCGAAAATAACCGTCGGCCGTCATGTCCTCGGCGGTCTTTTCGGGCATCCGCCAGTACCCTTTGAACAGGTTCGGTCCCGCCACCTCAAGACCGCCGACCGCACCGGGTTCGAGTGCCCGGCCGTCGTCGCCGACAACCCTCACACGCACGTCGGGTAACGCGTAGCCGACGGTGCCGGCAAGCCGCGCACCCTCAAGCGGGTTGGACGCAATCATCCCCGCCTCGGTCATCCCGTAGCGCTCCAAGATGGTGTGCCCGGTACGCGCCTGGAACGCGTCAAATGTCTCCGGCAACAGCGGCGCCGAGCCCGAGATGAATAGCCGTATGTCTCGGCAGGCCGCCGCCGTGAAGCGCGACTCGCTAAGCAGCCGCGTATAGAACGTCGGTACGCCCATCATCACCGTGGCACGCGATAGCGCGTCGATCACCTCGCTTGCGTTAAACGAGTCGTGAAAAATCATCCCCGATCCATTCAATAGCGCGCAATGCGTGGCCACGAACAACC
>ERZ890510.1659-NODE-1659-length-14052-cov-4.751733_pt1 | contig 14052 bp, 12 predicted proteins | sample MGYA00521265_ERZ890510 | MGnify/ENA primary metagenome ERZ890510 (study PRJEB32303, sample SAMEA104408624) | aquatic metagenome | biome: Brackish water; feature: Chemocline; material: water | place: Baltic Sea | collected 2014-10-26T21:54:00 | depth 110 m ...
ATATGAAGGTGAAGATGCTGCCGAACATGAAACAAATGCTGGCCGTGTACGACAAAAACGTGCGGTCGGCGACAAGGCGAGCGATCCCCGCACGCGTCACCGCAACCTGCCGTGCCAACGTTTCGCGCACCGGCACTGTTTCGACAAAGCGCCGCCAAATCAGCACGAAAAAGATCAACGCCATTGCGGCATGCACCGCGAAAACAATCTCCCACCCCAACCACACAGCAAGAAAGCCACCGGCGACGGGCGTAATGGCCGACGTCAGCCCAATGACGACCATCGTAAAAGCGAGCATGCGCGCCGTGCCCGCCGGATCATGGGTGTCGCGAATCACCGCCCGGCCCGCCACTTGGCCGACCGACACCGCGAGCGCTTGGACAAAGCGCGCCAATGTTAAAGTCTCGATCGACGGCGCGACGATGCACACGGCGCTGGCCCCCGCCAGCAACACCATGCCGCCCAGCAGCAAAGGACGCCGTCCGAAGACGTCAACCAACGGCCCCGAGACCAACTGGCCAATCGCAAAACCAGCCAAGTAGACGCTCACCGTCAGCTGCGTCGCGCCAGGCCCAACCCCGAACGCCTCCGAGACCAGCGGCAGGGTGGGGACGTACATCTCCAGGGTCAGCGGCCCAAAGGCCAACAGGCCACCGACAAACAAAATGAACGTCAGAGAGTTGGGGCGCAGCACGGCGGCGACCCTAAGGGCAACGGTTCGAGGTGGCCAGACGCCAATAAACTACATGCTAATTATGTATATATAAAATATTTCTATTTGAATAATGTGAATTAATTCATACATTCCGGTTGCCATGTGAATTTGCGATTCCCAGAAGGCGAAAATGAAAGAATTCCCGATATTTCTCGCGTTACACGGTCGGCCCGCGCTGGTCGTCGGGGGCACCGCCATGGCGGCGGCCAAGGCGCGCCTGCTCCGTGAGGCCGGCGCGCGGGTCACCGTCATCGCCGAGCACGCCGCCCCGGCCATGACCGCACTCGCCGCAACCGATCCCGGTCTGCGGCTGGTCGAGCGCGCCTTCCGCGCCGCCGATGGCACCGGATACGCCTTGATCTACAGCGCCACCGGCGATGCCCTCGAGGACGCCCGCGTTTCCGCGGCGGCGCGCGCGGCGAACGTCCCGGTCAACGCCGTCGACCGGCCCGACCTTTCGACCTTCATCACCCCGGCAATCGTCGACCGCGCGCCGCTGACCATCGCTATCTCCAGCGGCGGCGCCGCACCGGTGCTAACGCGGCGGCTCCGCGTCTGGCTTGAAAGCAACTTGCCTCAACGCATCGGCCGGCTCGCCGCCTTCGCGGGCAGTTTCCGCGGCGCGGTCAAAGCGGCCGTCGCAGACTTCCCGTCGCGCCGCCTGCTCTGGGACGGCGTCTTCGACGGGCCGATCGGCGAAGCGGTCCTCGCCGGCGACGAGACCGGCGCGCGCGAGCGGATGATCGCGTTGATCAACCGCCCTCATGAGCCGCACCGCGGTATCGTCCATATCGTCGGCGCCGGACCGGGCGATCCCGAACTCCTGACCCTCAAGGCCTTACAGGCATTGCAGCGCGCCGACATCGTCGTGCACGACCGGCTGGTCAGCGCCGAGGTGCTGGCCTTCGCGCGGCGCGATGCCGAGCGTGTTTTTGTTGGCAAGACACCTGGCAACGCAACGCTGCCGCAGGACGACATCAACGCGCTCCTCGCCCGCCTCGCCCAGGCCGGCAAACGCGTCGTGCGGCTCAAGGGCGGCGATCCGTTCATCTTCGGCCGCGGCGGCGAAGAGGTTGAATACTTGCGGGCCCGCGGTCTCGATGTCGTCGTCGTCCCGGGCATTACCGCCGCCGCCGGGTGCGCCGCCGCCGCACAAATCCCGCTGACCCACCGCGACCACGCGACTGCCGTGACCTTCGTCACCGGCCATGCCAGCGACGGCGAACCCGACCTCGACTGGCGCGCCCTCGCGTCCTTCGGCCAGACCCTCGCGGTCTACATGGGCATCGGTCAGGCGCCGGTGATTGCCGAGCGTTTGATCGAGGCCGGCCGTGATCCGACGACGCCGGTCGCCGTGATCGAAAACGGCACCACCGCCAAACAGCGCGTTGTGTCCGGCACGTTGCGCGGCCTCGCGCGCCTCGTCGACGGCAACGCCATCCAAAGCCCGGCCCTTCTCATCATCGGTGCCGTCACCTTGTCGGCCGCCGATGCCGACCGCCCGCCCGAAGCCCTGCAAGCCGCCGTCTGAAGGAGAGAACCATGACCACGCAAGTCGTTTCCGCCAATCGCCTCGATAATGGCCGCGTCGTCTACCTTGCGCCCAGCGGCCAATGGATTGGCGCCCTCAGCGAGGCTGAAGTCGCCCACGACGCCAGCGCCGCCGAGTCCCTCCTGAACCGCGCCGCGACCGCCATAATCGACCGGCTGATCGTCGGCCCGTACTTGATCAGTGTCACCGCGGCGACCGGCCGTCCACAAGCGGAACGCTTACGCGAACAGATCCGCGCGACCGGCCCGACCGTGGCACCCGCGCATCACGACTGGGCCGCGTAATATGGTCGCGACGTATCACTACGACGATGCCGACCGTACGCTCGTGCGCGAACGCGTTGCGCAATTCCGCGGCCAGGTCGACCGTCGCCTGTCAGGCGCTCTGACCGAAGAAGAGTTTCGGCCGCTGCGGCTAATGAACGGCCTCTATCTGCAATTGCACGCCTACATGCTGCGCGTGGCCATTCCCTACGGCACGTTGTCGGCCGATCAGATGCGCGCCCTGGCCGCCATCGGGCGGCGCTACGACCGCGACTACGGCCATTTCACCACGCGCCAGAACATCCAATTCAACTGGATCAAACTGGAAGAGACGCCCGATCTGTTGCATGACCTCGCCCAAGTCGACATGCACGCGATCCAGACCAGTGGCAACGTCATCCGCAATGTCACCGCCGATCACTACGCCGGCGCGGCTGCCGATGAATTGGACGACTCGCGCATCTATGCCGAGATCATTCGCCAGTGGTCGACCCTCCACCCGGAATTCTCGTTCCTGCCGCGTAAATTCAAGATTGCGGTCACTGCCAGCGCCACCGACCGCGCCGCGCTCAAGGTTCACGACATCGGCGTGCGCTTGCATGAACGCGACGGCGCGCGGGGATTCGAGGTCATGGTCGGCGGCGGCCAGGGCCGCACCCCGATGATCGCCAAGACCATTCGCGACTTCCTCCCCGAACACGATTTACTCAGCTATCTCGAAGCAATTTTGCGCGTCTACAACCGCCAGGGCCGGCGTGACAACAAATACAAAGCGCGGATCAAAATTCTGGTTCACGACCTCGGCGCGGCCGCCTTCGCGGCCAAAGTCGACGCCGAATGGGCAGAGATTAAGGACGGACCGCTCGGGTTGCCTGAGGCCGAGGTCGCCCGCATCCGCCACCACTTCCAGCCGCCGGCCTTCCGCGACCTCGACGCCCCCAACCCGCTGCGTGTCGCCAAGGCCCGCACCGACCCAGCTTTTGCCCGCTGGCTACGGATCAATACGCACGCCCACAAACAACCGGGCTACGCGATCGTCGATGTCTCGCTCAAACCCGTCGGCGGCATCCCGGGCGACGCGACCGCTGACCAGATGGACGCGCTGGCCGACATCGCCGCGCAATACAGCTTCGATGAGATCCGCGTCACCCACACCCAAAACCTCGTGCTGCCGCACGTCGAAGAAGGCGCGCTCCATGCAGTGTGGCAGGCACTCGGTAGCCACGGCCTGGCCACCCCCAATGTTGGATTGGCCAGCGACATCATTTCATGCCCCGGCATGGACTACTGCTCGCTGGCCACGGCGCGCTCAATTCCGATCGCCCAGGCAATCAGCACCCGGCTCGCCGACCTCGACGCCCAAGAAGACCTCGGCGTCCTCGGCATCAAGATTTCAGGTTGCATCAATGCCTGCGGCCATCATCACGTCGGCCACATCGGGATTCTCGGTTTGGAAAAGAACGGCCAGGAATATTACCAACTCACCCTGGGCGGCGACCCCGGCGCCGACGCGTCACTTGGCGAGGTCCTCGGCAAATCGTTTTCGGCCGATGGCATCGTCGATGCCGTCGAAAAAATCACCGTTGCCTACCGCGCCCTGCGCACCCCTGGAGAAGCCTTCATCGACGCCTATCGGCGTCTCGGTCCAGCGCCGTTCAAGGAGACCCTCTATGCCGCTGCTTAAGAATGGCGCCGTTACCGCCGATCCGTGGCATGACGGCACCGCCGGCCTCATCGTGACCGTGGATGAGTGGCGCGCACAACGTGACACCCTGCTTGCGCGCAATGTGCCGCTTGGTCTGCGCCTCGCGCCCAGCGACGATGTCGAGACCATTGGTGACGACGCGCGGCGCTTCGCGCTCATTGCCATCGACTTCCCGGCCTTCACCGACGGTCGTCCTTACAGCGGCGCCCGAGTGCTGCGCGAACGCTACGGCTATGACGGCGAGCTACGCGCCACCGGTCAAGTGTTGCGCGATCAGTTGTCCTTTATGCAGCGCTGCGGCTTCGACGCCTTCGAAATCGCCAACCCGAATGCGGCGCAAGACTTCGCCGCCGCCGTCGGCGAGATCAGCGTCGTTTATCAGCCAGCGGGCGATCGCCAACGGTCAAGCGCCGCGAGCGCGCATCGCGTTGCTTAGGCGTTCGCGTCCTAATAAACCTCGTCGGACAGGATCGTCGCGCGATCGAGCACCCAGGACGCAGTAACGGCATAGCCCGTGAGATGCGTCGCCTCGGGCAATAACGCGCACGCGCGCGATTGCGCGTGGGGCGGCAGGCGCAGCGTCGCGGTGCCGCGCCAGGCATCCTTCGCCGCGAAGTCAGGCGTCGAGAACAGCAGGACCTGACGCCGTCCGCCGGTCTCGCCGGTGGGATCGGGAATGAATCGCACGCTGAGGCGCGGACCGTCGCGCATCACCTCGCCGGGATCGACCGGCGCCTCAACCGCCAGGTCGAGGCCCATGACTTCTTGGCCGGAGCGCCGAACGGTGGCGTTGATCTGATTGCCGTTCCAGACATGCGGCGTATCCTCGCACAGCACTTTGGGCATGCCGTACACCTCGCGCCCGACGAAAATCGCTTCGTCGGCCGAGGTCCACAGATAAGCCGCGTAGGTGCCGACACTGTCACCGTAAGCTGCGGGCAACATGACGCCGCCTTCGTGAAATTTCCCGCAAGACGGCAGTTGGTGCATGTCACCAATGAAGGCGCCGGCAATGATCGGCCCATCGGGCAAGGTCAGCGGCGGCGGCAGAAACTGCGCGGCAACATCGCGCGGCACAGCCCATGACACCATCAACAGCCGCGCCTCCAGCATGTGATAGGGGCCGCGGCCAAAGATGGGCGAAGCATAGGGAACAGTGATCGGCGCGCCGTCGCTCATGACCGCGGTCCTTTCGGGCTGGAGGGCGGGTGCCGAGCATGATGCCAGCCGCCGCCCGCGCGCCAACCGCGGCTTAGTTTTGCGCCGCGGCACCCTCAGGCGGCGCCAGCTCGATAACCGGCGCGGCTTCCGTCTGCGCCCCACCGGTGCGCACGAGATCGCCCGATATGCAGCCGCCCTTTTCGACTTCAAGCGTGTCGTAAACGATCGTGCCCGAGACATGGCCCGAACGGCGCACCGTCAGACACCCACTGACCGTCAGTTGACCGTCGAACCGGCCGTCGATTTCCGCGGTCTCGACTTCGGCGCTGCCCTTGACCCGTCCGGTGGCGGAAATCTCGAGGATGCGCGCGCTGATCGTCGCCTCGACATCGCCCTCGACCATCAAGCGGTCGCACGCGCTAACCTCGCCTTTCAGGCGCAGCCCGCGGCCGACATGCAAATTTGCGTCTTCGCCCGGTTTGGCCCCGGGATGCGTCGAGTCCGGCCACCAACCGGGCCTCGGTTTCTCCGGCATGCCGGTTGTGTGCCGCGTGACCCCCGGTTCGGGTAAGTCGGTTTCCTGGGCGCCACGGCCACGGAGGGCGTTGAATCCGAAAAGCGTCTTTTCTGCCACGCTCGTCTCCCTTTTTGGGTTTGTTGGTGAGGTTCCGAGAACCAATGCCGAAGCACCAGCGTGCCGCACGAATACGGCGCGAGTGAGATTTCAAGATGGCTAAATAGTGATCGGGCGGACGTTAGACCAGAGCCCGGCAATCCAATTGTCCGGCCTAGATTGGCGTCGCGCGCACCAGACTTATATAACCGGAACCGTCGAGCCCAGGAGAATCACCCCCATGACCCAATCCAGCGACGCCGAAGCGCGCACGCTCGCCTTCCTGAGCGATCTCGTCGCCCGCGCGATCAAGGCCGGCGCACATGCCGCCGACGCGATTGCCGCCGAAAGCGTTTCGCTGGCGGTCTCGCAACGGCTCGGCAAACACGAAGATCTGGAGCGTTCCGAAGCGGTCGATCTGGGGTTGCGGGTTCTTTTGGGCAAACGCCAAGCGATGGTGTCCTCGACCGACCGCAGCGATGCCGCGGTCGAGGAATTGGTGACGCGCGCCGTCGCAATGGCGCGCATTGCGCCGGAAGATCCGCATATCGGTCTCGCCGATCCCGACTTGATCGCCAAGACCTGGCCCGAGCTTGATCTGGTCGATGCCCATGAGGCCGACCCCGACGAACTCTATGCCCGCACTGCCAAGGCCGAAGACGCGGCCCGCGCGGTTGCCGGTGTCACCAACTCCGAAGGCGCCGACGCAAGCTGGGGCCGTAGCACCGTGGCGCTGGTCACGTCGGGCGGCTTTGCCGCCGCCTATAGCGGCACCTCGCATTCGGTCTCGGCCTCGGTGATCGCCGGCGAAGGCACCGGCATGGAGCGCGACTACGACTATTCCGCGGTCCGCTTCGCCAAGGATCTCGACGATCCGACCTTGGTCGGCAGGCGGGCCGGCGAGCGCGCCGTCAGGCGCCTCAATCCGCGCAAGGTCAATTCCGCCGCGGTGCCGGTGATTTTCGATCCGCGCGTATCCAACGGCCTGCTCCGCCACGTCGCCGGCGCGATCAACGGCGCAGCCGTGGCGCGCGGTACCAGTTTCTTGCGTGAAAAGCTGAACGAGAAAATCTTTGCCGACGGCATCGTTATCGTCGATGACCCCCATCGCAAAATGGGCATGGCGTCACGGCCGTTCGACGGCGAGGGCGTCGCCAACCGCCGCATGAACATCGTCGAGGACGGCGTGCTGACGACCTGGTTGCTCGATACCGCGACCGGCCACCAACTCGGCATGACCTCGACCGGTCATGCCAGCCGCGGTGCGTCCTCGCCGCCCTCGCCCAGCACCACCAATCTGTACATGGAACCAGGCGCGATGAGCCCAAGCGAACTCATGGCCGATATCGCCGAAGGCTTTTACGTCACCGAGCTGATCGGCTTTGGCGTCAACGGGGTGACCGGCGATTACAGCCGCGGCGCCGCCGGGTATTGGATCGAGAACGGCGCCCTGACCTTTCCCGTCAGCGAATTAACCATTGCCGGCAACCTCAAGACGATGTTCCTCAACGTCACACCGGCGAACGATCTCGAATTCCGCTACGGCACCAACGCACCGACGATCCGCATCGAAGGTCTGACCGTGGCCGGCGCGTGACGCGCACCCCGTCGCTCCAAGACGAACTCGGTCCCGAGCATCTGCTGTTGTTGGAGGCGGTGCGCGAGGCCGGCGCGCTGGCGATGCGCTATTTCCGCACCGACGTTGAATCTTGGGACAAGTCGCCCGACAACCCGGTCAGCGAGGCCGACCTCGCGGTCGACAAGTTGCTGCGCGAACAGTTGATGGGGGCACGGCCCGATTTCGGCTGGCTGTCGGAAGAAACCGAAGACACCCCGGATCGGCGCACCAAAAGCCACGTCTGGATCGTCGACCCGATCGACGGCACCAAGGCGTTCCTGCGCGGCCATCCGCAATTCGCCGTTTCGGTGGCGCTGGTGGTTGACGGCGATCCTGTGCTGGGCGCCGTCTTCAACCCCGCCAACGGCGAATTCTTCGAGGCCGTGAAAGGCGGCGGCGCGCGGCTCAACGGCACCCCGATCAAGGCGTCGGAATGCGCCGACCCGGTTAAGGCCCGCCTGCTCGCCTCCAAACGCACCTTTCGCACCAACGATTGGCTGGCCGTCGCCGACGGCGCCGAGTTTCACTTCGTCAACTCGATGGCCTACCGCATGGCCGTCGTCGCCGACGGCCGCTACGACGCCACCATTACCATGACCAACAAAAGCGAATGGGACATCGCCGCGGCCCATCTCATCGTCGAGGAAGCCGGCGGCCGCGTCACCCGCGTCGACGGCACCCCCATAACCTATAACCGCGAACAGGTCCACCACGACAACGTCATCGCCGCCGGCGCCAAACTGCACGATATTTTGGTTGCGGGACTGAAAGCCTAAACAACGCTCATCCTGAGGAGCCGACCGGCTCGCCGGGTGGCGTCCCGAAGGACGCCACCATCAACGGCGCATCAACCACCTCAATATCCACCGGCGTCGCCAGCCGGTTGTCGCCGTCGAGCTGTACCGGCTTGCCCGCCGGCTCGGCGATGCGCAACCGTTGCGCCGGCACGATCCGCACATCCGGCAATGTCGGCAACGTCCCGCGCATATAGGCCGCGCCGTAACGGATCAGGTTCCACCGCCCATGTTTGGTGCCCAACAACACGTGCACCTCGCGTCCCGTCAACGACGCGTCGGGCGCGACGACTTTGTCCCCGGCATAGCGGGCGGCATTGGTCACGATGACCGATGAGACATGGTGGGTCTCGCCGTCGATTTCGACCGCAAACACCGTATTGCCCTCAGCGATCAAAGCGCGCACTAGCGCCAGGTAATAGGCACCCTGGCCGAACATGCGTTTCATTCCGGGCGACAGAAACCGCACCGCCGCGGCATCAACCCCGGCGCCTGCCGTCAGCAGGAAATGCCGCCCGTTGGCGCGCCCCACCGTCACCGCGATCAGCGGCCCCTCGGCGATCACTTGCGCCAACCCCGCCGCGTCGCGCGGCAGCCCGAGTTCCAGCGCCAACACGTTGATCGTGCCCATCGGTACGGTCGCGAAGGCGGGCCGCACGCCATCGGGGCGGGTCATCAACCCGTGCACGACTTCGTTGATGGTGCCGTCGCCGCCCGCCGCCACCACGAGATCGACGTCGGCGCTGCGCGCCAGATCAACGGCGTGATCGGGCCCTTGCGTCATCACCACCTCGGGCGTGCAGCCGCGCGCGCTCAACGCGGCGCAGACCGCGTCCAACAGCCGCGCGCGGCGGCGACCGGCGGTAGGATTACGAATGATGACAATACGCCGCGCCATCGCGGCCTAAGCCTCAGACCGGCCGGAGCCAGACCGCGGTGTCGTGGAACGCGGCCCCGCCGTTGGGCGGCGGCGAATCCGCGCCGGTCAGCGCGTTGATCCCGATCCCGCCGACGAATGCCTTGTTGGGCCACACGCCCTCGACGACCACAACATCGGGCTGCAAACCATCGAACACCCGGGCATGGACCTGCACAGCGCCGCGCGTGTTGCCCAGCGTGACGAGCGCATCCTCGACCACGCCGAATTTCGCCGCCGCGTCAGGGTGGATCAGCACCCGCGGCCGGCCCTCGCGCTTGGCCGAGGTCGGCGTCTCGGTGAACGAGCTGTTGAGATAGCTACGCGCCGGTGCCGTCACCAACCGCAATGGATGCGTCAAGGAGATCTCTTCGATCACCTCTTGGTGGTCGGGCAACGGCGGCATTACGGCGGCATCGGGACCTAACTCGTCCCAGCGCGGCGCGAAATGAAACTTGCCGTCACCAGTGGGAAAGCCGTTGACGAAATGCACGGTATCGAAATCGGGCATGCAATCGAGCCAATTATCATCCCACGCGTCGATGGTGGGCCAACCCGATTCAACCAGCGTTGCGTCGATCAGTTCGCGCGCCGTCATCTCGAACCCCGGATGGACCGCGCCCAGCCGCTGCGCCAACCCGCCAATCACCGCATGGTTGGCGCGCGCGTCGGCCAACGGCTCGATCGCCTGCAAGCCCAACTGCAAATAAGAATGCCCGCCGCCGCTATAAAGATCGTCGTGCTCCAAGAAGGTTGTTGCCGGCAACACCAGATCGGCGGCTTCGGCGGTTTCGGTCATGAACTGCTCGTGCACCGCCACGAACAAGTCATCGCGGGCAAAGCCTTGGCGCACCAAATTATGCTCGGGCGCCACCACCAGCGGGTTGGTGTTTTGCACCAGCATCGCGGTCACCGGCGGCCCATCGCCCAAATCGCGGCTGTTGCCGGTCAGCACCGCGCCGATGCGCGACATGTCGAGGACCCGCACGGACGGATCGACCACGTCCAGCCCCTCGATCAGAGTCTGTTTGAGGTGATAGGCATCCGAATTGCTAAAGAACGCGCCGCCGCCCTGCACCAGCCACTTGCCGGTAACGCTGGGCAGGCACGACACCGCATGCACATTGGCCGACCCGTTGCGCGAGCGCGAAAAGCCATACCCAACACGGATGAAGGCGCGCTGCGTCGCGCCGTATTCACGGGCAAAAGCAATGATCTCTTCAGCCTTCAGCCCAGTGATCCGCGCGGCCCATTCGGGCGTGCGGGTCTTCAAGTGTTCTTCCAGCTGGTCCGGCACGTCCGTGTAGCGCGCCATGTAGTCGCGGTCGGCATAGCCTTCCGCGAACAGCACATGCATCATTGCCACCGCCAACGCACCGTCGGTACCGGGCCGCAAACAAATATGCTGATCGGCGACCTCGGCGCTGCCATTGCGATAAGGGTCGATGACCACCAGCTTGGCGCCGCGTTCCTTGCGCGCCCGCGCCACCAGGGTCATCACGTTGACCTGGGTCGCCACCGCATTGGTGCCCCACAAAATAATCATGTCGGCATCGGCCATCTCGTAGGGCGAGCCGCCCACCATACCGCCGACCCCAGCCTTCCAGCCTGGATGCACCGTGCCGGTGCAAATCGTTTTCTTCATCCCCGAATAGCGCATCACGTGGCGCAACCGGTTGATCCCGTCGCGCTGCACCTTCCCCATAGTGCCCGCGTAGTAATACGGCCACACCGCTTCGGCACCGTGCGCCTGCGTCGCTTGGACGAACTTCTCCGCCACCAGATCCAGCGCCGCGTCCCAGTCGATCGGCGCAAACCCGCCGCCCGGTTGTTTCAGCAGCGGCGTCGTCAGCCGGTCGGCGTGATGCACCCGCTCGGCATAGCGCGCGACCTTGGCGCACACCACCCCGTCGGTATAACGCTGGGACTTGGCCCCGCGCACCCGCCCGATGGTCCGCGCATCAAGCCGCTCAATTTCCAACGCGCACTGGCTCGGGCAATCGTGGGGACAGGTCGAGAAAACCGTCTGGGGCATATCCATGCGGGCACGTTAATCAGCCACGCCAAGGGCGGCAAGACGATCGCAACCGCGCCCATTAGACCTCCCATCGCGCCCCGACCGCCCCCCGGGAGGAACAGCCGCGTACGGCGAAGGCTGCGCGCTGCACGTGGTTGACGAAGCGCGTCCCGCACCCACCCATATGGCCTTTTGCCCCGGATTCCATGCCCATGCTAAGGTCGCCCGCAACGACGACGGGACATGAATTGAGCAGCACCAGCCCTGGCCCCGCGGTGAAGGGCACCACGAAGGCCCTCGTGGCCCGGCTCTTCCGCGGCTATATCGGCAAGCATTGGCGCAAACTGACGGTCGCGATGATCGCGATGGCGATCATTGCTGCCACCACGGCGGCGTACGCCCGGATCATGCAGCCGCTGACCGACCTCGTATTCGTCGACCGCAACGCCACCGGGATGATCGTCGTGCCGCTCGCCTTCCTCGCCATCGCCGTGGTCAAGGCTATCGCAACCTACATCCAAACCTATTTGTTGGGGGTGTTTGGCCAGCGCATTATCGCGGACATCCAAAACGCGCTGTTCGCCCACATCATCCGCGCCGATATCGCATTCTTTCATTCGACCGCGACCGGCGGGTTGATCTCCAATTTTCTCAACGACGCCAACTTGCTGCGCGAGGCGCTCAACAAAGCCTTGGCCGGTATCGCCAAGGATTCACTCACCCTAGTGTTTCTGATCGGCGTGTTGTTTTGGACCGATTGGCAGCTCGCCTTCATCGCGACCGTGATCTTCCCGATTGCCATCCTTCCGATCCGCACGCTGGGCAAGCGCATGCGCAAGGCCTCGACGCAAAACCAAGAACGTACCGGCGTGTTCAGCGCGCTGTTGGGCGAGACCTTTGCCGGCGCCCGCCACATCAAGGCCTACGGGATGGAGGCGCACGAGACCGAGCGCGCCCGCCAATCCAACGAACATCGGTTGGCCGCCATGTTCAAGGTTATCCGCGCCCGCGCGGCGGCCACCCCGGCCATCGAGATTTTGGGCGGGTTGGCGGCGGCGGCAGTGGTGTACTACGCCGCCGGTTTTGGCGATGTGCAGGGTCGCATGACCCCGGGCGAATTCTTTACCTTCATCACAGCGTTGGGTTTGGCCTACCAACCGCTGCGCTCCATCGCAAATCTCAACACCGCCTTGCAAGAAGGGCTGGCCGCGGCACAGCGCATCTTCGCCATGTTGGATTCAGAACCGCTGATCAAGGACGCGCTTGACGCGGCGCCGCTGAAAATCACGGGCGGCGCGGTGCGCTTCGATCACGTCGTTCATTCCTATAGCGAGGGCGCGCCGGCCCTACGCGGCATCAGCTTTGAGGTACCCGCCGGCAGGACGGTCGCCATCGTCGGCCCGTCGGGCGCCGGCAAGTCCACGGCGCTGAATTTGATCCCGCGTTTCTATGATGCCGAAGGTGGCGGGGTCACCATCGATGGCCAAGACGTCAAAACCGTGACCCAGGCGTCGCTGCGCGCCGCCATCGGTTTTGTCAGTCAGGAATCGACGCTGTTCAACGACACCATTCGCGCCAACATCGCCTACGGTCGGTCCGGCGCATCCGACGATGAGATCGTCGACGCCGCCAAGGCCGCCGCCGCACACGACTTCATTACCGACCTCGCGCGGGGCTACGACACCATGGTGGGCGAATCGGGGCTCAAACTCTCGGGCGGCCAGCGCCAACGCATCGCCATCGCCCGTGCCGTGCTCAAGGACGCGCCCATCTTGCTGCTCGACGAAGCGACATCCGCGCTCGACAGCGATTCCGAACGGCAGGTGCAAGACGCGCTCAAACGCCTCAGCACGGGCCGCACGACCGTGGTCGTCGCCCACCGACTGTCCACGGTGATCGACGCCGACCAGATCGTCGTGCTGGACGACGGCCGCATCGTCGCCGCCGGCACCCACGCCGAACTGCTCGCCCGCGGCGGCCTCTACGCCAAGCTGTACACGCTCCAAGGTCAACCGGACGCGGACGCCGCACCGGCCCGGGCCCAGGCCTAAGCGCGCCGCCTGACGTGCTCAAACGTCTTACTCGCAAGCCGCGCGTCCAGGCGCTGCTGGCCTGGCTCGCCGCGCAGTACATCTTGTTGGTGCGCCACACCATGCGCTGGGACGCCGAAGGCGCCGATACGGCGACCACGCACTGGGCGGCGGGACAGCCGTTTATCCTCGCGTTTTGGCATGGCCGCTTGCTGGTGATGACGGTCTATTGGCGGCGCAACGTGCCGATGAACATGCTGATTTCCTACTCGGCCGATGGTGAACTGATCGCCCGGGCGATCGGGCGCATCGGTATCGCCGCGATCCGCGGCTCGCCCAAACGCGGCGGCGCCGCGGCGGTCCGCGGCATGGTCAAGGTGGCGCGCGCGGGTCAATGCATTGGCTTCACCCCCGATGGGCCGCGCGGCCCGCGCATGCATGCCGCACAGGGTGTGATCGAGGTGGCGCGCCTATCGGGCCTGCCGATCCTACCGGTGTCGCTGTCGACCCGCCGTGGCCGCATCCTGAATACCTGGGATCGCTTTTTGGTGCCGCTGCCGTTTTCCAAAGGCGCCATCCACTGGGGCAACCCGATGACGGTCGCGCGCGACGCTGACGACGCCACTTGCGAAGCCCGGCCAGTAACGCCAGCCAACAAAGAGGTATAG
>ERZ890510.1662-NODE-1662-length-14035-cov-4.610443_pt1 | contig 14035 bp, 3 predicted proteins | sample MGYA00521265_ERZ890510 | MGnify/ENA primary metagenome ERZ890510 (study PRJEB32303, sample SAMEA104408624) | aquatic metagenome | biome: Brackish water; feature: Chemocline; material: water | place: Baltic Sea | collected 2014-10-26T21:54:00 | depth 110 m ...
GAGAGATCAAGTAACTGCGCCACCGACATACCGGCGGGAATCTGGTCGAGGAAGAAACTCCCCGTGGCATCGAGCGGCACCTGAATGCCGGGCGTCAGCCGGTCGGCATCGTTCAGCGCCGAGACGAGTGTATCGCCACCGGTTTTGATGAACAGCAACGTCGCCTCGTCCGCCGACAGAGCCGCGAGCGAGCGGCGCTGTGGCGCCACTTGACCACTGACGAAAATATCACGCACGACCAGGTGTGTCGTATCCCCCAGAACCGGCTCGATCCACGCACCCGTGGAGTCCTCGACGATCGCCGTGCTACGGTTGGCGCCGGGTTCATTGTCAATCGACAGAAAAGTCGTCACCTGCTGGCTGGCGAGGAACCACAACTCGGCGATGAGCACCGGCTCGACACCGGATGACAGGGCGCCACCGCCGGGCGTGGTGCTGATCAGGGAAAGGTCGACTTTGCCGCTCCCGGGGATGCCGTTGTGGAATGTATTGATGGCTGGCGTGAAACTCCCCAGCACGTCACTGCTGACGCGGAAAGGTTGCGTGCTATCTGCCGGCATGGCCAGCAGACGCAGGGCCGAAGGTTCGTAGGTCAGGAAGACGGAGGCGCCGGCAATACGATGGCCGGCAGGTGTCAGATACACTTGCGCCCGCAACGTATCGCCACGACTGACACGTGGTGCGTTGGTCAGCTTCAGGTCAAACAGGGGGGCTGGCAGAGAGATCGCACTGGCCGGAGCACTTGGTGCCGACCGCAGATCGCCGCGGCTCGCCGTCACCTGATAGTAGAATGTCTGATACGGAGTCGCAGCATCATCCGTATAGCTCAGTACGCCCCCCGGGAGGGTAGCCAGCGTCTCGGCAGCGGTGAACTCGGCATTGCGGGAACGCGCCACGTTGTAGGCCGTCGTCGCGATCACCTGATCCGCAGGACGCCGGGTGCCATAGTCACCATCCTCCCAGGAAAGCACGATGCGCCCCCCCAGATCACGGCGCACATCGGTCGCCGTGAGCCGCGCCGGTGCCCGAGGGGGAACATTGCGTCCCGTCAGTCGGTTGTGATAGACACGGACACGAGCACTGTCGGCACTCAGGACGATGAGGTCGGAGACCCGGTTGTTATCGAGATCCACGAGTTGGATGTCGCGGATCGGGAACCCTGTGTCGATATCCTGCCGCTCGAAGAGCGTGCCGTCAACGTTCTCGAAGAAGACCAGGAAGTCACCGCCGCCGCCGGCGACGATATCATTGAGAATATCGGCCGTCATGCCGTCTGCGGCGATCGCCACGGGCCGCAGGCTCGTCGATTGTGGTGCTGCCGCCGCTTGAAAACTACCGAGACCGTTGTTACGCAACAGGCTGACACTGCGGGAGCCAGAACTGGACGCGGCGATGTCGAGGTCGCCGTCGGCATCCATGTCGAAGATGGCCACATCCAACGGACTGACGCCGACCGCGTGGTGGGCTCCGGCGACGAAAGAACCGTTGCGGTCATTGATGAGCACGGTGACACTGTTGGAAAAACGATTGGCCACAACCAGATCCACGTAGCCATCCGCATTGAGTTGCCCCGCCGCCAGCGCGACAGAGCCCGTTTGTACGGGCAATACCACCCGCGCGCTCATGCCCCCGTGTCCATCGTTATACAACAGGGTGATGGTATCGGTATTCGGGCCGTTGGCCACAGCGATATCGACGTCACCATCCGTGTCCAGGTCCACAGCGACGATGTCGGACAACTGATGACCGATGAAGATGTCTTCGCGGCGGCCGTCAAAGCGGCCACTGCCATCGTTGGCCAGCAGGGATATGGATCGTGCCACTCGATCGCCGATGATGAGGTCTGTCGCCGTCGGGCCAAAAATGGGAGCTGCTGCCACTGCGACCGGTTCAACCCAGGGGCCAAAAGCGGATCCGGCGTTGGGGTATGTGCGTCGTCCGGCGACAGGGAATTCTCCAGCGCCGTCGTTCAACAGAACATGGACAAGGCCACCAACACTGTCGACGATGGCCAGATCCACGCCCGCAACTCCGTCGAGAGCGGCCATTGCCATGTCCACCGGATGTTCGCCAACAGCGATCGCCGGTGACGGTTCCAGCGACAAGGCATTGCCTTCGCCGCGCAGGACCACATACATCAGACCAAAGCCGATTGGCGCATTGCTGCTGATCTCAAGGGTATCACGAACGGCACCACTGATACTGGGCCGGTAGGTGACTGCCAGGGTGATCGAACGATCGGGGGCCAGGATGGTCGAGTCTTCGCTCGCCAGAAAGACCGTGCGGTTTGTGCCGAAAATGATGACGGTCGTGTCGCCCGAGGTGACGACGATCGAGGTATCCCCCGCCGAGATCAGGCGTGTCGTATCACGCCCGACTTTGACCGTGGTTGTCGCTCCCGAGCCAATGCGGACGGTGGTGTCGCTACCGGCAACAACGCGGATCGTGTCCTTGCCGGGCACGACAAAAGAAGTATCTCGAGACCCGCCGAGTGTGCGATCCACAAAAAACTGATCGGACCCGGCGAGCACTCTTGTCAGGGTCAGATCTGCCGTGCCGGTGTTGGACACGGTCAGAGGCAGCGTGCTGCTGTCACCGATGTTGACCCTGCCGAAATCAAGGATGGCATTGGATACAGCGATATCGGGTGCGGTGCCCGTTCCTGTGACTGGCACTTTCAGCGTGTCAGGGTTGGAGTCACTGATCAACAACAGGTTGCCCGACTCCGGCCGCGGCAGCAGCGCATTGAAGGCGATGCGAACCGTCGTTGAACGTCCCGGTTGCAGTGCAGTCGGCACAAAGGATTGCACGGTGAAACGGCTGTTGTCGAAGCGCGCCCCAAGCAACTGCAGGGTAGCTGAGCCGGTGTTGGTCAACGTGATCGTCGTGTCGGCGAATCCGGGCGGAATGGAAACAGGACCAAAATCCACTCGACTTGGCGCAGCACTCAATACCGAACGCGTACCCCGGCCGCTCACTGCGACAGCGAGTTCGAACTCATCCGGATCATTGCTTGAGATACGAATCTCGTCACGCAGGATGATGTCACGCACCTGCGGCTCGAAGGTCACGGAGAGGAAATGCACGCCGCCGGCGGGCACCACGAAGGAGCCAGTGAAATTCACCGTGAAGCCCGATGAGCCGCCGAGACGGACATCGGCAACGACGAGATCCGCCGTGCCGGTATTGCCGATCTGCAGCCTCTTTGTCGCGCGGGACGAGACCGGCACGGGACCAAAGTTGAAGGTTGTCGGCTGCACGACGATCTGCGGCTCGGGAGCGAAGCGGATCTCGTAAATGCCCTGCCCTGTGCCGGACCCCAGCAGGCGATTGCGGTTGGCCGGGTCGATCATCACGAAGCGGCTCGACAGCGACGGCAGGCCGAAATTGATCGGCAGCCAGTTCGTGCCGCCGTCCTTGGTGCGGTAAAAGCCACCCGTGGATGTGGCAGCGTACATGACATCAGGATTGGCATCGTCCACGGCAAGGCTGCGAACCTGGGGTGGTCGCAGGCCGGTACGCGCCACCGACCAGGTGGCTCCTCCATCGAAGGAGCGCAGGAGGCCCTCACCATAGGTGCCGACAGCGAGGTAGTTCGGATCGACGGAGGACAGATACACGGAGCGCACACTCATGCCACGCAGGGCCAAACCCACGGCGGCCCACGATTCACCGGCATTGCGACTGACATAAAGTCCATCAGCTGTTCCGGCATAGACGGTGGCAACATCGAATGCGGCCGCCCGCAGGGCATAGACCTGAGCGTCTACAAGATCCAGAGAGTGACTCCAGGTGACACCGGCGTCGAGGCTTACGTAAACCCCTCGACCAAAGGTGCCGGCGTAGACGACAGCCTCTGCCCCGTCTATGGAGGGACTGGTTGTCAGGGCCATGATCCCTGCACCGACCTCGGAGGCTCGAGTCCAGTTCGTGCCCCCGTCGGCACTGAGGTACAGTCCCAGCTGTGTACCGGCGTAGAGCCGCTCAGCAACGGCATCCGCAGCGGCGGCAGCGACACTGAGAACATTGTGACCAGGGAGCGAGTCCGGCAGGCGCTCCCAGGTGGCTGCGTCGTTGTCACTGCGGTAGAGCCCGTCGGCGCTACCTGCGTACAGACGACTGGCAACCACTCCGGGCGTAACGGTGTTGACCGTCTGCGCCGGCCCGGTACTCGTCCATTCGTTGACCCCGGCTTGCGCCTGTCCCCAACCGAACAACAGCACCATGGTTACGGCTGCGTGCAGCCAGCTGGCATTTCGCTGATTCATTGATTCATTCATTTCTAGCCGCCATCGTCACTTCAACAGCAGCAGTCGCTGCCGTCGGATGGCACCCGGCTCGCGCAACTGATAGAGGTAGACGCCAGAGGCGAGGCTGCGGTTGGCGTCATCGCGACCGTCCCACGTCGCCGTCCACACACCCAGCTCCTGGTGGGACTCGTCAACGAGCAGGCGGACCCGCTGGCCCAGAATGTTGTATATCTCCAGATGCACTGGACCTGCCTGGGTCACTTCGTATTCAATGCTGGCTTGCGCCGCTGTCGCACCGAACGGATTGGGATAACTGCGCAACTGGCTCGCCGGTCGACGATTCTCCGGCTCGACCTGGCCGATGCGATAGACCCCCGACGTCCGAATCGCCGCCGAAAGCCAGCCTGTGCCTGCATCGATGGCGGTTGGAATGTCCTCCCACATTCCGGTCACGGGATTCCAGCGCTCTATGCCGGTCACCGGATCGGCGGCGCGGGAACCGGCGAAAAGATTGAGGGTCATGGGCGCCTTCAGATCCGGCGCGCCTGCCAGAGTCACGGAGATAAGCATACCGGGATCATCCCCTGAACCCTCAGGCCGATCCTCTTCGCCGAACCTATAGAGCACAGCCAGTCGTCCAGGGCCAGCATCGGCTTCCGGTATGTTGAGTGTCGCCTGGCCATTGGCCGAAGCAACACTGCCGCCATGCTCGGAAAGTCGGCGCAAAGCGATATCAATGCTGCGCTCCGCGACGTTTGCGGCACGATCTTGCCCACTGACAACAACTCGTACGGACTGTTCGGAGTCGATCGGTGGCACCAGGAACGAAGCCTCGTAGGTTCCATCTCCCCGATCACGCACCTCAACCGTTGCACCATTCATCGTCACCACAGGTGGCCCTTCGAGCGCCTCTGTTGGTCGGATGATCACATCAAGCAGGTCACCGACAACATCGTTGCGTCGTGCATCCAGACTGAAACCGGGTGGTTCGTCATCCTGTTGGATCAGAATGATCAGGTTGGCCTCGTCACGGTTGCCCTGGGGATCGGCGGCACTCAGCAGCAATTGCCGGGAGCCCTGCTGGCCGGCCGGTACTGAGACAAACAACCGTCGATTCTCGACGCGGGCAGAAACGCCCGGTTCGGCACGCACCGTCCAGATGATCTGATCATCCGGCGTGTCTGCGTCCGCCACATACAGATCCAGGGAGATGGCCTGCGCCTCGCCACCTGCTGGCAAAAGGATCTGTGGCAGCGGCTCCACAATGGGCGGCTCGCCTCCGCGCAATACACGGATCTCGAGCAGTGCCAGGGCCGAATTCCCCGCCGGGTCGCGCACCAGCAATTGCGCGGTACGCGGGCCAGCGGCAGTCGACTGCGGCTGGATGGTAAGCTCATGGGTCAGAGGGTCGACGGAGACGATCACGTCCAGAGGATTGCCGGCACTCCACGTCAGCGTCGAATCCGGATCGTCATCAACGACGAAATCATCGAGATCGAGACTTCGGTCGACTTCCCCGGCCCGCACGCTCATCGTCGGGAAGGTGCGTACCTGTGGTGCCAGCCCGCGTCCTCTGACGCTGACGCGCACGGGGGCCGAGCGCGACCGCCCGGTGCCATCTGTCGCCGTGAAAAGCACGATCTCGGAGCCGATAAAGCTGCTGTTGGGTGAGGTCACGTGAACTCGTGTAGACTCAACATCAATCGTCACGACCACCTGGACCGTGGGCTCCACGGTCCACTGCAATGTTTGGGTGGCACCAGCGACGAAATCGCGCAGCACAAGTGTCGTATCCTGCCCGCCTGCATAGAGGACGAGATCCGGGATCGGATCGAGCTGGAATACCGGCGGCAGCGAAACTGTCAATATCGCACTGGACTCCTGTCCACGGGTGTCGCGGGCGGTCAACACAACGCGTGCTTCCGAGGGTGGCGTCGTTGTCGCCGCCTCATCTCGCCGGACCCGAAGCAGATGGGTCACCGGATCCAGCTCAACACTTATGCCCGGTTCTCCCTGCGCCGTCCATTCCAGTTCGGACTCAAAGTCCTCGTCATCAAAGACGAGGTCATCGAGATCGATTCGGCCCACAGCTGCGGCTGCATCGAGTATGACTTCAGGTACCTCGTTGATAAGCGGGGCACCACCTGCCTCGACGACCAGTACGGGAATCGACTTGCTCGCGACCAGTCCGTCGCTATCTGTCGCCGTCAACGTCAGCGAGGCGACTTCGTTCATACCCGGTGTGGCGGACAACAGTACCTGACGGTTCACCGAATCGTATTCGGACAGCAGCCCGGAGGATGACGTCACGATCCAGGTGATCTGGTCGACATTGTCGTCGGGATCGTTGACCATGGCATCCAGATTCAGCAGCACCTGTGTTGGTGAACCCCCGTCCGTGCTGCCACTGGCCAGACCGATCTTTGCCGGCGCCAGGATCTGTGGCGCCTGCGGTTCGCCAGCCGGTACAACATCGATCGCCAGACTGCCACTGTCCTGGTTGCCATCCGGATCGGTGACGATGAGCCCCACGGCAGCTGGCCCGGTGAATCCCGCTTCAGCCGTTACCAGCAGAACGCCATCACGCACAACGGGGCGCAGTTCATTGAAGGAAGCTGCCGTCCAGACCAGCTGCCCAACAGGACTGTCGTCTTCGACCAGCTGCTTGAGATCGAGCGTGCCAGGAGTACCCTCAGCGAAGCGCAGCGTCGGCAGGGGTGACAACTCCGGCGTCAGTGTCGAGCCAGTGGGCAGCACAACCGCGATCAGGCGTCCCGTGGAGACCTGACCGGCGCGATCCTGCACCGTGATCCGTACCAGACCACGTCCGGTGGCGGTGCCCGTCAATTGCAGGCTCTGACCGTCGGCCGTCAGTTCTGCCGTCAAGCCACCCTCGGTCTGCAGCAGAATCTGCAGACTATCAGGGCCATCATCGGCGTCGGCAATCAACTCCGTCAGCGGAATGGTGAGGCTTCCATCAAGGCCCAAGCGTGGGTAGACCGGAGCTCGACGCTGGACGACCGGTGGATCGTTCACTGCGGATACGAAGACCCGCACCGTGACGGAATCGGTAAGTCCTGTGCTGTCACTGACCAACAGGCGGATGTCCGCCGCGCCCGATGAGTCGGGATCAGCGGAGAAGACCGCCATGTGTGTTGCCGGGTCGATGTCGACGTGGATGAAACTTCCGTTGGTCGGGGTCCATTGGAGCGTGGCGTCATCACTGTCCAGGTCGGTAACGAAGTCGTCGAGATCCACAGGGATGCTGCTGCCGTCCTCAATGAAACTCACCGTCGGCGGCAACCCGGTGATCCGCGGTCGAGCCAGGATCCGCACGTGGACCGTATCGGCATCGGCATTGCCCTCATTCACTTCAAAGGCGCTGAACACGACAGTCGTGTCACCATAGATGCCAACGGGGCTCATCGTCACCTGGCCGGCGGAGTCAATGGCCGTATTCAGGCTGTTGACGAAGGATGATGTCCAGATCACGGAAGCGCCTTCCTGATCGACATAGTCGTTCAGGTTCTCATAGACGACCTGGGCTCCATCCCCCTCGACGATCTGCACATCGGGCAGGGCCTGGACTCGGAAACCGGTGACGCGCAGCGGCACGGTTCCCAGAGGGTGAGCAAAGAGCACTTCGGTCCCCGGCTGATCGGTGGTCGTGTAGTACGAGACACGCTCATGACCCCGCTCCTCAATGGACACCAGCGTCTCATCACCAAGTGGGCGGCGCATGGCTTCCAGGACAAAGGTCGCCGCCACGCCGGAACCCGTCACCGCACGTCGTTGCACGCCTGCCGCCTCCGCATAGGCGAGATACGTGACGCCCTCTTCCTCTTCGACGCGATTGAGCAGGACCACACCATCGAGCCAGTCGCCGGAGAGAAAAGGCTCGGCAACACTCTCCCCCGTGCGCAGCCCTGAGGGCTCCAGCAAGCGGAACACGGCACTGTCATATGACAGATAGAAGGCGAACCCGGAGATCTCGGCGCTGCCGGCATCGATGGCGACTTCCAGTTCGATGCGGTCGCCGAGCTCGATCGTTGTCAGTGGCTCACCGTCGGCACGGCGGAGCGAAATTTCGGCGGGACCTTGCCCCTGAGCCAGAGCGCCTGCCGGGAAGGACAGCAGTGCTGCAATGACGCCAGGGAGCAGACGGCGCAGGGCTGTTGTTATCGGCCGTAGCATCAGCGCAACAGCAACATGGAACGGACGCGAACGCCATCCTCGGTGAGCAGTCGAGACAGATACACACCACTTGCGACAGGCCGCCCCCGCAGATCACGCCCATCCCAGGCAACCCTGTGCATGCCAGCCGCCATGGGCCCATCCGCCAGGATCGCGATGCGCTGGCCAAGCATGTCGAATACCTCCAGGCGCAGTCGCACATCCGCAACAGGGAGGATGAAGGCAATCACCGTATTCGGGTTGAAGGGATTCGGATAGTTCGGCAACAGTTCAAAACCGGTCGGCAGAACGGGCGCCACGGTGACGGCGGTCATGGCGGACCCGCGGACTTTCACGTCACGATGGCTGCTGTCGAGCAGCAGAGGCGTATCCATCCATGGCGTCTGGGGCATGTCGATGCGGGCGACAAAGTGCCAGTTGATCATGACACCATCAGGGTCCATGGGAACCGTACCAATGGCAGTCGTCGCCACACGGGAAAATCCGGCGCCTCGGCGTTCAACCGTAAGTCGCCCCGGCAAGAGGCCAGCTCCGACGAGCAACCATTGGTCGGAGTTGTAGTGCAGCTCTGCCTGGACAGCGTGTATGGCTGGATGGGCGGCGTACAGGTCGACTCTGACCGTGTCCACCCATGGCAATGACCTGCGGCAACGCGAGGGCGACCACCGCAGCCCCCGGGCGAGTGCTGGCACGGCGGTAGACAGGACGCGGTCCGTGGTCGCGAAAATTCGCCCCCACAAGGCTGAGATCGCGAACGTTGACGACACCATCACCGGAGATGTCGGCATGGCTGCTGTCATCTGTGTCCGCTACCTGCCGACCAAAAAGGGCAGCGACGTAGTCCCAGTCCGCCAGCGTCACCTCATTGTCCGGCGAACTGACACCGGACGCGTCAACGTAGCCGGCCACGTCTCCTCCGAGCATGATAGAATCACCTTGTGCACCTGACGTGCTCGGGCGCACACCGCCAACGATCGCGCCGGGAAACAGATCCAGGCCCACAGCTCGACCCTCCAGGTAGCCGGCGCGGCGCAGATGCAGATCGAACTGGCCCGGCGGCACATCGAGCAGGGCGAAGTCACCCTCGGTGTCGAGGCGCACCTGCACACCGGGGCGCGACTCGTCCTCATCATTGGTGGCAGCGAACAGGCTGTCGACTATGTCCGTGTACTGACCCCAACGCCGTAGAGCGACGTCGACGATGGCGGCGCGATCCGTGCGTCCCTCGAGGATGACGCGGCCACCTACGGCAGCGCGCCCATCAACGAGGTGGGCCGTCGCCAGTTCCGTCGCCTGCGGGACACGGATGACTACGCCGCCGCGCTCAAGTTGAGAGGGGTGATCATTGTCAGCATCAACAATCAGCTGAATCGGCTCCGCACCCGCGCCACCGTTGGCGAGCAGGTCGAAGTGGGCCAACGGCCGGTCCCCCTGCAGTCCGGGAATCCCCGCAACGACGGGATCGAAATATTCGAGGGTAAGAAACAGCCCCCCCGACTCATCCGACGTCGCTGTATTGGCGACCAGCTTGGAGGTCCTGAATCCCGCGCCGACAGCAAAGGGCTGGATACCTTCCGCCTGCGGGTCCATGTCACGAACAGAGAACAGGCTGCCGTCCAGGCGAAGCGTCAACAGTACGAGATCCACCGTGTCACCACCGGCATCCACCGTCACATCGATGCTCTGTGCTTCGCCCCCGGTAGCGATGGTGAAGGTCTCCGGCCGCAGACGGAACGGTGCTGCTCCCGCCGCAGTCCCGGGACTGGCCACATGGAGCCGCCCAGGGGCACGCCAGGCACGGGTGCTGCTATCGAAACTCGGCCCTTCCGTGATCGCCAGATAGACTGTATACGTGCCCGGTTGCGGCGCGCCGTCGGCGTTCAGACTGCGGGACAAGTGTGTCGTGCCGACGTCGTAATAATCGACGCTGGCATCTTCACTGAGGTCGAAAGCCGGATCTACTTCCGGCAGCGCCCGGCCATCTGCAGAATTGACGACAAAGGCCAGCCCCGCCGTCACAGCATCGTAGTCGGACACCGAACCATGGTCTTCCGCACTCAACACAAGTCGAATACGGGCGTCATCGTCCAGATCCATATCCTCCCAGCTGACACGCGCTGTATGTGCGCCATCGATGTTGAGATCGGCCACCGGCTGCAGGGGACGAATGACAGGTTGATGGGCAAAGCGCAGCCAGGAGCCTGCATCCCCGGGCGTGCCGCCATCCATGCGTACGAGCCGTCGATAGACACCGTCCGAGATGACACCGTAGATGGCGTAGGCGCGATCACTTGCAGGGATCGAGTCGCCCCCTTCCAGGGACCACAGATCCCAGACGAACTGATTGTCCTGACGACCATCGGCATCCTTACTGAGTCCACCGACGATCTGATGTGTGTCCTGCGTCGGCGACGCTGCAGCCGCTTCGATGACGTCGACATCGGCGGGCACAGCGAAATCATCCCGATCACTGTAGTAGAGATCGATAAGGGCATCATCGTCGACATCCTCATCACCACCGAAACCATTGCGGCCCCAGGTGAGAGTGAGCAGGCGTTGAGGCCGCGTACCTCCGGTGATGATCGTATCCACCGTACCGTCGTCGCGCGTTGCATCGAGGCGCAGAAACGGGGCGTGACGTACAAGGATCTGGCGGGACATACGTTCGATGCTGCTCTGTCCGCCACCGACGGCGATCGCGTAGAGGTAGTAGTCGCCCGTCGGCACCGGAATCGGCCCGGAGGTGTTCCAGTCGAAGCGTGTCGTCTCCTCTGGCAGAGCACCGGAGATGGTGATCGCATCAGCCCCGGCAAGCAGGGCGGTCTCACCGGTGACGGTAACATTCGCTGGACCAAGGTTGGGGTTGCCGCTGTAGAACAGATGGACCATGGCACTGTCATCGTGATCCACCACAGACAGATCGAGACTCAGACGGCGACTGCCGCGACCATTGGCCGTGCCGGCACTGTCGAGCAGTCCGCCGGAGTCGAAGGTCAGTGGTTCTGTGCCGCTCGGACCCAGACGTTCGATGACCGGCTCATGGCGTACGACCAGCACCCGGCTTCTGGCCAACGGAATGTCACCCGTCACGTCCGCCGTCACGTAGAGCCAGTAGGACCCGGCCGCGAGATCACGTGTAACAAGGCGGACGCTGCCGCCCTGGCCTTCGTTTTCACTGTAGACCGTATCACCGTCGCCGTTGACGCGTAGTGCCTCGATGGCGACATCGGTGTTGACCGAGAGCAGGGCATCGCTGGAGAAGAAGAACCGATAGACGGTGTCGTTGGCATCATCCGCGTCGCCGTGTCCGGCGAGGCGATTCGGGCTGCCGAGGCCGGCGTCAAAGACCAGATCGGGCAGGGACAGGACCAGTACTGCGGGATCGGAAGGAAACCATGTACCTCGGGCCGTTGTCGTCGTGTCCACCCCTGCCGCCAGCGGCGCGCCCAGGTCAACGATGCCCATGGAACCGGCACTGGCAAAACTCTGACTGTCGACGAAATTGAGCACCGGCAGATCTGCACCGGACAGATCACTTTCGCGCGCGTCGGCGAACAAGACATCCCGGTACGGCAGATCCGATGCCGAAGGTGAAGCCGTGGAGATGATGGGAAACTGCACGTAGAGTTCGCCACCGGCACCAGCACGCTCCTGGCTTTCGATGACGATGCGGGAAGCGGAACTCACCGTTGCCGTCTTGAAGCGCGGCAGTTCTGCCCCAGTAGCACGGTAAACGACCCGGATCTCGTCAAAGATGGCGCCGTCCTCGTCGGTATCACTGACGACAACCCCTTCCGGCATGAGAATGGTGATGGCCTCGGGACTGGCGGCGTCGTCCTGGGAGAGAACGATGCGCAGTTGCTGCCAGTAGCGCCCGTCGCCGATGTCTGCTGCCGGAATCCGTCGCAACACCGACGGCTCCAGTGACACAGTCTGCGCCGACGCTGACACAAGCAGCGCCAACAGCAGGCATGCCACGGTTCCTGGCAGGGCGCCGCGGTTGGTCCGCTGGTTCATTGGCCGGTTCTTGGGCCGGTCAGATCTGGCACGAAGGCTCAGTGGGCTCGAGACGGGAAGCATTTTCCTCATCATGGCGCAGCGTTCCCCGTCGGCAATGACGAGGTCCACGCTCGCGCAGCAGTCCTTTGATCCGGGCATCCTCCCCGGAAGTGACGGTCCGCCGACCCTCTGACCCAGTGGGTGAGACAGCGACAGTCCGGAATCTCCACAGGTATGGGAGCAAAGGCCGTTCCACCGTTACCGGACGCATGGGCCCGGAGCTTGTGATTCACCTGAGAAGTGTGAGTTTGCCCCCCGGATGCGGGCCTGGCCCGCCGTCGAGTCGGTAGAAGTAGACGCCGCTGGCAACCTCCCTGCCGTCGTCGTCGCGACCGTTCCAGTGCACGGCATCGCCGCTGCGGACGAAGAAGGTGCGCAACACTCGCCCTGTGGCGTCGTATATGTGCATGGTGCCCGAACCATCAACATTCACGGGCAGGGTCACAGTGGCGTTGAATGGATTCGGGAACGGCCCAGGACGTTGCGCCACGGGGAGTTCGGCATCTGCCACGGAAGCAATGGGACGATAGACTGCCGTACCCGACACACTGCTGCTGAAGGCCCGCACCCCGGAGGCCGTCCTCCGGGAAGCCGGCAGATCCAGCCAACCCGTAGCGGTCTGCTCCTGCAGCGACGACCATCGATGGGCACCATCGACCGCTCGGAGCGACAGGGGTCCCGCAGCCCCCGCACGTGTGACAGCTACGGCACCCGCTTCAGCTGCCGCCGTCAGGACAACAACAATGCTGCCGTTGATCCCCGCCGGCACGCCAACGACGAGGATGCCGTCCGGATCTGTGAGTTCCCCGCCGTCTTCCAGCCAGCCTGCCTGCAACGACGTGCGGGCAGCGCCGACTGCGCCCTCCCTCTGACCACGAGCGAGCAGATCGATACGCCAGACCCCCTGCAGCAGAGGCAGCAGCAAAGGTTCGCCAGCATGTACCTGCGCAGATTGGGTCTGCGCTCCCATCGACACATCCAGACGCAGACTCACATCCTCATCGGCGTTGACCTGAACGGCAAGACTGGGAAATGAGCCGCCGACAAGCTCCCACCGCAGAGCCACCGCCAGCCCCACCGCGGATTCGGACACAGGTTCGACAGTCTCTGCCGGCGCCACTGGCACCAGCACCTGCAGTTGCAGCACATCCTGAGACAGCAGCCGGTGGCTGGCCTCGATGACGATGAGAAAATCTGCCGTGCCGGAGAGCTCCAGTTGATCGCCAACAATGTTGGCTACGCCATTCTCGGCCCGTACGGACCATTGCAGCACACTCGCATCCACACCTTGCACGAGCCCGGCCAGAGGCAGACGCAACGTGTCCCCCGCGGTTGTCGCCGTCAGCTGCGGCTGTTGCAGCGACCAGGCGCCAGGAACCTCTGGCTGCTCCGAGGAACCGTCGTTCTCCGCCTGCAGGCGCACGTGCAGGTCCATCGTCGCCACCTGCAACCCGGACGACAAGAGAACCTGCAGTGACAGAAGACCGCTGCCGGCACCCGCAAGATGCAGCCGACGGGAGGTTCCATCCCAG
>ERZ890510.1663-NODE-1663-length-14028-cov-7.548415_pt1 | contig 14028 bp, 10 predicted proteins | sample MGYA00521265_ERZ890510 | MGnify/ENA primary metagenome ERZ890510 (study PRJEB32303, sample SAMEA104408624) | aquatic metagenome | biome: Brackish water; feature: Chemocline; material: water | place: Baltic Sea | collected 2014-10-26T21:54:00 | depth 110 m ...
GTGCTGCGTCCGCCAGCCTCGTCCTTCACTAGGATGCTCCGGTTCAGAAGATCGCTGATGTCGCGTAGCGCCGTGTCGGGAGATGTGTTGGTGAGCGTTGCCCATTTCGACGAGGTCAGCTTGCCCTCAAACCCGTCGAGCAATCGATTGATGACCTTGCGCTGGCGCTCGCTGAGCTGCTGGTCGGCGAGCGCCTCCCAGAAGCGTGCCTTTCGGAGTACGTTGGCGAGAGTGAGCTCGGTTCGATCGAAAGCACGGTCGAGACAGGCGAGGAACCATCTCAGCCAGCCGGTGATATCCAGACCACCCTTTTGTGTGGCCTCCAAGATGGAGTAGTAGTCCTTGCGCTCCTCATGGATCTGCGCGGACATGCTGTAGAAGCGCTGCGGGCTTTCCTCTGAGCGTGCGAGAACCATCTCCGTGATCGCCCGGGTGATACGACCGTTGCCGTCGTCGAAGGGATGGATGGTCACGAACCACAAGTGAGCGATCCCCGCCTTTAGAACAGGGTCGACGTGGTCCTCGCCATTGAACCAATCGAGGAACGTCGCCATTTCCGCCTCAAGGCGGGAGGCCGCTGGCGCTTCATAGTGGACGCGCTCCCGCCCGATGGCGCCGGAAACCACCTGCATCGTGCCGGAATTATCGTCGCGCCAAGCGCCAACGGTGATCTTCACCATACCGCTGCGACCGGTTGGGAATAGCGCGGCATGCCAGGCGAACAGCCGTTCCTCGGTGAGCGGAGCTTCATAGTTCTCAGTGGCATCGAGCATCATTTCCACGACGCCTTCGACGTTGCGATCAGCGGGGGCGAGCGCGCCGATATCCATGCCCAGCCGACGAGCGATGGAGGAGCGCACCTGCTCCTTATCAAGGATCTCGCCTTCGATCTCGCTGGATTTGAGGACCTCTTCGGTCAGGCTTTGAAGAGCAGCCTCGGCGCGGAGATTGAAGCCACCTGCCTCCATCCGACCGAGCAACCGACCTTGCCGATGTCGGACGGCCACCAACTGCGCAGCGAGCTCCCCGCTGTCCCAGTCAACCTTGGGCCACTCTCTCAGGTCGTGGATGTAAGACGGCATTCTCCGCACCTCTTGCGGTGAATATACTTCCTATCCCCCGCAAGGGCAAGCCTATTCACCGCATATCGTACGGTGATTAGGCCTCCCAATCTCCGCATACACGCTCCGCTGCGCTCCAGCGCGACACGACAATCCCTACGCTCTGAGCGGGCTCCTCCGTGTGCCTGCCCTTGCGTGCTCGTCCGGAGAGGCGTCGACGAACCACTCAGCCAGCTTTAGTTTCCCCCTACTTCGTCGCCATCAAGAACAACCGCCTGAATGGCAACAACGTCGTCCCATCTGGCCGACGTGGATACGCAGGCCCCACGCGCTCAGCGTACTCCTGGAGGAACGCCGCGCCCTCCTCCTCGTTCAGCGTGTCGAGAATCGGGCGCAGGAAGCTCCCCTTCGTGAACTCCACGATGGGGTGCTCGCCCTCCATGACCTGGTAGTACTGCGTCTCCCAGACGTCGAGCGTCGTGAATAGCGGTCGTAGCAAGTCGTAGTAGAACGTCGGCGGTTGCGTCGGCACCTCGTTCAGCAGCGGCATCAGCCGATCCCGCCAGTCGTGGGCGCGCATCGTGTCGAAGATCGTCGTGTGGGAAGGCTCGCCGAAATTGCGAGGCATCTGCACCGCAAGCACGCCACCCTCGTCGAGCAGGCCAGCCAGGCGTGGGAACAACGTCTCGTGGTCGCCGAGCCAGTGCAGGGTGGCGTTCGAGTACAGCAGGTCAGGCGTCGCATCTGGCTGCCACTCACGGAGATCCCCGTGTTGCCAGTTGATGTCGGCGTGCTCTTCACGGGCGCGATCGAGCATCGGCTCTGACCCGTCCACGCCCGTAACGTTGGCCTCAGGCCAGCGTGCTTTGATGTGCACGGTCGCCGTGCCTGGCCCGCAACCGAGATCGTAGACGTTGGTCGGCGCATCCAGCGGCACGTGAGCCAGCAGGTCGAGCGCGGGTCGCAATCGTTGGTTGCCGAATCGTAGGTATTGCGTAGGGTTCCAAGTGGTCATCTGTACATATTCCCAATTGTGAAATCAAACAAATCTGAAATAGAAGGCGTTTTCAGGAGCGGGCGCGCACCGGCAGAGCGATCGCGCCAGCGTAAAAGCTGCGAGCCGTGGTCAGTAGAAGGCTCGCGACCATCACCGCCGAGAAGCCTAGCCCCAACGTGATGAGCAACGGCGGCGCACCGTAAGCGTCGGCCGCGAAGCCGTTGACCAGGTTCACCATCGCCATCGTGCCGCCCACGTTGATCTGGTTGAGGCCCGATATGCGACCGCGCATCGCGTCGGGGGCCAGCGATTGCACCATGGCGCCCGAGCACGCCATGAACCCGGCCTGTGACGCTCCCATGAACGCTGCTGCCAGCACTGAAGTGAGCATAGTGGTAGACAGGGCCAGCGCGAACATCGAAAGCCCGCTGGTGACGCCCAGGATGAACAGCAGTCGACCGCGTGCGACCGCTCCGCGCACGCCAGCGATATAGATCACCGTGACGAGCGCGCCTGAGCCCACGCCCATCATCAGGTAGCTGACGCCTGCCTTGCCTCCGCCGAGCACGTCACGAGAGAAAACCGGGAACGTCGACTCGAAGGCCATCGTCATGGAGCAGTGGAGCGCAACGAGGATGAACAGCGACCGTATCTGAGGGTGCGACCAGGCGAATCGAGCGGCTTCCATGAGGCTGGAGCCGATGCTTGCGCCCTTCTCCAGCCCGCCTGAGGACCGCGTGCGAACCATGAGGATGCCGAGCACGCCTAGGAAGTAGAACGCGCTGCTGGCCAGGAACGCCGCTTTCGGGCCCACCAGGAGCAGCGCAGGCACCACCACAGCAGGTCCGATGAGGCGTGAGCCCTGCGTGGTCACCTGGTTGAGGGCGATGGCGTTCAGCCAGTGCTCGCGTGGCACGAGGTTGGGGATCAACGTTTGCGTGGTGGTCATCTGGAACGTCCGGAAGCTGCCGTTCAGGAACGAAAGTACTATGACGTGCCAAACTTCGAGGATTCCTGCGAACGCAAGAATCGTCATCACCACGGCGTGTGCAAACTGTAATACGTAAGATGTGGCCAGAACGGTACGACGGTCGAAGCGGTCGGCCGCGTAACCGGCAAGGGGCGGGAAGATCACCCTAGGGAACATCGCCGCGAAGGTCGTGATACCTACGAGTGCCGACGAATTCGTCATGTCGAGCACGAGCACGCCCCGGGCCACGATCAGCGCCCAATACGCTGATTGACCTCCCAGGCTGCCGAGCCAGATCCAGACGAAATCACGGTAGTGCAGCGCGATGGTGTAGCGCTGCCAGAAAGTGAGTGGGCGAGGTGACGACGAGTCTTGCACGCGCCGAGTCTACCAGGCGCGTGCCGGGTCACCTGCCCGAGTGTGAGACCTACGATCTATGTAGGGATGCCTTCCCAAAGCGATGCGCGGTCTAGCGGATCACCGTGGGTCGTTAGTCCACATTTGCCGCATACCCAAACGTTCCCTATCTCGCCGAATCGTCGGAACATGTCCCCAGCGTCACGCGGGCAGGTCCCCAACTGCACCTCGGGTCGGATCAGGACTTCGGACGTCATTCGCCACCTCCATAGTCCTACTATCGTCCCGCGGAATGGTGTAGCGCGCATCGTACGAAAGCACGTATCGCGCACCAAGTTCTCTTGTCGTGCTGGGTACGCACATGAAACATTCACAGGGCGAGTCGTCGGATTCATGGATTTCTGTAGGCGCGATGCGTCATCATGGTCGCGCCGGGCAACCCCGGCAAGAGCCCGCACGAGCCAACGAGAGGTGGATGTGGCAACCGATACTTCTGCACCAAACGACGCTCCCGCTATCGAGTTCGATGGCCTCACCAAGAGCTACGGATCGGGCGTCCTGGCGCTCGATTCACTGACGTTGACCGTGCCTCATGGCGAGATATTCGGGTTCCTGGGGCCGAACGGCGCCGGCAAGTCGACAACCCTGCGCCTGATGCTGGACTTGCTGCGCCCAACTTCAGGCAGCGTGCGTATCTTTGGCATCGACTGCAACGATGGCTCCGCAGAGGTGCGAGCGCGCGTCGGCTACTTGCCTGGCGACCTCACCGTGTACCCCAACATGACCGTTCAAGCGTCCATCGACCTGTTCAGCGGCCTGCGTCCGGGTCGCGTCAGCGAGGCGTACGTCAACCAGCTCTGCGACCGCCTCAGCCTGGACACCACCCTGCGTAATCGTGAGCTTTCCCACGGGAACAAGCAGAAGGTGGGCATCGTGCTCGCCGTGATGGCCAAGGCTGAACTCATCATCCTCGACGAACCAACGAACGCACTCGACCCGCTGGTGCAGCGCGAGGTGCTTCAGATCCTGCGTGAGGTTCGAGAGCAAGGCTCGACCGTTTTCTTCTCGTCCCACAACCTCCCGGAGGTGGAGCGCATCTGCGACCGCGTCGGCATGATCCGCAACGGCAAGCTGATAGCAGTCAAACGCATCGAGGATGTCGTCTCCCAGAGATTGACCGTGCTGAACGTGAGATTCGAAGAGCCGCTTGCGCTCGATGCGTTCTTGGGGCTCGACGGAGTGAAGGAAACGTTCCGGAACGACGAGGGGCGCGAGATCCACCTTGAGGTGTCAGGCGAGGTGGACGCGGTGGTCAAAGCGATCGCCCAGCATCGCGTGCTGGCCATCGAGAGCGGACAGCCCTCGTTGGAAGAGGAATTCCTAACCCTCTACGAGCACGGTGTGGCCGCAGAAGTGACAGGAGATGATTCCGTTGCTTGATCCACTGTTCAGAAAAGCCATGCAAGATTTTCGCGGCCAGGTGCTCGGTTGGGGGCTCGGCATGGGCGCCATGCTTGCGCTGACGGTGGCCCTGTTCCCCAGCGTTGCTGAACTGTACGGTGAGTTTTTCGACGAACTGCCTGACGCCTGGGCAGGCTTTATCGGCGAAGGCGATTTCAGCACCATCGAGGGCTTCCTTAGCGTGGAGTTCTTCAGCTACGCGCAAGTGGCGTTCGCCGTCTTTGCCATCCTGGCTGGCGGTGCGCTGATCGTCGGTGAGGAGACCAACGGGACTATGGACCTGCTGCTTTCGCAACCCGTGACTCGTCTGCGCGTCGCCGTTACGAAGCTCACCGCGTTCACCGTGTCTCTCGTGCTCATCGTGGGCATCACTGCACTCGGGTTCGCTATCCCCGCCATACTGATCGGCGAGGCGAGCTCCCTGGGCCGCTTCGCCAACGCGTTCCTGCTCCTGCTGCCGTTCGAGATGATGGTCGCGCTCGCCGCCGCGATGCTGGCGCAACTGTTCGCCAGTCGCCTTGCGGGCGGAACGATTCTGGCCGGGATTCTCGTCGCCTCCTACATGCTCGATGCGCTTTCTGGCGTGAGCCAGGTGCTCGTGGACATGCGCCCGATCTACCTCACCTCCTACTTCCAGGGCGTCGAGGCCCTCAACGGTGACGTGTCGTGGGTCTACCTCGGCGTATCGCTCATCGCGGTCGGGGTGCTGGCCATAGCCAACGTGGTGTTCTTCATTCGTCGCGATATCGCCGTCGGTGGCGTTCTGCATTTGCCCAAGCTGAGGTTGCTACACCGAAGCTGAGGTCGCTACGCCCAAGCTGAGGTCGCTACACCGAAGCTGAGGTCGCTAAGAATGAAGAAGGAGGTAGACAGGCGGCGGCTACTTGCCCATGCCTGACGGGAGCGTCTCTGACACGGGTGGTCAGCGAAGTGCCACCATGCTGCCGTACAATTATTCCTATGGGTTTCATTACGAATCATCGGTGGACGTGGCTCGCGTTCGCGGTGCTGGCTCTATCCACCATCTTCGGTGCCGCGACATTCAATTACGTGTGGGGCAATGTCCGCGCCAACGCGGTCGCGGAGTTCTCGGCTCGGGCGGCGAGCGAATTGCGCGCGATCGACGTGTTACTTGATAGGGGCGTGACTGCACTCGAATCGACCCGGTCATTCTTGGAACTCGCGGGACCAGTGTCGCGAGCGGATTTTGCCGCCTTCGCGGGCCCTCAGCTTGGTGCCCATGCAGAGATGCAGGCGCTGTCCTGGGTCCCCCGCGTGTCCGCCGCCGAACGGCCCGCATACGAGCAGAGCGCCCAAGATGATGGGTTCCCCGGCTTTACGTTCACGGAGCGCGGCGAAGGCTTGTTCGTGGTGCGCGCCGGCGAGCGCGACACGTATTACCCGTTGTTTTTCCTTGAACCATTCGATCGTGCGCAGGTGCGGTTCGGCTTCGACCTTGGGTCGGATGCCCCGCTACTTGCCGATTTCAACATTGCGCGCGATTCAGGTGAGTTCGTTGTCACGGAGCGCATCGATCTGCCCGTAGAGGCGGTCGCGGGGTTCGGCGTCTTGGGGATACTCGCGGACTATGGCCCCGGTCCTGCCCCCAGCAGCGTGGAAGAGCGGCGTGATCGACTTCGCGGCTTCGTGACCAGTGGTTTCACGGTGGTTGAGTTGCTAGGGCGCTCAGGGTTGCCTGAAGACTCAGGCCTGTACGTCGCGGTGATCGACCGCTCGGCCCCCGAAGGCGAGCAGGTGTTGTACAAGGAGCGCCTGATCGCCGAGTTTACGGCGACCGCCTCTGATTTCCTGATCACCCTCGACTACCAGATCGGAGGCAGAGACTGGCGCTTGTTCATCATGCCGTCTGGTGATGTGCCGTCGATGTGGAGCGCATGGCAGCCGCGTACCGCTGGCGTTGGCGTGTTCCTGCTGGTGCTACTAGCAGGGGGCTTGGTCGTCACGCTCCTGCGGAGGCATGACCAGATCAGCGAGGCAGTCGACCAGAGAACCGTCGAGCTAGCGCATGCGCAGGATGAACTTCGCCTCACCTTGCAGCAGAACCAAGCGATCTTGGACGGCGCGGGCGCCGGGATCATCGCGATCGATGCCCAGCAACGCATCACTTTGATAAACCCTGCCGGGCTTGCGCTCCTAGGCGTCGCTGACACTCGGTCGTTGGTCGGTCTTACGCTGGATGAGATAGGCATCAAGCATGCTCCTACCGACGACCCCGAAGACGCGCCTAACGACTGGGCTGTGGTCCGTGCGTTCACTCAGGGCCAGACCGTTGAAGTACCCCAGAGCTACGCGATCCGAAGTGACGGGAAATCCGTTCCGCTGGAGTCGATCGGCTCTCCCCTGCTGGACGAAGCGGGGCGTGTTGTTGGCGCAGTTTCGGTTTTTCGTGATATCTCGGAGTGGATCCGCATGAACCGCGCCAAGGACGAGTTCCTCGCGATGACGGGTCATGAGCTACGTACCCCGCTGACCGCGATTCATGCCTCACTCGGATTGGTGGCGTCGGGCATCCTGGGGGAGGTACCGGAATCCATGCAGGGATCCTTGGAGACGGCCGCCCGCAATAGCGATCGATTGGTGAAGCTTGTGAACGACATCATCTCCCTAGAGACCATGTCGCTAGGCGTGACCCGGTTCAGTTTCGCCCCGACTCAGGCGCTTGAGGTGATCCAGCAAGTGGTCGACCTGAACGCCATGTTGATTCAGGAGAACAAAGCGTCCGTCGTGGTGCGAGGCGAAGGATTCGTCGCCAACCTTGACGCGAGCCGTGTGACACAAGCGCTGACCAACCTGCTCCAGAACGCACTGAAATTCTCGCCTCCCCGCTCGATCGTGACCCTGGCTGCCTACGAGTCAGATGGACGCGGCCTTTTTGAGATCACCGATGAGGGACATGGGATACCCCACGAGAAGCTCAACGATATCTTCGGGAAATTCGAGCAGTTGGATTCTTCAGACTCGCGGCTCTACGGCGGCGTCGGGCTGGGCCTTGCCATCACGCGAGCGATCACCGAACGGCATGGCGGGCAAGTCTGGGTGGACGATACCGGCGAAACCGGCACGACGTTCAAGCTTGCGGTGCCACTCGCCATTGCGGCCTCGATAAGTAGCCCTGCGTCACCGCTAAACGTCGAAGATGCCCTCCGGTAGGAACGCCGTGACGATGAAGTTGGGCGCATCGACGACCTGACTGATGTTGAGATCCACGGCGACGCTGCATATCACGTACGCCTGCTCGGGCGTGAACTCCCGGCTTACCAGCACCTCTATCATCTCCAGAAGCGCATTACGGCACGCCACGTTCAGATCCTCTGACGCGTTTGCCCCGTCTTCGTGGATCGGCATGCCCATGGTCGCCGTGAAGCGCTGTGGCGCGGGAGGCGCGTACGTCGTGTGCGACAACGAGTCGAATGGGCGCTGCACCGGAATTGCAACCGACTAGCTACTTAGCTGCTACTGCGTCGTCATCCCTGCGGCTTGAACCAGATGTTAGCCGCCCTACGCTTGTAAGATGAGATTGATTGGACCACATCGGATACCGTTGCTCACGGTGGTCGTACTCGCGCTTGCGCTTGCCGCCAGCGCGGCGACATTCAGCTATATATGGTCGGATTTTCGCCAGAACGAGGCGGAGGAATTCTCGGCTCGCGCGGCAAGTGAAGTGCGTACGGTCGACGTGGTGCTGGACAAAGCGATCACTGCGCTCGAATCGACGCGGTCGCTTTATCAGATCTCGGAGTCGATCTCTCGCGAGCATTTCACGACATTTGCGGCGTCGCAACTGGAGTCGCATCCGGGGATGCAAGCGCTCGGGTGGGTTCCAAGCGTGTCACTCAGCGAAAGGGATTCATACGAGGAGCGTGCGCGGCAGGATGGGTTCGCCGACTTCACGTTCACCGAGCGCACCGCGGATGGAGTGCTCGTGCCTTCCGGCGAGCGTCAAACGTACTATCCCGTGTTCTTCATCGAGCCATTCGCGGGCAACGAAGAAGCAGTCGGGTTTGATCTTGGGTCGAGCCCCGCGCGCCTGGTCGCTCTGGAGGCAGCGCGAGACTCTGGTGAATTCGTCATCACGCAGCGCATCACGCTTGTCCAAGAGGCTGGCACCAGCTTCGGTTTCTTGGGGATCCTCGCAGACTACGGCGGTGGTGACCCCCCTCAGACTGTTGAGGAGCGCCGCCGACGGCATCGTGGCTTTCTGAACAGCGTCTTCAGAATCGAGGACCTGCTGGGGAAGCACGCGCTTCCAGAGGACGACGGCCTGCACGTCGCATTGATCGACCTCTCTGCGCCTGAAGCTGAGCGTGTCCTGTACGAGGACCGACCCTTCGCGGAATTCGCGCGGGGCGACTCTGGCTTCTTGCGTACCCAAACCTACAACGTCGGCGGTCGCGATTGGCAATTGCTGATAACCCCGTCCGGTGACATGCCGTCGATGTGGACTGCTTGGGAACCCCGGGCTGCCAGTATCAGCGCGTTCTTCTTGGTGATGTTGGCGGGCGGATTGCTGGTCTTGCTGCTACGCCGCAACCAAGAGATCAGAGCGGCTGTCGATCGGCGCACATTGGAGCTGAGGGACGCCCGGGATCAGCTCTGGATCACGTCACAGCAGAACCAGGCGATATTTGACGTGGCTGGCGCAGGAATCATCGCGATCGATGCCGACGAAGTGGTGACATCAGTGAACCCCGCTGCGCGGGCGATCCTCGATTTCGCGGATACCGCACCGCTTGCGGGGCTCACATTGGAGCAGATCGACCAGAGGAACGCAGCGCCCGGAAGCTCTGGTGGCGTGCCCGAGGAATGGGTGGTGCGACGCGCCTTGCGCGAAGGGCGAACCGTGGAGGAATCCGTGACTTACGCGACGTGGTCGGACGGACGTCGTGTCCCTCTAGAGTCGACCGCCTCTCCGCTGCTGGACGAAGCCGGGAGCGTGATCGGGGCGGTTACCGTTTTCCGTGATATATCAGACCGGATCCGCATCGATCGGGCGAAGGAAGAGTTCTTGGCGATGACGGGTCATGAGCTACGTACCCCCTCACTGCCATCCATGCATCGTTGGGGCTGGTTGATTCCGGGGTATTGGGCGAGGTGCCTGAACCGTTGCGACGTCCCTTGGCCTCAGCGGCCCGCAACAGCGACCGCCTGGTGAAGCTGGTGAACGACATCATCTCCCTTGAGACCATGTCGCTGGGTGAGGCTGAATTCATCTTCGAGCCGACCCCGGCGCTCGTGGTGATCCGGGATGTCGTGAACCTGTGCTCACCGTCGATCGATGAGTGTGGCGCGACGGTCGTGGTTCGAGGCGAAGGATTCGTCGCCAACCTCGACGCCAGCCGGATGACACAAGCGCTGACCAACCTGTTGATGAACGCGCTGAAATTCTCACCCCTGAACTCCACAGTTACGCTCGCTGCGTACGACGATGACGGACGAGGGGTCTTTCAGATCACCGACGAGGGAAGTGGTGTCCCGCGCGAGAAGCTCAACGATATCTTCGGTAAGTTTGAGCAGGTCGACTCAACCGACGCACGCCTGTACGGCGGCGTCGGGCTCGGCCTCGCCATCACGAGAGCTATCGCCGAACAGCATGGCGGGCAGGTCTGGGTGGACGATACGGGCGATACCGGAACGACGTTCAAGCTTGCCGTTCCGCTCGCCATCGGTGCCTCGATAAGTGCCCCCGCGCCGGAGCTCGACCTCGAAGATGTCCTCCGGTAGGAACGCCGTGACGATGAAGTTAGGCGCATCGACGACCTGACTGATCTTGAGATCCACGGCGACGCTGCATATCACGTACGCCTGCTCGGGCGTGAACTCTCGGCTTACCAGCACCTCGATCATCTCCAGAAGCGCATTACGGCACGCCACGTTCAGATCCTCTGACGCGTTTGCCCCGTCTTCGTGGATCGGCATGCCCATGGTCGCCGTGAAGCGCTGTGGAGTGGGAGGCGCGTACGTTGTGTGTGACAGGTGCGGCCCGCGCATCCGGTACAAGCTCGTGCCGTCCTTGATCACCCGGAAGCGCACCGTCGTCGTCGCATCCATCTCGATCGCCTGCAAGCACACCTCACCGTCGCCCTGAGCGTAGTGCGCGTCGCCTGTCGAGAAGAGACCTCCTGGCATACCCACCGGTAGCAACAGCTTGGCGCCACGGGTCATCTGCTTCACGTCCATATTCCCGCCGTTCTCGCGTGGCGGCCCGGTACGCAGGCCTTCCGACGCGATTCGGGTCGCCCGAACGGCACCGCCTCCTGGGCCCGCGGTGGCCGACGGCACTGCCTCCTGGGCCTGAGGCGGTCGAACGGCACCGCCTCGCGCCAGGAGGTCAGCCTCGCGTTTCGACCACGCCTGAAACTGCGCGTGTGAAGGAGAGACTGCGGCGACGCCCATGAAGGGCCCGCCGGGGATCTTCACGCCAGGAACCTGCTTGGATGTCGCGAATCCGTTCTCGATATCCCAGATCGCCAGAAACGACTCAAACCCCTCTTTGAGATATCCACGTCCCGGACGAACGCCCGTGAATGCCCAATCGCTTGGCGTGATATCCAGGAACTCGATCTCCAGCAGATCGCCAGGCTCAGCGCCTTTGACGTAGACGGGCCCCGTGAGCGGGTGCGCGCGATTCGGGCTCGTGTTCACCAGGTCTTGAGCCGTACTGTTGCGGCTGAGCTGGTTGTCGGCGGCAGAACGGGTCTCGATCACCACCTCTTCGCCCTGCTCGACTTCGAGGACAGGCTCGATATCCGGGTGGAACCGGTTGTGACCCTTCCCTGGCTCCTCCAGCAGCGACTTCGTGCGGTCGATCTCGATGCTCTTCATAGCCCTCGTCTCCTCACTTGGCGCTTAGTAGTTGCCTGGCCTATCAATTAGCGTCTGCGGCTCCAGCGTTTGCGAAATGCTCTGTATGCTTTAGTTCAGCGTGAGCTATATTCGACGATCAATGCAGGGCCGTCCGCCGTTTCGGGTTCCTCTCGCGAGTTGACGCGTTTGGCGGTTTGCTGGCCGTCCTCATTGCCGATGATGATCCAACCGTGATTGCTCTCTGGCTCATCGAGCCACGCCTGCACATCTGCCACCAACTGCGGGGTTGAGCCCCAGGACACCGGTAGGATCTGGCCAGCTTCAGGTTCGCCGATAGCGGCCGTTACGCTGGGCTCTGCAATGAAATCCCCTCCCGGATTGCTCCACGTTTCGCCGGGGAACTCGCTGTAGGCCCACGTTGCATCCCCCTGCGTCGGGATGGTTCCACTACCTTCGCCCCCCGTTACGGATTGCGAGAGACCTTCCCCCCAGGTCCTGGTGACCCTGTGCACGCTCGACGGCTGAACGCCCGTGCGCGTGCGAGAGATCGTCACCGCGAGTTTGGCGCTGACGATGACCACGCCTGCAGGCACGGCAGATGCGACGTCGAAGTAGAGGAGCGCCCGCCTTGCCTCGCGCTCGTTGGTAGAGCCGAAGAACAGATACTCCCCCGACCCGTTTGCGGCCTCATCCAGCCCTCGATCGTAGAGCGTCGAGTCGCGAGCAGCCGGAATGGCGAGTGCCGTCGTGCCAACTTCAGCGGTTGGCGTAGGAGTCGGAACCGGCGCAGTAGTCGCGGTGGGTGTGGGTGCCAGCGTAGCCGTCGCCGTAGGTGCCGGAGCGGGCGTTTGGGTTGCCGTAGCGGTAGGTGAAAGAGTAGCCGTAGGCGTCGGTGGCGTACTTGAACACGCAACAGCCAGCGTGGCAACAGCGAGTACAACGATCATAGAAATCCAGCGTCGGGTGGTCATCGCGAGAGGCTCCGAGTCTTGAGTGAGATATTCCCCCTAGCCATGAACGGGCAAAAGGGATGGTTTTGGCGCTCTATTGGAGCATGACGAGAGCCCCGAGGGAACCGGATACGTGTAAGCTTCCCGTCGAAGAGCCGTCCCCACGCCTGTCATGGGGCCATATCGGGGCCGCCCGCCATCTTGGGCCTGCCTAGAGGAGTCATCGTGCAATACCGTGAAGTCGGCGATACAGGGATCCACGTTTCGGAGATCGCATTCGGTGGCGGCGGCAACGCTGGCCTCATGGTCAGCGGAACGCCCGAGCAGCAGCTCGTGGCCATCGAACGGGCGATCGAGCTGGGCATCAACTACTTCGACCAAGCGCCTGACTACGGCGATGGTATCTCTGAGTCCAACCTCGGTCGTGCCCTCAAGCAACTTGGCGTCCGACCGTACATCACCACCAAGGTCGAAGTGCGCGAGCCTGACCTCGACGACATCGCAGGCCACGTCGAGCGCTCGCTCGACGCCAGCCTCAAGCGCCTGGGCGTGGACTACGTAGACTTCGTCCAGATCCACAACGGCCCCGTGACGCACACGCCAGAGCTCAAGGGCAAGTCGTACACCAACCTGTCCGTCACCGACTACCTACGCTCAGGTGGAGCGCTAGAAGGCCTCCAGCGCGTGCAGGCTGCGGGTAAAGCGCGGTTCATCGGCTTCATCACCCGTGGCAACGACGCCGAAGCCGCCCGCCAGCTCATCGACACTCGCGCCTTCAACCTCATCAACGTGTCCGTCAACCTCATCAACCCCACGGCGACTGGCCTGCCCAAGGGCATGCGCGTGAAGCAGGACTGGGGAGGCATCCTCGGCTACGCCGCCGCTCACAACGTCGGAGCGGCCGTCTACAGCCCCCTGGCGAGTTGGTACCTCAGCGACGCTGGTGCCTCTGGCGGAGCATCGCACCCGCTCGGGTACGGCGCCCGCACGCCAGAGACGGAGGTCATCGGTAGGCAACAGGCTCGCATGCTCGGATTCCTCTCGAACAAGCTGCACCCCGACACCCAAGCCGACGACCACGATCTTGCCCAAGCCGCCCTCCGCTACGTGCTATCGCTGGAGGGCGTCACGTCCGTCCTTGGTGGCTTCTCCGACGCCCAGCAGGTCACCGAGAACGCCGCCTCCTCAGGAGCGGGCCCCCTCTCCGCAGAGAACATGGCGCGCATCGAGATGGTCTGGCGAGGCAATTTCGGCCTAGAGGCCTAATCGCCTAGCCCAACCGCGAAAGCCCCTCTCGCTCAGCGGGCGCTCAGCCGTTATAATGACTCCCGTCCGGCCAAACCCCTCGGGGTTTACCTCTGCGTGGCGCATTCGTCTAGTGGCCCAGGACATCGCCCTCTCAAGGCG